>ENA-OSET01004601-OSET01004601.1-sediment-metagenome-genome-assembly--contig:-NODE-4601-length-12125-cov-3.385956_pt1 | contig 12125 bp, 12 predicted proteins | sample MGYA00237882_ERZ534229 | MGnify/ENA primary metagenome ERZ534229 (study PRJEB26408, sample SAMN06266212) | sediment metagenome | isolation source: Hudson Canyon methane seep mesocosm | place...
CAGAAAAGAGGCCAAATCTGCGTGTCAATACTCGCCAATCATTCTGAAACCCAAAGGTCTCAGGGACCGAATCGCTCGGTAACGCTGTTCGAAGGCCTGCTTAGTCGTCATGGTGGTCTCGTATTGGCATCGTTGTTGATCCCGCTATTACTTCTAGGTGAATCTCTTTATCGGAATATGACCGAAGAAAACACTGGATCTTGCGCGGTGGAGCATGAACACGTGTTTGAAGGTGCCGTTTTTCCTGTTCTCTCAAATAAGGCTGGCACACCTTGTCAGACGAATTGCGACAATTCTGCCGGATCGGGCCAGCTTATAGCGTGCGCTAAAAAGGCATTATAGTTTCGGGCGGTTATTCCGTTGAATTTTCGATACTTTGCTTTGACTCAATGTATTCATAGCTGATGAGATGTTCTGGCGCTCTTTCTCCGGGAATGCCCAGGCTAATAACGCCCTTGCCCCGCAACGGGATCGTTTGGCGGTGAATTTGAACTTCTTCTTGTCCCTCAGCCTTCACGAACGTTCCATTGGTGCTCTGATCAATCAGCGTGACCTGCCCCTGATTACTGATGATTTTCGCGTGGGCCCTGGAGGCAGAAGAGATACTGACCGGAAGGCCAGTTTGCAGTCCACGCCCCAGTGCAATAGAAGGTTTGTCTGGGGAGAGGGTCAAAGTCACGCCGAAGTAATTGAGCCGTAGCTGCCAGGGTTGCAGGCACTCGACAGAGTGAGGCAAGGTGACAAGCCGCGTTAGATCTGAATCTCCAGTCCTCCATAAGATTTCATGGACAGGCAGGCGTTGGGATTTTCCTTTAATGGGAATGGCGCTCAGGCTTCTCCCTTTTGCATCGAGCCGGGTGAGCATATCCAGATTGGCTTTCCGCCAGGTGCTTGTTGTGCAGATAACTTGATCTCGGCGGGCGTATTCCACAAGTCTTGCCGCAACGTTAACGCTATCTCCAAAAACGTCGTCGTTTCTCATAATGGTGGGGCCAAGGTGAAGCCCGATTTTTATCGAGTGTGCGGACAAGCGCCCGGAAGTTGACTGTGTCGTCGTGGATTTCGGTGAAGTGGAGTGGTTAAAGTTTTTTTGCATCGCAATCGCACAGGCGATCATCGTATCGACATTGTCAAATCGACACATAATTTCGTCCCCAATCGTTTTAATGACACTGCCTTGATGCTCCTGACAAATTCGGGACAGGGTGCGCAGTGTTTCAGCGATAGAGCGCTCGGCTTCCACATCGCCGAGAAGCTCATAGAGCTGGCTGCTTCCCACGATGTCAGCGAATAAAATACCGCTGACTGCTTGCTGAGTGATCATGCGTTATTTGGGTCCAGAAAGAGTCGGCCTTAAATTAGGCAGTATTGATATAGATTATAGTGGAACGGGGGGTGATTCTCATGCTTTCTCTGTGGCGCGAATCTCAACATGAGGCCTGTCGATTGGGCATCTTCCTCGAATTGTGAGGAAGGTCCTTTCTTACGTCACTAAAAGTGAGGCAATATAGGCAAGATGTAAGTTTAAATCAATATCATCGTTTAAAAAAAGGGGAGTAAGAACAAGATTATGAAAAAATTGTCGCTAATCGTTCCATTTTCATTTTTATTATTGGTCGCTTGCGGAGGCAACGGGGGGAGTGCTGAATCTAAGGCCGACTCTTTTGATCAAAAGATTGATGAGGTTTCAGAGGTGCTTGAGATCAGCTCGCCCGGCACGCAGGAATATGATTTAGCTGTCTCTAAATTGGAGGCTATGGTTCAAAAAGGCTGTGTTGAATGCACCGGATTTCTGGCGGAAATATATTGGAGTGAATCGCAATACGGGAGTGGAGAAGAGAGTTATAAATGGTATTGGGTTGACTTCGCTACCAGACAATACTCTGTCGAAGATTTCCATAACGACTCTGTAGTTGACGAGTTGCTGGAGGGTATCGATAGCGCGACAGCTTCGCGTTTGAGGCAAGAAGCAGAAAGTTGGATGAGCTTGAATAAAGTGAAATTTTAAAGTTGGATAATTGCCTCTGTGCACACCGTTGTGACGCGCACAGGGGCAATAGTCTCCAGTTAATCAGCTGAATCAAGCTGAGACCAAAGTGATGTCAGTTCCTCCTGCCATTCTTGCTGTAAGATGGGTTTTTGATTTTTAATCTTTCTCTTCTGATCGGCGAGTAGTTTGTTTTCCAACATGTCGATGCGCTGCAATATCGTGTCCTCTGATAATGTTGTTGAACCTGCGTCACTATCTAAAGGTTTTACAAGCTCATTTTTGTCGACATTCGGCGGTAAAATGGCTCGCTTAAGTGATGTGTAGAATGTATCACTGTCGTGAATTTCCTGTAGTACACCCTCATTAATCCATAGCCACCGTGTAGCAATTTGATCCAGAAAATAGCGATCGTGACTGGTGATCAACAATGTGGCGCCAGAGGCTTCCAGTTGATCGCAGAGCTGCTGTTTTCCAAACAAATCAATGTGGTTGGTAGGTTCGTCCAGGATCATCAGTGTGGGCCTGTTTAACTGAAGTGCCATAAAAACCATTCTGGCCTTCTCTCCACCGCTTAAGCTGTCGACCTTGCGTGAAAAATCCTGATAGCTCACGCCAGAATTGATCAAGGTTTTTTTGATCTCATCATTGTTGCTTTCCGTCTGCTGACTTAACCAGGTGCTTCTCGATTGGGGAACGTCGACAGATTCCAGTCCCTGATCAAAGTACCCTAGTGTTGTTCTGGGATTAAAGCGAATCGATCCGCTTGATTTTTCTGTTTCAGAAAACTGTTTGCGAATGGTCTCCAGTAACGAAGATTTTCCCACACCGTTGGCTCCGAGAATGGCTACCCGATCACCTGGGCGAATCACAATGTGATCAATGGATAATAGTTGCCGGGATTGATCTGGCGTGTATATCACTGCCTCTTCCAGCGTCAAAATCTGACGGGCTGACAAATTCAAATTATCTAGTTGCAGGTTGAGTGTTGAACCGGCACTGACTTCCGTTTTTTCCTCGTCCAGTTTGGCTGCTCGTTTTTCGATAGACTTGGCTTTTTTCGACAGGCTTTCATTATCGTGTTCACGCCCCCAGATTGCCAGGCGTTTAGCAGTGGCCTTCAGTCTTTTAATTTCTTTTTCTTCGAGTTCCCGGTGTTTGCTTGCCTGTTGGTCGTGCTCCTCCAGGCGCTCAGCGGCTGCGTCATAGGGAAGCTCGAAGGCGTAACTTCTTTTGTCACGGATAAACACCGTTTTGGTGCAAACCTTATTCAGCAAGTGCCGATCGTGAGAAATAATCAAGAATGGACATTGGCATTGCTCACCCAGAAATCGTTCTAGCTGGCTCATCGCCAGAATGTCCATGTGGTTTCCCGGCTCGTCCATCAGCAGCAACTCCGGCTCCTGCAGCAGGGCGCGGGCAATCAATAATAGGTTTTGCTGGCCGCCGCTGAGGCCTCGAACAGGAATAGAAAACTGTGCCTCGGTGAAACCCAGGCCAAGCAGTTGGCTCTCCGCCATCCAGCCCATAGAGGGAATGTCCTCATGGCTGAAAACGTCCAGAGCCCCCTGAAGCAACGATTGCTGCATCAATGATTGCGGCACAAACTGCTCAACAAAGGCTATTTTTAAGCCCCGGGGGGTGCGTATTTCGCCGCTGTCGGGGTCTTCATTGCCGCTGATTAGCGATAGCAGGCTACTTTTCCCACAGCCGTTGTGGCCCACTAAACCAACGCGTTCACCGGCGTTAATCGTGAGGCTGAGTTGTTCAAACAGCGGGTGGTGGCCGCGTGAGAAAGAGAGGTCAATGATTTGTAAAAGTGCGCTCATGGTATTCATCTTCATTTTTTGCGATCGCAGGGGATCGCGAGTTATTAACAGTGTAAGTTAATAACGCAGATGAACATCCATATTCTCGCTGCAGGCACCCGGTGTGGGCTCCGTCGAGAAAGAAGGGTGTTTTGTGTTTCTGTCAAAAAGTCTATTACTAAAACAGTCCAGTCCGATGTTCATCGCGCTATTGTGTGGCGGACTGAACGCTGCGATCAGCAATACAACGTGCAAACGCAATGCGGCACAGTGTTTTAGTTGACGAGTTAAAACAAATCATAATTTCCTCCCTCTAATTGCGTGGGTTGGCAAAACGGCCTTCCGCTGTCAGCCGCATCTAACCAGATGAGGGTGGTTTGTGCAAGGTGGAATTGCGCCTGTTTGTGGGCTTATGAGGTTCCCAGAGACTGGCACAAAAAGTCGTGCAAGAGCTTGAGCCTGTGGGAGGGCATACGGTTGCCGGCTCTCAATGAATACAAGTTCAGCTCCGCTGGTTTAAAGGCTTTGAGAATAGGTCTCAATCGCCCTGCGGCCAAGTCTTCTGAAACGATGAAGTCGGGTATCAGAGCGATGCCCCGGCCGGCTAAGAGTGAGGTGTGTAGTAGCTTGCTGTTATTGGACAGCAGAGCTGGCTCCAGGTGGATATTCAGTGGCTTGCGCCCTTCGGTAAACACCCATTTGCGAGTTGTACCCGGGAGCGAATACATCAGGCAGGCATGATCCTTCAGCGCGTGAGGTGTATCGGGCTCGCCGTGTTTCTCCAGATAGGCGGGGGACGCGCAGGCAACTAAGTGATACACCGCAATTTTACGACAAATCAGCGCACTGTCCCGGAGCTGATCCGTCAATCGAAGCACAAGATCAAATTGCTCTTCCAGTACATTTACATGCTGATCACTCAGTTGCACGTCGAGAGTGATCTCGGGATACCGCGCCGTAAACCTCTCAATCAAGGGGGCGAGTGTCGAGAGCCCCCAGGTCATGGGTGCACTGATACGCAAGTGCCCCTTTGTGCTCCCGTGGGAGTCCTGAAGTTCGTCTTTTAATGAATGCCACTGGTTAATCAAGCCCAGGGCTTGCTGGTAGCAGTGCTCACCACTGTCGGTGATTTGCATGTGGCGGGTGCTGCGAGTGAATAAAACGACCTCTAGTTCAGCCTCTAAGTGTTCAATGGATTTAGAGACCCTGGCGGGGGAGATGTTGAGGCGCCGAGAAGCGGCGGTGAAACTTCCGCATTCAACCACGGCTTTGAAGACCTTCAGGCTTTCTAATTGATTAATTCGAACCATATTCAACTAAAAGTTATTAAAGTTTCAATTAGTGTGCATATTTACTGGGTTTTTGATGAATGTCAAAGTGCGGCTAAATTTAACTGTTTAAGGAAGTCATCATGAATACATCACATTCCAAGCTGTTCAAACCCGCTCCACTAGGTCGCCTGAGCGTCCGCAATAGGCTGTTTGTTGCCCCCATGACTCGTGTCAGTGCGCTGACTACCGGGGCTGTTGGGCCATTGATGCAGCGTTATTATGAGCGCTTTGCCAAAGGCGGTTTTGGTTTGATTGTGACCGAGGGGTTATATACCGATGAGCGGTACAGTCAGGCGTACAAATACCAGCCTGGCATGACTTCACAAACGCATGCGCAATCCTGGAAACCGATAGTTGAGGGTGTGCAAGGCGAGGGCGCATTGATGATTGCGCAACTAATGCACGCCGGAGCTTTATCTCAGCATAGCGAGTTTACCCACACGACCATGGGGCCATCATCGGTACAGCCCAAAGGGGCGCAAATGCCTTTTTACTACGGCACGGGTCCCTATCCAACGCCAGAGAGTTTGGACCAAGATGCCATCAACGAGCTCGTACAGGGTTTTGCAAACTCGGCGTTGCTGGCGAAGTCTGCGGGTTTTAATGGCGTGGAGATACATGGTGCTAATGGGTATTTACTGGATCAGTTTTTGACCCGCCATACCAACTGCCGGACAGACCGATACGGGGGCACGTTGTCAAACCGTTTACGCCTGTACAGGGAAATCATTGAGGCTGTGAGGGCCGCGGTGGGCGAAGAGTTTGTGGTGGGGGTTCGCTTCTCCCAGAAAAAAGTGAATGACACGGAGCATCTGTGGCAGGCAGGCGAAGAGGCCGCGGCAGAAATATTTAGCCAGATGGCTTCCAGTGGTGTTGATTATCTACACACAACGGAGCCTTTGGCGAGCGACCCTGCATTTCCAGGTAGCCTCTCTCTGGCTGCTCTGGCGAGAAAATACAGCGGTTTACCTGTTATCGCTAACGGGGGTGTTGATCAGCCTCAACAAGCCAGCCAACTACTGGAAAGTGGTCAGGCGGATTTTGTTGCCTTGGGTAAAATTGCCTTGTCCAATCAAGATTGGCCAAATCGGGTAATGAACAATAAAAAAATTAGGCCTTTCGACTTTGCAATGTTAGCGCCAATAGCAGATTTAGATTCCGCATCCCTATATTTCAGCCAGATTGCCGATGAGCTTTTGTGTGAGGCTATTGTAGATTGATGACGGTGAAACATTCGGTCCGTTTTTGAATCGTCAGAGTGAATTCGTCGTCAACGTAGTGGTTTAACATCGCTCTACCCATCGGCGAGGAGGCCGTTACAACACGAATGCTCAGGGGCTGTTTGGCAGTGCTCTGAGTGCAACTATTGAGGCCTTCAATAATGTGTCCTCCGGCGGCTGGTCCCACAAAAATACGTTGAACCAGCCCCTGCTCATTTTCAATGTCCACCAAGGCCCCAAGCTGTATCGAAGAATCCCGGTTAAATTCGGGGCGCCGAAAACGTTTATACAAATTGATGGTCTCCTGCAGTTCGGTAATCCGAACAGATTGGCCATGGGCTAAATAGGCCGCCTCCAGTGCAAGTGTGTCGTATTTGTTATCTGCTATGTTTTCTGTGTGAGTCGCGCTTGAGTGCGCTTCCTGGCTGGCACCTGCCGCCGTCGCAAGCTCTCGCTCAAGTTGTTCGACGATGGCGTTTACCAGGGGGTCATTGTCAGAAAGGGGCATAGAAATAGTATAGCGCCGTGAATGAGAAAGAGTGTCATAATAATCCGTTTTACTGTTCATGACTAATTCATGGAAAACAACAGAGAGCAGAGGCATGAGTTCGGCAGACACAGTGGTGGTTTTAGACTTCGAGACAACCGGGTTATCACCCACGATGGGGGACCGAGCGATCGAAATTGGCGCTGTTCGCCTTGAGCGCGGAGAAGTTGTCGGTCGTTTTCAAGAGCTCATGAACCCCGGTTGTCGCATTAGTGGGTTTATAGAGGATTACACAGGCATTACCAACGGCATGCTGGAAGACGCTGCGCCTTGTGGTGAGGTGATGAACCGCTTTGCTGATTTTGTAGGAGGCTCTAATCTGGTTGCCCACAACGCTTCCTTTGATAAGCGTTTTCTAGATGCTGAACTGGAATTGATATCGCGACGTTATACGGGAGAGTTTACCTGTTCGCTGCTGGCGGCACGTAGAATTTATCAGGATTCGCCTAATCACAAACTGAGTACTTTGGTTGACTATATCAATCTGCCGTCAGACGGTAGCTATCACCGGGCTCTTTACGATGCGGAGATGACAGTCAAGGTGTGGTTGGCAATGTTGTCCTCAATTCGTGATCAATATGCTATCGACAGTATTTCCTTCTCTCTTATACAGAGCTTGAATAAGAAACCTAAAAAAGGGGTGAGCAAATTTCTATCCCGGCAAACCTGTTAATTGGAAGGCCAGGACTTGTGTAGGTTCTGTGGAATGTGTGTGTTGTCAGGCAGAGTTGCAGTAATCAGTGCAACTCGTTGATGGTCTTCACAATGTTGTATAGTTTCTCATCGTGCCCCTCAAGCAATATTTTCATGCGAGAGTATTCGTCAGTGCGCGCTTTGTCCTCCCCGTGGTAATCACTCACATAACGTAAAGCTTCCTCGTTTTGCTTTTCTACCTTATTGAGAGTCTCTTTCAAACCTTCAATTATTTGGGTTTGTTCCTCTAGTATTAACTTATGATTCTGTATTTCGCTATTCAGATAGATATTTGCGCCAATGGCCGCGATGAGCAAGGCGCCCATAATATACAGAGCCGTTTTTAATTGTTGTTCTGGCATGACTTATTCGCCTTCTTTCTCTTCGGGGTCAGAGCCCACTTGTTGAATTTTCTCTCGGGTTTTTTTGTCGATATCTTCATAAGACTTATTGAGGCGGTCAACGGCTTTATTGCGGCCGCTTTCACTGGTTTTCATCGCCTGAATGTCTGATGTATTGGCGCTAACGGATGCTTTCATTGTCACAATGGATTGTGATTGTTTGTCTTGTTGCTTTTTTAGCACGATCAAGGTTTCACGCAATGCTTGCGCTTTTTCGCTGTCGGCCATGCCGGCCTTCTCAAGGCGCACCAGTTCAGTATTGGCTTCGCGTTGTTGTTCCTGGGTTTCTTCCAGGGCGCGCTGGGTGGTATCTATTTGTATCTGCATGTCTTCCACCGATTGGTGGGAGGCGCAACCGAACAGCGCGAGGCAGGTTACGAGTAGAGCGATGGGGGTCCGAAACGTCATTTTGAGAGTTTCCTCAATTTTTATTATTGGTCAGGGTCGAAAGAATTACATATTTTCCTGATACAGGCAAAACAAACACGTGGGGCGTGGGGAGTGTCGCCCATGCCTTCTGTCGGTCACAATCTTATAAAACTGAAGGGTGGCTTGTAACTGCATGATTTTAAAGGTTTTATAAGGGTGTGTCCGCAAGGCGGTAGCATGGCGGTTATAGACATTGAGGCAGGACCCAAAACTTTTCATCAATTTAGATGTTTATCCAAAAAACCTTCCACCAAGGCCATTGAGCCCCTGAGACTGACCTCATCTTCAAGGTTGTGGGAGCCAAATTTATACAGCTTCATTTTCACTTTTTTCTTTGCACGTTTCAGTGCTATATACATATCTTCTGTTTGCCTGAAGCTGACTTGATCGTCCACTTTCCCATGAATTAACAGTACCGGCGCATTGAACTCTTTCGCGTGGTAAATCGGCGACAACTTGGTGAGCTCCACTTCGTCCTGAGTGATGACTTTTTCAATAAAGTGTTCATTGCCCTCGCGTCGCCACTGTACGATAGAGGTGCGCATGTTGGCACTGCCCGACAAACTGACCACACACTTAAAGGTCTGGGGTGATTGATAGGCCGCGGTGAGTGCGGCATAGCCGCCGTAATTGGTGCCAACAATGCAGGCATTGTCTGTATCGGCCAGTTTGCTGTTTTTTAACCACGCGAGTGCATCGAGCAAATCGGTTTGCATCTTTTTCCCCCACTCGTGGTGTCCAGCGGTAAAATAGTCGCGACCATAGCCCGTTGAACCACGAAAATTCACCTGCAGTACTGCGTATCCGCGACTGGCGAACATTTGTACATAGGGGTCAAAGTGCTGAGTGTCTCGATCAAAAGGACCGCCGTGCGGAAATACCACAACAGGGGGTTTATTCACATCGTTTGGCAAGGTTAAATAACCATTCAGTTTCATGCCGTCGCGGGCATCAAACTTGAACGGTTGCACACTCGCCAGGTTAGCCTTTTCAAGGTGGGGATACATGGAGTACCAAAACCCGAGGCTATTATTGGTTTTGTCATAGGTGTAAAACTTGCCCGGGGATTTGTCGCTCACCGCAAAAATAAGGTGGCGGTTTTTTGCTTGGTCCCAGTCATATAAACTGGCCTGTAGGCCACTTTGACCAAAAACTGCTCCTATTTCTTGTGACAAAGCTTGACTGCCCTCATCAAAGAACGCACGCCTGAGGTAGTTGTCGGTGTAAGTAAAACCCACTAAGGTATTTTTGGTCCCAACCAGGCGGGTAATGCCCCGGGATACATCCAGGTCGCCGGGAGCCTCGCCCAGCAAGGTATATTCTCCCGTGGCAATGTCAAAACGCCAGAGCGCTTCTTTATTCAGCTTATGATCCGATATGACAATGACGGATCGGGTTTGAGGTTCATAGATCACCGGCGAAAAGGTTTCCGTCACATAGGGTTCAAAGGTTTTCACCTTTTCCCAGTCGGCATCTATATTGTCACGCGTATAGAGGTAGCGAGTATCGATATGGCGATTTTTGTCCACGCCAATCCCCAGTAAAACCTCGCCATCTAAAGTGGCCCCCCATTCAACAATACGATTGCTATTAGCAACGTGTTTTTCATAAAGGCCGGTGACAATATTCACTTTGAAAATAGAAGAGTAAAACTCGTCGCTGCGATCGCTGACAGTAACCAGTATATGATCGGGATCCTGGTGTAGAAGGCTAAATAATGTCGGGCTATTGCGGTAAAAATTAACCCGACTGGGGTCGCGCTCTCTGGCTTTACGGCGCAGCTCAATCATGCCGGACCCGTCGGTCTTAACGGAATAGAGGTGCGTCGTTCTCACTCGCATGCCCCATTCAGGCAAATGTAGGGGCTGAGACACCGTGACAATGAGTCTTTCATTGTTGGCCCACGCAAGGCTTTCGATGCGGTATTTATCAGCGTCGAGCTTCAGCACAACGCGAATATCGGCATTGTCGTCAAAGGGCACGACCGCCACCTGTGTGGATGCTTCCTGGTTTAATATCACCGCGATAGTGTTTCCGTCCGGCGATAAATCCGGTGCCTGCACCATGGGCATATGACTAAACTGGTTCAGGGGGATTTTGTTGGGGGCGGCTAGAGTTGTCGCAGAAAATGTTAGTAGTAAAAAAATAGCGTGTAGCAGTCGAACGGGAATAGATCGTAGAGTAAAGCCCTTTAAAGCAGTCTTCCGTAACATAAAATACCTCCTAATTATCCTTCATTAACAGGGTGTTCCTTAGCGTTATAAGCATATTCTATTACCCGACGAATACAAGCCCTGCCATAGTGTTTGGCTCTACTATCGTTTCACACTTAGAAATTCACCAATTGCCCCATTTACTTGATCCGCTTGCTCGATGTTCACCCAGTGCGCAGCATTGTCGATCCCAATAATTCTGGCATGAGGGATCAGCTTTGAAAGTTTTGTTGTATTAGAATACGGGAAGCTTACATCTTGCTTGCCCCAGATGAATGCGATTGGTTTGTTGAGCTCCCCAAGCCGTCTCCAGCCAGCAGAGTAATCGAGAACAGGAGAGTATCTGAGAGTAGAAAGCGCCGAGCGCGTGAAGCCAGGGTAGCTCGAGAAAGTGGTCCATTTTTCAATGAACTCTGAATGTTTTGATGGCTCTAGAAAATAGGCCTCGACCTTGGGCTTAAGAATCTGTTTTCCAAAATAGTGAAAGACCAGATCGCCAACAATAGGGATGTCCAGCAACTGATTACGTCCATTCTCATCAGGCCAGCCAGCAGGCCCCACCATCACAAGGCTCTCTATTTTCTCGGGGTATTTCATGGCGTAATCAGCTGCTATGACACACCCGAAGGAAGATCCGATTAAATGTACATTTTTCGCCCCAAGCTTTCTAATAAGCGAATCGAGCTGAGTTTGAAATAGTGTTAGGTCGTAATCCTTATGAGGACGATCTGATAGCCCTCTTCCAAAAAGGTCATAAACAACAACTCGATAGCCTGCATTGACTAACGAGTCAACGTTGGGGGCCCATGACTCCAAAAAACCATTAAAACTATGGATCAAAATTACGGTTTCAATATTATTCTGACCAAATATTTTATACCGAGTGACACCTTCTTCTGTGTTAAATAATTCATCACCCGAAGCCTTTCTGGCCGAAACGATTGTATGGTTATCCTCGTTATAATATTGATGAGCAACCATGAGTCCCAGCAGTGAAAGAGCGACAAGAAAATACTTCAATATCTTCATTTTCAAAATGTTTTCTCCGGCAGCCTAAAGAGGCTAGGGTAATGGTGCATAGACAGATGCATTGACTCACTTTTCTTCAGCTTGTAGGGCTTTCTGAGTTCTGTGTCGCTGCTACTGTAACCTTAAACCTAACTTTAAGGTCAATCGCATAAGACAATTATTTATAAAAATTAGAGGGCTTTTCCGTTTCAGGCACCCTAATAAAAAGAGACAGGGTCGTATGCACTTCTAGGAAGTGTGTAGCCGGCAAATGCTAACGGTCACGATTATTTTGCTTTTTCGTGTAATAATCTACACGATTATGATTGTAATCAAGGGGGGCTGCCTTATAATTGTGTAGTTAATTACACGAAAAAGGAAGGTTATCATGACCTCAACGCCTTGGATCTGGGAGCTGCCCGAGTGGCCTGGGTTTCGCTGGGATGAAGCTCGTGTGGCGAAAGCGGTTCATCCAGTGGATTTCGCGC
>ENA-OSET01004605-OSET01004605.1-sediment-metagenome-genome-assembly--contig:-NODE-4605-length-12118-cov-6.004568_pt1 | contig 12118 bp, 13 predicted proteins | sample MGYA00237882_ERZ534229 | MGnify/ENA primary metagenome ERZ534229 (study PRJEB26408, sample SAMN06266212) | sediment metagenome | isolation source: Hudson Canyon methane seep mesocosm | place...
ACTTGAGTCAACCGGCAATGAGCAATACTTTGAGCCGTTTGCGTGATTTGCTGGATGACCCTGTCCTTGTAAGAACCAGCCTGGGAATGCAACCAACCCCAAAAGCTAAGAGCCTGGAGAAATCAATACGAACGGCCTTGCAGACTATCGATCAAAGCTTATGCGCCGAGCCAGATTTTAATCCAGCTACGAGTGAACAGGTTTTCCATATTGCAACCACAGATTATGCCGAGTTACTGCTTATACCTAAGTTACTGAATCATTTGTCACAGGTCGCGCCAGGAATCAGACTAGAGATACATTCGTTGGGGCCTGATATACCAGAACCCGAACTCGAAAAGGGTGCATTTGATTTTGCCTTGGGCCGATTCACAGAAGTACCAAAGCGTTTACGATCTGAGTTCTGGCTTAGTGAAAAACTGGTTTGTCTAGTGCAGAATAATCACAGCTTTTTAAGGCGCGAGATTAGCCTAGAGCAATTTTTAACCGTACCTCAGATTTGGGTATCGGGTGGTCAACGCACAGGGGTGGTCGACCAATGGTTAAAAGAAAACAAACTAAAACGAAATGTCACCCACTCCACCCCCAGCTTCTTAATCGCACCGAGTGTTGTCGCTCAGACCGATATGCTTGTGGTTACACCCTTATCTGTTGCGAATCATTTTACTGACAAACTGCCCGTTAAAATTCTTCCCCTACCAATGAAGCTTGCTCCGTTTGATTTACACATACTTTGGCATCCATTTCACGCTGAAACGCCCGCCCACACCTGGTTTCGGGAACAGTTATTATTAATGCGTTGATATGATCAACCAACCGCGCTCTAATATTTTAGGCCATACTGAAGGCCATATGAGAATGCATAAAATGCGATTACAGTGCTACTATTTATCTTCAAATATATAGAAAATGCAATCTAAAGACAGGTCTATGGTAATTTTGGACGATTAACCAGCAAGGCAGAACTGGTTAGTCTAGGGGTTCACTTAAACGATTTGGAGAAAATCATGGAATACCAACAAATCAAATATACCCAAGATGGCCCAGTAACCATTATTACCTTTAATCGGCCAGAAGTTAAAAATTGTATTGGTACCCGAACACATCGCGAACTTGTGCATGCCTTTGACCGTTTTCGTAGCGATGATGGTGCAAAGGTTGCCGTGCTTACCGGAGCTGGAGATTCCGCCTTTTGTGCAGGGGGCGATCTAAAAAGTAACTTTGCCGCGACGGAACCTACGAACCACCCCGACCCAGATAAAGCAGTTTTGTGTCCGACGGAACCGGCAGATATTGCGCGGCACGATCGCGGTGAAGCCCCCGGTATTCTAGGTCCATCGCGCTGGACGGATATTTACAAGCCAATTATTGCTGCAGTGAATGGCATAGCTTATGCCGGTGGCTTCGAATGGGCGTGCTTTGCTGATATGCGTATTGTAGAAGAACATGCTTCATTTGGTACCACATGCCGCCGCTGGAATATCGGTTTAGCAGATGGTGGCACACAGCGCTTACCTCGTATTGTTGGTATGGGCCGCGCATTAGAATTGATTATCACAGGAAAAGTGATTGGTGCTGAAGAAGCTTATAGAATAGGTTTAGCGAATGAGGTTGTGCCGAAAGGGTCATCATTGGCACGTGCTGTCGAGTTAGCCCGGTTTATTTCGGGTCTACCTCAACCGGCTATCCGCACCGACAAGGAAGCGGTGATTCGTGGCTTCGGCCAAGACTTGAAAGAAGGTTTGCGTATCGAAGCAGAGTGTTTTAATCGTTTATTTAGTCAAGCCGATTCCAAGGCTGAGCTGGCCGAAGGGCTAAGACGGTTTAATGAACGAGATCACCCTGATCGCGTAGAAGGACAAGCAAAAACACCGGGTATTATCCGAGTTGAGATGGATTAAACAAGGTATTGATCGAATATGACTAAGCGCGTTCAAAAAAAATTCATCGAACCCACGATTCCAAGCGAATTTGTTTTTGACGCGCTTCAGGCGAGTATCTTTCTTGGCGTAGATGTCGACTCGATCCTGATTGATGCAGGCCTTGAACCCACGCAGTTAAAGATGTCTGGCCAAGTTATTTCTGTGGTGGATTACGCCCGATTGATCAAGCGTATCATTGCAAAGCTTGATGATGGTTTTCTTGGTTTTTTAGACGACAAGATCCACGTCAAATCATTTAGTGTTTTTGCTGCTCAATTGGCCGCCTGTGAAAACCTCAAGCAATTATTCCAACAGGTGAACCGCTTCTATGGTTTGTTTAGCAAGCAGTTCAGTTTGAGCATAGAGGAAGCAAACGATAATGCGATCATTGTGCTTAATTTTAAGGAAACTCAGAACTTCGATTACCGCTTCATTTACCAAAGTATCCTGCTCGCCATTATTAGATTGATGCACTGGTTTATTGGCGAGAATATCCGGCCCAAGCAGGTGAAGTTTACCTTCGAAGAATCACACCTGAATAAATATTTAAACTATCTGTTTGATTGCCCTTTAGCCTACGATCATACGAAGAATGAAATTCATATCGAGCGTAGCTTGCTCACAACGCCTTGCTCAACCAATCTGAAACAAGTGAATGAGATGTTACGTGAAAGTACCCGAATGATGCTGATCAGTGATAAACCGGCACCCTTTACCAGACGTGTTAGAAAAGAACTCGTACTTAAACGTAATGAGCACTGGCCAAGTATTGAAGAAGTGGCAGATGCCATAAACCTATCTAAAAACCTTCTATGGCGTAAATTAAAGAAAGAGAATACTACTTTTCTAGATATTCGTGATGAGGTAAAGAGAGATGTTGCACTTTCCTTGATGAGTAATCATGAACTGAGTGTGAGTGATGTATCCACTAAAACCGGTTTCTCAGACGTCAGCTCATTCAACAAAGCATTCACGAAATGGACGGGCCAGTCACCCTCAATTTATCGCAAATCATTAATCAACCGTCTTTAATCAACCCTCTAATCAATAACAGAGCTAAGAGAATTAATAATGAAAAACCTTAGGAACGCACAAGATCTCAATGAAATATGCGAAGAGCTTTTACCAGGTCATTTGGGCATTGAAATGCTAAACATTGGAGATAAAAACGTCACCGCTCAGATGGCAGTACAAAAACACCATATGGCGCCTAACGGCTACTTACACGCTGCAAGTATAATTGCGTTGGCGGATACATCCTGTGGTAATGGAACAATGGCTAACCTCCCTGAGGGTGCTTCTGGATTTACAACCATCGAGCTAAAATCTAACCATTTGGGAACCGTGAAACAGGGTATTGTTAACTGCACAGCAAAGGCTATTCATACGGGTAGAACAACTCAAGTTTGGGATGCGGAAGTATTTTGTGGGGAGTCAGGGAAGATGTTGGCTCAGTTTAGATGTACTCAAATGATTCTATACAAATAGTATTTTTGATGTGGTTAAGTTAAGAAGTCTGCATCTCACCTAAGGTAATAAACTTATTTCGTCTGTATAAAATAACATTCATAGTTATGATGGGCTCGTGTTTCACGATGTAATTAACGCACACTCTGAAAAAAGCCGCTTCTTTCAGCGTGGGTGGTTTGATCGCTAATAGTACTTTCATTAAGTCGACAAGTTGCTCACTTTAGCAATAAAACCCGCAGGTATTGTTGAACTCTTGCGTAAATCAAAGTCAAAGAACACCACACCTGTTTTTGCCAGTGAGATTAAATGTCGGTCTTTCCCCTCCTCTGCAACACGTGATACTCGGTAATAGAGCTGGCAGCTTTTACGAGATACCTCCTGTACCGAAATATCAAACTCAAGCAAGTCACCATAAAATGCTTCATTCTGATAAGTGATTGCTAGATCAGCAATCAATGTACCAACCCCCTCAATATCTAACTCTGAATAGCCTAAAGATCGAAAAAACAACATTCTCGCTTCATGAATCATGGTGATCATTCGATCATGCCCGAGATGATTCCCATAATTAATATCACTAATACGAACGGCTAGCTCTGTAGAAAAGTGAGATTCTGCAGGAAAACGGATTTCAACACGAGACACTGCTCTTTCCTTATATCATAGATAATATTTTTTTAATTCAAAGTATTGTACACCATTGGAGCACAGTGCTAACTAACAAAGACATATATCTTTTTACATATATATGATTATATGAATATAATTACCAGTATATTTATCAAAGTTGGCAATCCATAATGCAAATAAAGCGCAAAGTTCTTTTCGTATGCACCGGAAATTCAGCCCGATCACAAATAGCTGAAGCCCTCCTTCGCAATGTAGCCGGAGATAGCTTTGAGGTATATAGTGGCGGCACCACACCCACAGGTGTTCACCCACAAACCACTACTGTGCTTAAGAAGTTTGGCATCTCACAAACTGATCTACGATCGAAGAGTATCGCGGAGTTTGAAGGCCAGACCTTTGACTATGTCATTTCTTTATGTGACAAGGCTCGATATGAGTGCAGCGCCTACCCGATTAACGGAAAAAGAATGGACTGGATCTTTGAAGACCCTGCAAGTCGCGAAGGTATCATTCCTTTTGAAAACACTCTAAACGAAATTGAACGTCGAATCGCTGTATTTGTTTTACTCGAAACACAACAACAAGTTCCACCTATAGAGCTAGACCCGATTCAGTTTTTCAAGAGCCTTACTGACGAAGTGCGTTTGCGTTGCTTGATGTTGATTCAATATGAAGGTGAGCTGTGTGTTTGCGAATTAATGGAGGCCTTAAATGACATCCAACCTAAAGTCTCACGTCACCTTGCCTTGCTCAGGAAAAGTGGTTTATTGATTGACCGCAAACAAGGGCAATGGGTCTTTTATCGAATCAATCCTGATTTGCCCAAGTGGGCAAAAACCGTACTGTCCGAAACCACTGAAAGTAATGTCGGTTTTATCGAAGAAAGTATTCGCAATCTAAGCAAGATGGGCGAGCGCCCCAAACGCATTTTACAACATTGTCCCTGACTTATGAGGGATATTCTCTATTGGCATTTGAAAATACACAATTCATTTTGAGGCATCTATGACAATTAAAGTAGGCATTAACGGTTTTGGTCGTATGGGTAGATTAACCCTACGCGCAGCTTTCGACTGGGACGACATCGAAGTCATCCAAATAAATGACCCCGCTGGTGATGTCGCTACCTTGGCGCACCTGATCAACTTCGACTCTGTACATGGTCGCTGGCATCACGAAGCCGTTCAACAAATAAAGTCAGATGGCAGTAATATGGTGATCAATGGCAAGTCTATTGCTTGCACTCGCAACAAAGCGATTACCGACACAGACTGGTCGGCATGCGATGTTGTGATAGAAGCCAGTGGAAAAATGAAAACCAAAGCCAAACTGCAAGCTTACCTAGACCAAGGAGTAAAACGTGTCGTCGTTACCGCGCCAGTTAAAGAAGAAGGCGTGTTAAATGTGGTGATGGGGGTAAACCAACACCTGTATAATAAAGCCCAACATTCAATTGTAACCGCAGCATCTTGTACCACCAACTGCCTTGCCCCCGTAGTTAAAGTTATTCATGAAAAACTCGGTATTGTTCATGGTTCGATGACCACTATTCACGATATTACCAATACGCAAACAATTCTCGACGCGCCGCATAAAGACTTACGCAGAGCACGCGCTTGCGGCATGAGCTTAATCCCGACAACGACCGGGTCGGCCACGGCGATTACCCATATTTTTCCTGAGCTTAAAGGTAAGTTAAACGGCCATGCTATACGCGTCCCACTAGCCAACGCCTCACTAACCGATTGTGTGTTTGAGGTGAGCCTCGCCACGGATGTTGAAGAGGTGAACCGAATACTAAAAGAAGCTGCAGAGAATGAGCTAAAGGATATTATGGGCTATGAAGAACGCCCTTTGGTTTCTATTGACTATAAAACTGACCCTCGATCCTGCATCATTGATGCTCTTTCGACAATGGTTGTTAACGGCACGCAGCTTAAATTATACGCCTGGTACGATAACGAATGGGGCTACGCAAACCGTACTGCTGAGCTAGTGAGACTCGTCGGCAAATCTGATAAAGAGTAGCAAAAGTCATGAGTAGTCTTGCTAAGCTGTCTCCCGAAATCCGTCAGTATATGCTAGTCACCGGTAACTACTGGGCATTCACTCTGACCGATGGCGCATTGCGTATGCTCGTGGTGCTTTATTTTCATGGCTTGGGGTATAGTCCACTTGAAATTGCCATGCTGTTTATCTTCTATGAGGTATTCGGGGTGGTCACCAACCTGATCGGCGGCTGGCTCGGTGCCCATCTTGGGCTGAACAAAACCATGAATATTGGCTTATTCATGCAGGTTGTTTCACTCGCAATGTTACTCGTACCGACAAGTCTATTGACCATTCCTTGGGTAATGACAGCTCAGGCAGTGTCGGGTATCGCGAAAGACTTAAATAAGATGAGCGCCAAAAGCTCAATCAAATTATTGGTCCCCTCTGACGCGCAAGGCCAACTTTATAAATGGATCGCCATACTAACGGGCTCAAAAAATGCACTTAAAGGCGCGGGTTTCTTTCTTGGAGGGGTGCTACTTAGCTTGCTTGAATTTAAAGGCGCCGTGTTGCTAATGGCAAGCACGCTACTTGTTGTTTGGATCTTCAGCATGATGAGCCTGAAAAAAGATTTAGGTAAAGCACAAAACAAACCCAAATTCACCGAAATTTTCTCAAAGAGTCGCGCGATTAATTATTTGTCTGCAGCTAGGATGTTCTTGTTTGGTTCAAGAGATGTCTGGTTTGTGGTCGCCTTACCGGTTTATTTAGCCAACACCTTTGGCTGGGACCACTGGTATGTGGGCGGCTTTCTGGCCTTATGGATAATCGCTTACGGTTTTGTACAGGGTATTGCTCCTAAAATCACCGTTTCAAAAAATGGACATCCACCTGATGGCCGTGATGCTCTACGATGGGCTATCGCACTGAGCGCCATACCCGCCTTGATTGCTTTATCCCTTACTTACCAGTGGCAACCCCAAATAACCCTACTTGTAGGCTTACTAATATTCGGCGCTTTATTCGCCATCAACTCTTCCCTGCACAGTTATCTTATAGTGAGTTATGCCGGTGATGATGGTGTGTCACTGGATGTTGGCTTTTACTATATGGCCAATGCCATGGGCCGTTTAATTGGCACGATTCTGTCAGGGTGGCTTTTTCAAGACTATGGACTGGAAGTCTGTCTGTGGGTTTCTTCTACCTTTATTGTGTTAACCGCCCTGATCTCACTGGGATTGCCAAAGCAAAGCCAATAACGACAGATGAGCTACCAGCGATACTAACTGGTATGAAGTGATAATAATTTATTGACCGATACCATGAGCAGCCATGACTAAGGTCTTTAGAAATAAATGGTAATTCAGCAAGTCTTATCTGCTTGGCTAGTCACTTTCACTCTTATCCCAATAAGGCGTCTCATCATAGTAATCTGCAAAGCAATCAATGAAGGCACGCAATTTTGTCATTAACAACCTTGAATTTGGATGCACTGGCCAAAACTCCGTATAACTCAATAGGAGGAAATCTTTCAATACCTGTACAAGCTCACCTCTTAGCAAGTGCTGATAAATACTTGAGGTAGAATTTAAGGTAATGCCGAGTCAGTATGCACAGGCACCTCTTAGTGCTTTTCCATTATCGGTACGAAGAACTAAGCGGTTAGACTTATTCATAACCCACTTTAAAGTCCTATCTTTACATGTAGTATTCATTCTGATCCCGATGCTGCATAATCACGACCGAGAAATTCACGGACAGATGCTTCAGAAATTAACTGAAATCACGGAAGCTGGTTTATTGAAACCCGTATAAGACGAACAAGTCTTTTCCTTAGAAGAAGTGGGTAAAGCGCATGATCACCTCTCTAGCGGCCAGGCTATGGGTAAGATTGTTGTAGATATTTAAATACCAAAAGATTGTGGTGATGCCATGGAGTGGCAACCAGAAACCAGCCAAGCGTTTAAAATACATAACGCACCATAGGACAACTATGAACGAAAAGACTATGCCTCTTACTAAGCAGCTATTTCAAATGACATGGCCAATGCTCATTGGTTTGCTGGCTATTATGAGCTGCCAATTGGTAGATAGTGCGTTCATTGGCCAGCTCGGTGCTCAACCACTGGCCGCTTTAGGTTTCACTATTCCCGTTTACCAGCTAATCATCGGTATTCAGGTTGGGTTAGGTATCGCTACAACAACAGTTATTTCGATCGCATTAGGCGCACAGAAGAATCAATATGCTAGAGAGCTTGGCAGTTTAGTGATTGCATCTGGTTTTATGCTGATTTTAGTGCTTTGCCTCTTGATTTGGAAAAACCAGAAAGTAATCATTGTTACTTTAGGCGCAAATGAAGCGCTTTTTCCCTTAATACAAGAATACTGGTTACCTTGGCTGGTTGGAAGTTGGTTAGGGGCCATGCTGTATTTTGGCTACAGCATATTTCGCGCTCACGGCGAAACATTCCTCCCTGGCATGATGATGGTTTTAACCAGCATATTAAATATTATATTAGATCCGATCTTTATTTTTGTTCTGGATATGGGCATGGCAGGTGCTGCATGGGCAACAATATGCGCATTCGGCATAGGCTGTATCATCATATACAGCTTTATTTTACATAAACAGCTAATCGTACTACCTCAAAATACAGCGATCATCATAACGGGTTTTAAGCGTTTACTCGTATTCATGACACCCGCAATGATGAGTCAATTCATTCCACCGCTATCGGCAATGATCGCAACTGCAGTCATTGCTGGCTATGGGGACATAGTTGTCGCCGCATGGGGTCTAGGCAGTAGACTCGAGTTTTTTTCCATCATTATCGTACTAGCCTTAACTATGGCGATGCCACCGATAATTGGGAAATTGCGCGGTAGTCATGACCTTGAACAGATCCATCAAGTCGTAAAAATTGCTGTTTGTTTTGTTATTATATGGCAGCTACTTGTAGCTATCATTTTAATGGCTATCTCAGCACCACTTAGCAACTTGTTAACGAATGATGGCTCTGTCGCCACCACACTGAACGGATATCTCTGGATCGTACCCTTAAGCTATGGCGCGTTAGGTATATGTATGATCATGGTGTCAGTTTGCAGCGCCATCGGCATGCCAAATTTAGCATTAGTAATTTCAGCACTCCGCTTATTTGGCTGTTACCTACCTTTATTGTGGATTGGCTCTGAGCTAGCTGAACTAAACGGATTATTTATAGGTGCTATGTTAGGTAACTTAGTGGCCGGCTACATGAGTTGGCATATTTATAAGCATTATTATAAAAAAATGAAATCTAAACTTATGAACTAAGCACATAAAAGTATTGAATTCCAAATACATCCCTACTTAATATTCAATCCGCTTAGCATATGAAGGCATTGAAAAAAGAATGTCGCCGTTATAAATATATACAATATAGAGCTTAACATGTGTCGTCATGTAAGTTTTCATAACAATGCCTTCACTGAACCTGCTTTCTCCTTGCTAAGAACAGAAAGAAGTCACACTAGATCACTGACTCTCAGACGCGCCAGTACTCGAAAGGTATAGACCGCAGTCAACTCAAAGAAGCCATCAATGTTATACCGATTGACAATTCTTATAAGACTTAACTGGCTTTTTTCGTTGAAGGGGTTGGGCATGATGATACTTAAAGGTACTGAAGTTATTAGGTGACACTTAGAGCTGTACGATTTATAATCAATACATATCAAATGTCTTCAGTTACAAAGCTGATCTTTTATTCTGATTAACCCTGTTATGACGAATTTAGATCACTGAAAGGAGATCGCCAATGAACGAAAAACATGATAACCATTACTATCTCCTAGGGCGCGATCATGGGTTCATAGAATTACGTGGTGAGGCGACTAAGCCTAAGCCGCATGGAATCGGTATGAAGCAGATGATGGACTGGCAACAAGGCTACGAAGAGGCTGTAGCTACGTATTACTGGCGACGCAAACCCGTGAACAAAAGAATACCTCTGAGCATCTAAGTCCAACAGTTCACCTTATTTAGAGAGCTAGGAAAAGAAATATGCAGCCTACCTAGGCGTGCGCGAGAGATATAAAGTTAACTGTGAGAATAATCAAAGCATCTTTTGTAGCAATGAATTCAAAAATTCAGTGAAAGCCAACGACTTAGCCTGCATTTGCTTAGACGAAGACTTAACAAGCTTTATGCAAACACTTAATATTTCATAGTTGATTAATTCTTAACTTTATAGTTGATTAATTCTTAACTTTAAAGCACAAGCTGTCACCTTCAAGAGACGTATGGTTAACATCAACATGAAACGCCTTCTATATAAAACCTCAAATTTCACATAACTTCTTTTATCTTGGTTTGTATTTAGAATATAGACGTCCGCATAAGAAGTAACGTTAAAATGGAGCAGTAGTCAATTCGTTTCATTTTCAAAATGAATGCCCGGAATGCTTATAGGGTCTTTAGAAGAAAAAACAGTCCAATTCGCATATGCAACTATTCTTCAGGAAGCAAAAATAAACTACCGCACTGCAAATCAGTGCTGACATACGTTTTGATTGTGCCTTATCGAAAAATTTATCCCTTTGGACATGTAGCAAGCCGAATGGGTCACACATCAATTAAACTGTTGCAAAAACATTACAGTACAATTAATCCGCAGGACCGACCAAATGTTGCAAGGATTATTTCTGTTTTATAGAAGTAGATAACACAGATAAGAACAAGTAGCCGTCTAGAAAAGCATTAGAAATTAAGCAAATGTACAGGATATTATATAGAAGTATTCAGCCATTGATTTCAGGAAGAAATAAATGGCGGTGAGCCAGGGATTCGAACCCCGGGTGGGCTACAAACCCACGCTGGTTTTCAAGACCAGTGCATTCAACCGCTCTGCCAGCTCACCGCAATTGCTTTCTTGTCGAAAGCGGGGTGCATATTACCAAAATAAATTTAGCTGTCAACGATTTATTCTTAAAAGAATTGTGAGTTGTAATATATTTTTTCAGCCCTATTATAGAGAGATAGGTATTTGATAATAACTAGATATAAATTAATGGAGCATTTTTATGCAAGACAAGCGATTTCCAAGTTCTCAAAATGATGATCTAAGCACAGTTATGAATGCCTCTGGGCAAAAAGCAGCACTTGAAAGCAGTGCAGCCTCGGTTCTTAAGAACACTTATTTACTACTAGGCTTAACGATTGCCTTTTCAGCTCTTACAGCATTTTTATCCATGGACTTGCCTCGCCCTGGATTTTTGATAACTCTCGTTGGTTTTTACGGTTTATTCTTCTTAACTGCAAAATTACGAAACAGCCCGCTCGGTATTTTAAGTACCTTCGCTTTAACTGGCTTTATGGGTTATACCTTGGGCCCGTTAATTGGCATGTTTGCTGGTGCTGGCGCAATGCCTGTGGTGATGAACGCTTTGGGCTTAACAGCTTTCGTATTTTTCGGGCTTTCAGCTTACGCACTCACAACTCGTAAAGACTTCAACTTTTTGGGCGGCTTCTTAACTGCAGGATTCTTCGTTTTAATTGGCGCAATGGTATTAGGTATGTTCACGCAAATTGCGGGTTTACACCTAATGATTTCAGCAGGTTTCGTTTTATTCTCTTCTGCAGCTATCCTTTACCAGACTGGCGCCATTATCAATGGTGGTGAACGAAACTATGTTATGGCCACTATTAGTTTATATGTATCTATCTACAACATATTCGTTAGCCTACTAAGTATTTTAGGCAGCAACGACTAATTCATACCTTTACAATCAAGGCCCATCGTTTAAACGCTGGGCCTTTTTCTTTATTCGGATGTTAGTGAAGCAACTTTATGGTTTTCTCAATACTCGTCTTAGGTGCGCCATTTAATTCACAGTCTGCTTATTCGGCTTTTCGCTTTACACAAGCTGCGCTAGCTTCTGATCAATCTATATATCGAGTTTTTTTCTATCAGGATGGCATTCACAACAGCAGTGCTCTCGCAACCCCTCCGCAAGACGAGTATGATTTATACCAAGCTTGGCAAGATTTAAAAGAACAACACTCGCTCGACTTCGTTACCTGCATCGCAGCAGCAGCAAGGCGAGGTTTACTCGACGCAAAT
>ENA-OSET01004608-OSET01004608.1-sediment-metagenome-genome-assembly--contig:-NODE-4608-length-12112-cov-10.827005_pt1 | contig 12112 bp, 12 predicted proteins | sample MGYA00237882_ERZ534229 | MGnify/ENA primary metagenome ERZ534229 (study PRJEB26408, sample SAMN06266212) | sediment metagenome | isolation source: Hudson Canyon methane seep mesocosm | place...
GTAGAGTCAGACATTTTGTAGAGACGTAGCATGCTACGTCTCTACGTATCTGGAAAACCTCAGTTGAATAATCAATTCTAGCTTATTTCTCGTTCCCATCGTCTTCGGTGGGAATGCATACCGTGCTGTGATCCCAGCTATGTATTCCCACGCGGGAGCATCAATGCCATTAAGTTAACAGTAATACAACATGGGGCGCCGTGCTTTAGCCTGCTATTTTTAGCTATGAATGCAGGCTAAAGCACTGCGCCCCAACGGACTAATCCCTTAACGTAACGACATTGGGCTAAGCTGGTTTTAGCTCAGTTATTTTTGACAAACTGAACAAAAATAACTGGCTCGTTGAGCAATTTTTAATTGCTGTATAGAGGATGAACAGTTAATACACGGTTCATTTTCTCGCCCATAAACGGCTAAAGATTGCTGGAAATATCCTGGTTTCCCTTGTTCGTTAACAAAATCGCGTAAAGTGGTGCCGCCTTGTTCTATGGCTTGTTGTAGAACGATTTTTATACATTCAGCCAGTTTCTGATAACGTTTGAGGGAGATTCTACCTGCTTGTCTGCTGGGGTGTATGCCTGCCATAAATAGAGATTCGCTGGCGTAGATGTTACCTACACCGACCACATTATGAGCATCCATAATGAATGACTTTACAGTTGCTTTTTTATGTTTTGCTAATTGATGCAGGTGTTTTCCTCTGAATTGCTCGGATAATGGTTCAGGACCTAATTGGCTGATCAGTTTGTGCTGAGTTATTGGTTCGGAAGTGGCTAAAATTGCACCGAAACGCCGGGTATCATTAAACCTTAAGATGGTGCCATCGGTGAAGATGAAATCGACATGATCATGTTTACCCGCTGCTTTTTCGCTATTAACGATGCGTAAACTGCCTGACATGCCTAAATGAATAATAATGGTTTCAGTCGCCTGCGTTTTCAGTAGACAATATTTGGCTCTGCGACTGACTGATTTGATAAGCTGGCCTAAAAGTAATTCTTTAAGGTTTTCAGTGATTGGCCAGCGTAACTGCTTTTGCCGAATAACAACATCAGCAATAGTTTTGCCGAGGATGTGCGGGCGTATTCCTCGACAGGTGGTTTCAACTTCGGGTAATTCGGGCATTTGTTTGGAGTAATATAATAGTTTTTTCGTAGCTACTTAGCATGAATTTGAAATGTAGTGATATTCTGTCATGTTGTATTGACTGGGCTTGCCTTTAAGCCCTCCCTTGCTGGAGAGGGCTTTATCTCGTGCCCATCATGGAGCTATATTGATGGGCAGGTTATTACTTTGTCCATCCTACATTCTGAGTATCATTAACGTCGCTTACGATTACGCCAAATAATAAAACCGCTAATGACCAGCAGTAATGGCAAAATCAAGAGAAAGCCAAAACCTATAGTGGCAATTGAGAGTTTGCTTAGATGTAATGATTTTCCTGCGACTATTTTGGCTGGAATTTCTATAAACTGGTCATCATGGGTTAGCCAGTTGATAAGCCTGAAACCAAGTTCGGAATTACCGACATTACCTAAATAACTGTTGGATAAAAAGTCGGTATCACCTATAGCGACGATACGTTGTTGTTTTTTGTCAGTAAAATTCTGGGTCAGGGCATAGGCAATAGCCAGTGGGCCTTGTTGTTCTTCGCTGTCTACATTAAACTGAATTTTACCTGCGATGTTGTCTGTTTCTGTCCAGGAGCTAGCAACGCTACTGAGTAATACTTCTGTGTTAAATTCACTTTCCTGATTAATTTCAAAAGCTGCCGTGATAGGAAAAACAGTCATGCTGTTAAAGTTAATCGTAATTGGGTGGCGGCTATACTCACTAATTAATACAAAGCTAGGGTCATCTATGCCATAAAGGCCTGAACTACTGTCAACAATAGTACCGCTTAGTTTATTCAGGCCTATGAGTTGTTCTATAGAATTTAGTTGATGATTATTAGGGTCAGTTAATAGCAGTAAATTACCCCCTTGCTCAATATAATCACTAATAATATTGAGTTCGCCTGCTAGTAACGGTACGGCTGGTGATGCTAATACCAATAATGATGAGTTGTCTGGAATACTGCTGTGTTGAGCCAGGTTAATCGTTTGTACTTTAATATGACGGCGTTCCAGTTGATTGGCAAACAGTCCTAAGTCAAAGTTGGCATTACCTGAAGGTGAGCGTTCACCATGGCCTGTTAAAAAAGTAATCCAGCGGTCGCCGGTGTTGGCTAATTGTAATAAAGCATTGGATAGGGTGGATTCATCCAGGTAAGTGAGTTTCTCGGTACGGTCCTGATATTCAACAATAATGGCGCCTTGTGGGCCAATGTTAAGCTCTCGTGCTTTTTCTGGCACTGTCGTAGGGTCGATAAATTTAACAGAAATATTGCTTTTAAATCGCTGGTATCGATTAAGTAGTTTGGCAAGTTGCTGTTGTAAGGTAGGTTCTTTAATATAAGCGCTTACAGTGACGGGGTCAGCTAAGGTCGCTAATATCTTTTGCGAAGCAGCAGACAGGGTGTTGCTGTTATTTGCTGTTAAATCAATTTCTGCAGTATAGCTACGGCTGAGCCAGGCCAGACAGAATATTGTCGAGAGTATGGCTAGGGTTAACAGTCCGTTTTTTAACCTGATACGTTGATGTATATGCTGATTAATGATCATCTTTGTAACCTGTCATTCTCTAGTCTACGGATGCTTAAAATAAGAAAGGTACTGATAAATAACAGGAAATAACTGATGTCTAGGGTATTTAGCAAGCCGCTCTGGATGCTTTGAAAATGTTTCAGCATAGACAGGTAATGAAACAGTTCACTACCTTGGCCTTTTATTCCAGCAGTCCAGTCTAGTACCCATAGCAGAAGTAATATGCCAAAGCTACAAATTGCAGCAATGGTCGGGTGGCTGGCAATGCAAGACATATACAGGCCGATGGATGCAAAGGCAGCGACTAATAAGCTGAGTGCCAGGATGTTACAAAGGAATTTACCTGTATCCAGTTCCCCGCCGATCAGTAAGGACAAAGGCATTAAACTAATCAGGCCAACAATTAGCATTAGCATGCCTAAAATACCAAAAAATTTGCCCAGAATTATTTCTGTACCCGAGAGAGGGGCTGAAAGTAATAGCGATAAGGTTTTGTTTCGTCTCTCTTCGCAGACCAGGCGCATAGTCAGTAGCGGTGTGACCAGGAGTAAAATAATAGAGGCATTACTAAATAAAGGTAATACGATAATATCGGTAATGCCTGGAGCATTTTGTATTGAGGCTAATTGCGCCTTGAAGGAGGTAAATGTTTCAACCTGAGTTAAAAACAGATAGGCTAGAATAAATTGTAAAACAGCTAAAATTGACCAGGCCAGAGGGGATAAAAACAGAGTTTTTAATTCTCTTGCAGCAATGGAAAAAATCATAAACTTCCTCCGCTAGCATGTTCAGTAGTTAGGCCGATAAAGATATCTTCCATGGTTTTTTTAATCGGTGTTAACTCTAATAATCCCCAACCAGCATTTATAATGATTTCAGCAATCACTTCTATAGGGTTGATGTCATTATCATGATGAATCAGGTAGTTGGTATCAGAGCTGTTTTCAATCTGAATGATGCTATTGATGTTAGAAAATGCGCTTAAATCCATTGCTGAGCGGGTAACAACCTTGATCATAGAGGTGTTCATGCGCTGATTTAAGCCGCCGATGGTTTCTTTTAAAATCAGCTTACCCTGATTAATAATCTGTACGTGAGAGCAGGACTCCTGAACCTCAGACAATATATGAGTTGATAGTATGATGCCATGTTCAGAGCCGAGTTCTTTGATTAAAGAACGAATTTCTCTAATTTGAATAGGGTCTAGGCCAACGGTAGGTTCATCAAGAATGATTATTTCAGGGGTGTGTAATATGGCTTGGGCAATACCAACGCGTTGCTGGTAACCTTTAGATAAGTTAATAATTAACCGGTTGGCAACCTCCTTAAGTCCACAGCGGTCTTTTGCCAGATTAACGGCTTGTGATACTTCTCTAAAAGAAATGCCATGCAGACGGGCGCAATATTGCAAAAATTCGTCTACGGTTAATTCTTTATATAGAGGGGGGGTGTCGGGTAAATACCCCAGGCATTGTTTGGCTAGTCTGGGTTGGTCTAATAAATCAATGCCATTGATGTCAATTTCGCCTGCGCTAGGTGCAAGATTTCCACACAGCATTTGCATGGTGGTTGTTTTTCCTGCGCCATTGGGGCCAAGAAAACCGAGGACTTCCCCTTTAGCTAAAGAGAAGCTAACATCATTTACTGCACAATGCTGGTCATAATAACGACTCAGGTTTTTGGCTTCGATTAATAATGGCGACATGGCGAGCTTATTTAATCTATTTGAGTGAGAAGAAATTTGACTTCATCTTGTAGCTTTTTACGGAAAAACAGAAATTTCCAGCGAGCGCCACCGCATTGTCGCCAGAGTAATGTGGCACGGATGCCTGATAACAATAATGCTCTGATTTTGTTAACGACATTAGGTTGAGACAGGTATTCCTGTTCACCGTTAACCATAATACGAGGTTGCAATGTGCTGACTGTACTATGGTAGAGGTCACCTAGATTGGCTAAAACATTTTCATGCAGCGGGCCGAATGTTTCTGATTGTGCTTGAGCCACTTCAATGCCTGTGCCTATTTTTTTAAGCATTTCCGGTCGGTTTGACAGCTGTTTCTCTAAAAAAACCAAAGAGGCGGCATAGCGGGCCTGTTCTGGATCAGCAATGGTGCGGCTGGTTATTTGCTGTTCCAGTTGTATCAGTCCAGGCTTAAGGTTTGATAATTCACCATAAATATCAATCACACCAGTAGAGTCAATTTTAAGTATGCTATTGATAGATGTCTCTAAAGCAGCATTATCAGTCGTTCCTGTGGTGGCTAGTTGTTGGACTAGCAGGCAGGCTTGAGAGATACCGGCTAGTGCAATAGTCTGGTTAGTTGTGGAGTTTAAGGACATATTATTAACAGCTTAGTTTGGGGGAACATTCTTTATTTACTTCATTTCCCGCTTTGATCCAGGGCAAAATACCATTGGATAAGTGGTAAATGTTTTTCATATTTTGTTGCTTGCTTAACATCTTGCCAACCATGCCGCTTCTGGACCCTGATCGGCAGACTAAAATAACCGCTTGATCGGGAGATGTTTTTAGTTGCTCTAATTCAGACAGCCATTTTTCGGCATTATATTTTCCTGTAGAGGAAAAAAATTGTAATTTATGGCTGTTTGGAATCGTGCCTGTAGACGCCCATTCTTTTTCGGTCCGAATATCGATGACTAAAGCGTTTTTATTTTTTTGTAATGAGACAAGTTGCTCAGCAGATAAATTTCCCAGTTCTGCTGCAGAAATAAAACCAGAAAAGAGTGTGAGTAGTAGAAAAAAAGTCAGATTGATTTTCATAAGTTTATTTGGCAATTTTGACTAAAAAGAGATGGTTTAATTTGTGTATAATTAGGCTATTATGCACCATAATGATGAGTTATATCATGTTCAACTGAAATTGCTTGAGTATGATGAAGAGTTTATATGACTTTGTGTGAATTTTTAAATAAGAATGGAGAAAAAAATGTCAGAATCAGTTTCTTTAGATGTAAGCGGTATGAAGTGTGGTGGTTGTGAAACTAATGTTAAGAAAAAATTAGCTGAGATGGATGGTGTGATTTCAGTTGAAGCGATGAATAAAGAAAATAAAGTGGATGTTGAGTTTGATGCAGAAAAAACCAATGTAGAGGCTATTTCTCAAGCAATTACAGATGCTGGGTTCGTTGTAGAGTAATTTAAAAGCTGTAAATTTTTACTGGGGTATTAACATGAGTGATGAGAAGCAAGATAGTTTAGCTGATGAAGGCTTAAGACTGTCAATACTAGGCATGAGCTGTGCTGGTTGTGTGGGTGCTGTTGAAAGTGCTATAGCCGAAGTTGATGGTGTAGACTCTGTCAGTGTTAATTTTGCTGATCATACGGCATTGGTTAAAGGCAGTGCAGATCCTGATGTACTAAAGAAATCGGTGCAAGATGCCGGTTACGATGCAGCTGTTATGGAAGGCCTGGAAGACCCCGCTGAGCAGGAAGAAAGAGAATTAGAACGCTATCAGCGCTTAATGCAAAAGGCCAAAGTTGCAGGTATCGTTGGCGTGCCTTTAATGGTGTTTGCTCATTTAGGCTGGTTGCCTGAAATCAGTTCACCTGCGGGAAGCTGGTTTTGGCCCATCATTGCCATCATTACATTGGGCGTTCTACGCTATTCAGGCGGTCATTTTTTCACCAGTGCGGTAAAGTTATTAATGCATGGTCAGGCCAATATGGATACCTTAATCGCATTAGGAACAGGCTCTGCCTGGTTGTATTCTTGTGTGGTTATTGATTTTTCCAGTCATTTAACAAAGTTTGCGCCACATGCTTATTTTGAAGCCTCGGTGCTTATTCTTGCCTTTATAAATTTTGGTGCAGCATTAGAAACCAAAGCCAGAGGTAGAACCTCTTCAGCAATTAGAGAGCTTATTGGGCTGCAACCGCGGACGGCACGAGTTGTAAGAGATGGGGAGGAGCTAGATATTGCCATTGAAGAAGTCGGTCTGAATGAAACCTTAAGAGTGAGGCCGGGTGAAAAAATTGCTGTTGATGGGGTCTTGATAGAGGGGCATTCTTCGGTTGATGAATCTATGCTGACTGGAGAGCCCATTCCGATAGAAAAAATTGAAGGCTCGGAAGTGGTTGCAGGGACCATGAATCAGAAGGGTAGTTTTTTATTTAAAGCAACAAGGATTGGCCGAGATACGGCATTAGCTCAGATTATTAAGAGTGTGCGTACTGCGCAAGGTAGTAAACCAGCCATTGCCAAGTTGGCGGATAAAATATCCAGTGTTTTTGTACCTATTGTTGTTTGTATTTCACTGTTTACTTTTTGTATCTGGTATTGGTTTGGTCCCGACCCATCCATGGGCTATGCCTTTGTGACTTCAATGACCGTATTGGTTATTGCCTGTCCTTGTGCGCTGGGTCTGGCAACGCCTATCTCTGTGATGGTGTCAGTCGGCAGAGCCGCTAAAATGGGGGTATTAATCCGTAATGGCGACGCTTTGCAAAGTGCGGGCAGAATTACTTGTCTTATTTTAGATAAAACAGGCACGGTAACCGAAGGTAAGCCTGTGGTATCAACTATTGAGGCTGTTGCAGAGCATGATGAACAAGCTATCTTGCAGTTAGCTGCGAGTATAGAGTCAGGTTCTGAGCATCCTTTGGCGACTGCTATTTTAGCTGCAGCAGAAGAAAAGCAAATTAAACTGGATAAAGCGACTAAGTTTGAAGCCATTGCGGGGCATGGGATTTCGGCTATTATTGCTGAACAGCAAGTCTACTTTGGTAATCAGGCTTTAATGGCTGAAAAAGAGGTTGAATATACGCCGTTTTTAGAGAAAATTGAGGCCTTATCTGCTTTAGGTCAGACAGCGATGATGTTAGCAGTCGATAATAAAGTGGCAGGCATTATTGCGGTATCTGACCCGATAAAGAAAGATTCTGCTAAAGCAGTACAGCAATTAAGAAGCCAGGGTATTCGAGTTATTATGGTGACAGGGGATAATGAAATCACCGCTAATGCGATTGCTATGCAGGCAGGTATTACTGAAATCAGAGCGCAAGTGTTACCAGAAGATAAGGCGGCTGTAGCCAAGCAGTTACAATTAGCGGGTGAAATTGTGGGGATGGTTGGGGATGGTATTAATGATGCTCCAGCCTTGGCTCAAGCCAATGTGGGTTTTGCCATTGGTACAGGCACAGATGTAGCCATAGAAAGTGCGGATATTGTTATTCTTCAGGGTTCATTATTAAAAGTACCTGAAGCAATGGGTCTGTCTAAGGAAACAGTCAGAAATATCAAGCAAAACCTATTAGGCGCCTTCTTTTACAATACCATTGGTATTCCGGTCGCGGCTGGTTTACTTTATCCAATCTTTGGTATTTTATTAAGCCCAATGGTGGCCGGTGCAGCGATGGCAATGTCATCACTAACTGTGGTGACTAATGCTAGTCGATTGCGTTGGGTTAAGTTGAGTTAACAGAGTATGCCAGGAAAGGTAGGATGGGCACGGCTTTGCCCGTCCTACAGCTAAATTCTGTGCCCCGAAAAAATCAGACGCTTTAATCCCTAATCCATAGATAGTTCTTAGTGATATAATTAAAAGATTTTATACCCTTAAACATGCTGTTTTTGGGCGTTGTTAACTGTAATGAGTAAACTATGAGTAAACTGAAGTGTGCGGTAATTGGTACGGGTTATTTAGGAAAATTTCATGCAGAAAAATATGCGTCTTTAGATGATTGTGAGTTAGTTGCTGTTGTTGATATAAATGAACAGGCAGCAAAAGAAGTAGCAGAAAAACACGGTGCACAAGCACTGACAGATTATAGTTCGCTTTTAGGTCAGGTTGATGCGGTCAGCATTGTTGTTCCTACCAGTCTACATCATGCAGTTTCCTGTGATTTTTTAAATGCAGGCGCACATGTATTAGTAGAAAAACCTATTACAGTCACTGTTGCAGAAGCAGATGAACTAATAGCTATTGCCAAAGAAAAAAATGTTATCTTGCAGGTAGGGCATTTAGAACGCTTTAATCCTGCTGTGATGGGGCTGGATAAAGAAGAAAAACCCTTGTTTATTGAGGCCCACCGCCTTGCCCCTTTTAACCCTAGAGCCAATGACGTTAGTGTGGTGCTGGATTTAATGATCCATGATATTGATATTATTCTGGCGCTTATTGATTCAGACATAGAGCGTATTGATGCTAGTGGGACCGCTGTTTTAACTCAGGGAACGGATATTGCCAATGCCAGGCTGACTTTTAAAAATGGTTGTGTTGCCAATGTAACAGCTAGCCGTATTAGTATGAAAATGGAACGTAAAATGAGAATGTTTAGACCGAGTTCTTATATTTCCGTTGATTTTCAGAACAAGGCATTAACTAAACATAAGACTGGGGATAAAGAGATGTTCCCTGGAGTGCCTGAAATTGTTAGTGAAGAATCTGTGTTTGAAAATGGCGATGCCTTGATGGAAGAGATCAAGCATTTTGTTGCATGCATACAAACAGGGAAAAATCCGCTGGTTTCAGGAGAAGCGGGTAGGCGCGCGCTAAAAACAGCAATAGAAATTACCGACTTATTAGAAACTAAATAATTAGAGGAAAACGCATGATACCGATGGTCAACCTTAAAGCTCAATATGCAGAAATCAAAGATGAAATTGAGCAAGGTATTGCTGAAACGATAGCAAATTGTTCTTTTATTTTAGGGCCCAATGTACAAGGGTTTGAAAAGGAAGCAGCTGAATACCTAGGGGTAAAGCATGCGATTGGTTGTGCTTCTGGTACTGATGCACTGCATTTGGCTTTGCAAGCTGAAGGTATCTCTGAAGGTGATGAAGTTATTACCAGTGCCTTTACTTTTATTGCCACTGCCGAAGCGATTAAATATGTAGGTGCAACCCCTGTATTTGTTGATATTGATGATAAAACCTTCAATATTACGGCTGAGACTATTGAAAAAGCCATTACCCCAAAGACCAGGGCAATTATGCCTGTGCATTTATTTGGTCAGCCTGCCGATTTAACTAAAATTAAAGCCTTATGTGATAAACACAATCTAAAGTTGATTGAAGATTGCGCCCAGTCTTTTGGTGCAAGAATTGATGGTCAGCAAACGGGCTCAATAGGTAACGCAGCTGGCTACAGTTTTTTTCCAAGTAAAAACCTGGGTGCATTTGGTGATGGTGGATTAGTGGTGACTAATTCTGATGAAACCGCAAAGATGTTAAAGATGTTACGTAATCATGGCTCTGATGTACGTTATTACCATGATGTTATTGGTTATAACAGTCGCTTAGATGATATGCAGGCGGTTGTGTTACGCGCTAAATTAAAGCGGATTGACAAATATAACCAGGGTCGCAGGCATGCAGCACATTTATATTCAGAATTAATGGCTGATTTACCTTTGCAAACGCCTTATGAAGATGGCATCGGTGAGCATGTTTATCATCAATATACATTGCTGTGTGATCGCCGGGATGAAGTGATTCAGGCCTTGCAGGATAAGCAAATAGGTTGTGCTGTTTATTACCCTGTACCTTTACATCAGCAGAATGTATTTAAGCAAGAGTGTGCAGGTTTATCATTACCGGTGACGGAATCGGTTGCGGCCAACTGTTTTTCTTTACCTATTTGTCCTTCGTTAGAAGATGACAGCATTAAAGAAATTGTATCGGTGATTCGATCAGTGTTAGTAAAATAAAAAGGATGCTTTTAAGTTAAGACAATTATTAGCATAGGATGAGGTACGAAGTATATCTTTCACAATGATGCGCTTCTGCTTAACTTAATGGCTGTGAGGGTGGGGGAGTCATACCGTCTGGGGCGCAGTGCTTTAGCCTGCAGTTTTTAGTTATGAAAGCACAGGCTAAAGTACTGCGCTCCAACGGCCCATCGCTTAAAAGCTGTATCAATTATTTTACGCTGAGTGATTACAATATTTTTAGTTTGGGTGAGCTTTTATAGATTGATAATTTGTTACCAGATAAGAAAACCGGAAAGAGAGATATTATCGTCTTCCACAGTTTCTTTGTTATCTTGATTATTTGGGCTGGATTTTGCTAATTTAACAGGGGGAGATAATCTTCCTTTTTGCATCAATTGATTGTTTTCCCTTTGTTTTAATAATTTCTTTTTATTTATTATTAGATGCATTTCCATGTTTTTTATCATTTTGTTTTTTTGACTGAAACCGAGTTTACTTAAAACAAAATGAAAAAAATGTGAACAACATAGCTTTATTAAATAAAGTATTCCAGAGCATGTTCTTTAATATCATTATGAGAGTCTTTTTTGAATAAAAAACACCTGTCTAAGATCTTCTTTAGCGCTGGAGAATCCTCTGGTGATCAACATGCCGCCAATATGTTTAAAGAACTGCAAAAGCAGTTGCCTGATATTCAAGGCTTGGGCATGGGGGGGGCAAAAATGCAACAAGCGGGAATAGATATCCGTTTTGACTCTTCTCACATTGCTGTTATTGGTTTGGTTGAGGTATTAAAGCATTACGGAGAAATTCGGGCGGCTTTATCGCTGATGCAAAATCTGCTTGTTTCAGAGAAACCCGATTTACTGGTCTGTGTAGATTACAAAGAATTTAACTTGAAATTGGCGCGTTTTGCCAAACAGCAAGGTATTAAAGTTTTATTTTATGTGAGTCCTCAGGTGTGGGCTTGGCGACCTGGCCGGGTAGTCACTTATGGTAAAGCGATAGATATGATGGCGGTTATTTTTCCGTTTGAAATGGCTTATTATGAAGCTGAAAATGTCCCAGTTACTTATGTAGGTCACCCATCGGTTGATAAGGTGCATCCTTTACGTAGCAAGACTGAAGATTATGCTGAATTTTCTTTGCAAGCAGAAAGCCCTGTTGTTGGGCTTTTGCCAGGTAGCCGAGTCAATGAAATTAAGCGTATGTTACCCGTTATGCTGGCTGCAGCTGAAGAGCTGGTGAAGTCAGATGGTGCTATTCAGTTTGTATTACCACAAGCTGATTCTATTAGCGATGAGTTGTTACAGGAGTATTTGCAGGCAGCTTCTGTCAATATTACCGTCATTAAAAACCAGCCTTACGATGTTATTCAATGTTGTGATGCCATTATGACCGCTTCTGGAACGGCTTCCTTAGAAATCGCCTTATTACAGACTCCTATGGTAATTGCTTATAAATTATCTGCCATCACTTATTTTTTTGGTAAATACCTGGTTAATACAAAATTTATTGGCTTGCCCAATATTATTGCAGGAAAAGGCATCGTGAAAGAATTAATACAGCATGATGTGACGGTAGAAAAATTAGCGACAGAAGTTAAGCGAATTTTAGATGATAAGGTTTATAGACAGAATATGCTGGATGAATTGGCCATCGTTAAAGACAGGCTGGGGCTGGGTGGTGGTTCAAAAAATATGGCAGATTTGGCAGTAAAAATGTTGCAGAATTAGTTGGACCCGTTTCGAGTAGATGAAATTCATAGAGAGTGAATAATTGCTGATGTAGG
>ENA-OSET01004609-OSET01004609.1-sediment-metagenome-genome-assembly--contig:-NODE-4609-length-12111-cov-27.916819_pt1 | contig 12111 bp, 6 predicted proteins | sample MGYA00237882_ERZ534229 | MGnify/ENA primary metagenome ERZ534229 (study PRJEB26408, sample SAMN06266212) | sediment metagenome | isolation source: Hudson Canyon methane seep mesocosm | place...
ATCGTCTTGTTTATGAGGTTTTTGAAACAGAAAAATTAATAAAAGTATATCGAATGTGGACGCATTATGAGTGAAAATGATAAAAAATCAAGCTGGCCGCCCCTTTGATATTTCAGCAGCACCGATTATTTTTCTGGGGTGATTATATTTTCAATCGAGTCTGACCCCATTGATTGCCACCATTGATTGCCACCCCATTGATTGCCATTGATTCCATTGATTTTGATTTGTTGACTAGATAAAGAGATTATAAATGAAAAAAGTATTAATTGTATTTGGAACAAGACCAGAAGCGATAAAAATGGCTCCCTTAGTTAAGGAGTTTGAAAAGCACAGTGATTTTTTTGACATGAAGGTTTGTGTCACAGCCCAGCATAGGGAAATGCTTGATCAAGTATTAGCTCTTTTTGATATTACACCACATTTTGATTTAAACATAATGAAATCAGGGCAGGACCTGTCTGATATAACAAGTAGAATCCTACTTGGACTGAAAGATGTTTTAAATGAATTTAAACCAGACTTGATTTTGGTTCACGGTGATACCACAACGACTTTTTCAACAGCACTCGCCGCTTTTTATCAACAAATACCGATTGGTCATGTTGAAGCAGGGCTTAGAACAGGAAATATATATTCACCGTGGCCTGAAGAAGCGAATCGCTTATTAACGACTCAAATAACAAAATATCATTTCGCACCTACGGAGACCAATAAAGCTTACTTAATTAAGGAGCACGTACCAGAAAATTCTATTATAGTGACAGGAAATACCGTCATTGATACGCTTTTTTTAGTGCTAGATAAGATAAAAAATGACAAGGAACTTAAAGCCGTATTAGAAAATACAGTCGCACAAAAAGGATACCAAATATCAGATAGAAAATTTGTTCTAGTCACAGGGCACAGAAGAGAAAATTTTGGTGATGGATTTCTCAACATATGTGCCGCCTTAAAAGAAATTGCGCTACAAAAGCCCGATGTCGATATTATTTACCCTGTCCACCTGAATCCTAATGTCCAAAAACCTGTCAGAGAACTACTGTCTGATATCGACAATATTTATCTTATCGAGCCACTGGATTACATGCCATTTGTAAATATACTAAGCCAATGCGCACTTATTTTAACGGATAGTGGCGGCATTCAAGAAGAAGCCCCCAGCCTAGGGAAACCAGTGCTTGTTATGAGAGATACCACTGAGCGACCAGAGGCTGTTGAAGCGGGTACGGTAGTTTTAGTAGGTACGCAAAAAGAAAACATCATTCAAAGTACACTGCGCCTGTTAAATGATGATACCTATTATAAGGAAATGTCATATGCCCATAATCCTTATGGTGACGGCAATGCATGTGCAAAAATTATTAACTTTATAAGATTAAATCAGGAATAGTAATGAGCTTTAAAACAATATGTGTTATCGGTCTTGGTTACATAGGTTTACCAACGGCAGCTGTATTTGCATCAAGAAAAGTAAATGTTATCGGTGTTGATATAAGTCAGCATGCAGTAGATACAATTAATCGTGGCGAAATTCATATAGTAGAACCAGATCTTGATATATTAGTCCACTCAACGGTGAAAGAAGGATTTTTACGCGCCACGACAAACCCAGAAAAAGCAGACGCCTTTGTAATGGCTGTGCCTACGCCATTTAAAGGTGAAGATCACGAGCCAAATCTTGATTACATCGAATCGGCAACGCGCGCACTCGCAAAAGTATTAGAAAAAGGAAACCTAGTAGTACTAGAGTCAACCTCTCCAGTTGGTGCAACCGAGAAAATGGCCGCATGGTTAGCTGAGGAGCGCCCCGATCTTACTTTTCCACAAAATGCTGGAGAGGATTCTGATATTCGTATTGCGCATTGCCCTGAACGAGTATTGCCTGGGCATATTATTCGTGAACTAGTTGAGAATGACCGTATTATTGGTGGGCTAACACCAAAATGTACTGAGCTGGCATCACAATTGTATAAGATTTTTGTAGAAGGAGCGTGCATAGCGACGAATGCAAGAACAGCAGAGATGAGCAAGTTGACAGAAAATGCATCAAGAGATGGGCAAATAGCCTTTGCTAATGAGCTTTCTATTTTATGTGACAAAATGGATATTGATGTATGGGAGCTTATCTCACTTGCTAATCGGCACCCTCGTGTAAATATCTTACAGCCGGGCTGTGGCGTAGGTGGTCATTGCATCGCGGTTGATCCATGGTTTATTGTTAATCAATTTCCTAATGATGCGCTTATGATAAAAGCGGCAAGAGAAACAAATGATGGAAAACCACTTTTTGTAATATCGAAAGTAGAGCAAGCTGTGAAAGATATTAAAAGTCCTAAAATTGCGTGTTTAGGTTTGGCGTTTAAGCCTGATATAGATGACCTTCGTGAAAGCCCTGCCCTAGAAATAACAAAACTCCTTTCTGATAATGCAGATTATGAAATATTCGCTGTAGAGCCAAATATAGAACAACTTCCAAGCGTACTTGAAAATAGAAAAAACATAAGTTTAGTTTCATTGGAAGAGGCTAAGGAAAAAGCAGATTTAGTTCTTGTGCTTGTGAAGCATCATGAATTTAATGGTAAAAGTTTTGATGTTAGTTTGGATTTCGTGAATATTAAAAATAGAGAAGTGTAATTACGATGACAACTGAACTAGATAAGAAAACAATAGATATTCACGACAGAGTTAATGAAGCATATTTTGGCTTACTAGGTCCTAATTTTGGTAAACAAACTCAAGAAAGAATACACTGGATAGGAAAGTATGTTTCAGGCGAATTTGTTTTAGATGTGGGATGTAGTCAAGGGATTACATCTATTCTTATCGGTCGAGAGGGGAGGAGTGTTTTAGGTGTCGATATAAGCTTGAAATCGATCAGTGAGGCGAATAATTATTTATCGAGGGAAGAGGAGCCTGTTAAGGCTAAGGTTCACTTTGAGCAATTAGACTATATCAATGCAGATTTTTCTGAAAAAAAGTTTGACACAATTATTTTATCTGAAGTACTAGAACATTTAATGAATCCTGAACCTTTTTTAGAAAAAGCTAAAAAAGATTTAATGGAAAATGGAAAACTAATTATAAGTGTACCTTTTGGTATAAATGATTTCATTGATCATAAGCAAACTTATTATTTTACTGAGTTACACACGTTAATAAGTAAGTATTTTTTGGTCTCTGAATTTATTGTGATCGATAAATGGATAGGGTTTATATGTGTTAATACAAGTGAATTAGCCGGTGTAAATATTAGGCCTACAGACTTTACATATATAGAAAAGGCATTCCAATCTATTGAAAGAAAGTATATAAATGAAGTGGATCGCCTTGTTCATCAAGATAGAGTAAATAAGGACGAACTTAATAAAATAATCTCAGAACAAGATGATTTAATGATGGCTTTTGATGAGTCTAAAGTTAATTATGAAGGCATGGAAGCCAGATTTAAAAAGGTGAACGCAGATAAAGAACACTTAGGTATTCAATACCAAGAATCACAAGAAAACATACAGACATTAGAGGACAGCATAAGGACGTATGAGGATGCCGCAAGCCAACAAGTAGCAGAGATATCAATATTAACAGCTGATAACCAACAATCACAAGAAAACATACAGACATTAGAAAGCAGCATAAGGACGTATGAGGATGCCGCAAGCCAACAAGTAGCAGAGAATAAAGCATTACAAAGTTCTCTACTGACGTTAGAAAGTAAGCTTAAAGATTATGAATTAAAACTAGTAGAAACAAATAACGCATTAGAAAAAGCACAAGTTAATTTTCTAGGGATGGACGACAGAAACAAAGGCTTAATCAAAGAGTCGTCAGCTGAGTTCGATAAATTAACGGTTAATTTAAAAGGCATGGATGCACGAAATAAATATTTAAATATACTGTGTGAAGTCGAACGTGGCAGAGTCGAAAAAGTTAAACAAACGCTTTCCTATAAATTAGGACAAGCTGTGATTAACAATAGCAGCCCTTTAACAATAATTAAGCTACCCTATGCATTATATGCAACCCATAAAAAATGGAAAAAAGATAAAAAAAGGGTACCCGTAAAGGCAATTGCAAAAGCGATTAAACATGATGACCATGATTTTAGTTCCTTCTCTTTTCAAACAAGTAGTCTAAAAGACCTTAAAATTGCTTCGATAATGGATGAATTTACATATAACTCGTTTAAATATGAGTGTAATGTGATGCAGGTTTCTCCAGATAATTGGCAAAATGAAATGCAAGAGCAGAAGCCTGATATTGTTTTCATAGAATCAGCGTGGAAAGGTGTAGATGATTTATGGGAAAAAAAGGTAAGTACACCTGCGGATGAATTAGTTGAAATGCTGCAATGGTGCAGAGAACAAGGTATCCCCACGTTATTTTGGTGCAAAGAAGATCCCGTTCATTTTGATACTTTTATACCAACAGCGTCACTCGTTGATTTTGTGTTTACAACGGATATAGATTGTGTGCCAAAATATAAAAAAGAACTAGGACATGATCGTGTTTATATGCTGCCATTTGCAGCGCAACCATTTATACAAAACCCTATTGAAAAATATCAGCGAAAAGATGCCTTTTGTTTCGCCGGTTCTTACTATTTACGATACCCAGAAAGACAGAGAGATTTCAGCACACTTATAGATACAGTCAAAGAATTTAAGCCTGTAGAAATTTACGATAGAAATTTTGAAAAGCCTCATCCACATTATCTCTTTCCTGATGAATATCAAGAGATGATTATTGGCTGTTTACCCTTTGAAGAAATAGACCGTGCCTATAAAGGATATAGGTACGGTATTAACATGAACACGATTAAACAATCGCAGTCTATGTATGCTAGAAGAGTTTTTGAGTTACTAGCATCAAATACAGTGTGCGTAAGTAATTTTTCGCGAGGGTTGCGACTTCTATTTGGAGATTTAGTCATATCCTCGGATGATAAAACATATATAGCAAGCAGGCTAAAAAATATAGTTAACGATGATGTCACTTATCGTAAGTTTAGATTGCTAGGGTTACGTAAAGTAATGTCTGAACATACTTATGAAGATAGACTGTCATATATCGCATCTAAAATTTATGATAAAGAGCTGACAAAACGATTACCAGCAGTATTGCTTGTGGCTATAGTTAATAGTCACGAAGATGCTGGAGCTGTTTTAGCTAGCCTTAATCGGCAACAATACAAGGAAGTAGAATTAGTACTTATCAATAATTCTAAAAAAGAACTTCCAATAAATCAAGCTAATGTATCCATAATTAAAAGCAATGAGCACAGCTTTATTTTTGATAAACTAACAGGTAAAAACCTGTTTGGGATGTTATCTTCAACTGATTATTATGGCATTCATTATTTAACTGACCTTGTGCAGGCAAGCAGATATAGTAAAGCAACTGCTGTTGGTAAAAAGTCGTATTACCAAGCAGATAATGGCAAGTGTTCGTTAGTGAACCCTGATAAGCAATATAGTTTTGTTCAAGCACTTTCGCTATCATCATCTTTAGTGACTGCGAAAGAGATAACAGTCCAACGGCTAGATGAATACATGACCGCCCCATCACAAGACCTACAATTGGATAAAATGTTAGCAATAGATGAATTTAATTATTGCAGGAACTATCGAAATAGTAAAAAAAGTTTAATTGAGAGCATAGTTAACGATCTGAAGATAGATAATGGCGTATCATTTGAACATCATTTATCAAAAGTATCTGATGTAATACAGGTAAATGAAGGTACACCTATTTTAGGTGAAGATACTCTTCCAAAATTAAGTGCAAAACAAATTTTTGGATACCTCAAAAAACCAGCATCTTCGAAAATTAAATTAGCATATAAAAATGATGTACTTTCTATAATATCTAAATTCTCACCAGAACAGCATGCGTATATCTATGCGACAAAACAGTTTACACGTGATGAATTAAATCTTGTGTTAAATAGTCAATTTACGCTTAAATCTGAATCTACGTTGAATTTATTAACTGTATTTGAATTTCAAGATAAAGAAGGAAAAAAGATTTCACACCAAATGAACGGTAGTGGAACACATGCGTTAGCTATTCCACCGCATTGTACTTTTATCCGTTTTGGATTAAAAGTAACAGGAAATGGAAAGGTGGAAATTTCTGAATTGATTTTAGGCTCACACGGTGAAAAACCAGCAGCGATTGTGGGAAGATCCCCCTATTTAGTCTTGACAAAACAGTATCCCTCTTATGAAGACTTGTATAAGTATGGGTTTTTACATACTCGGGTACGAGCCTATAAAGAACAAGGAATGCCAGTCGATGTTTTTCGGATAACTAATGAACAAGGGCAAAGTTATCGGGAGTTTGAAGGGATTGATGTCACATCAGGGGATGCAAAGTTACTAGATGCAACGCTAAGGACAGGGCAATATAAACATATTTTAGTTCATATTTTAGATAAGAATATGTGGTCTATATTAGAGAAGTACCTTGATACAATCAAGGTGACAGTATGGGCTCATGGTGCTGAAATTCAGGTATGGCAACGTCGATCATTTGAGTTTGAACAGATGAAGCCAGAGGAGGTGATTCGTCAGAAAAAATTGAGTGATCAGCGAGTTAAGTTTTGGCACTCAATTTTAACGAAGCCTCATAAAAATTTACAGCTTGTTTTTGTTTCACGATATTTTGCAGATGAAGTTATGGGGGATTTGAAGCTTAATTTATCTAAAAGGCAATATCAGGTTATTCATAATTTTATTGATAGCAAGCTATTTAAATATAATAAAAAAAATTCAGAGCAACGTAAAAAAATATTATTTATTCGGTCTTTTGCTAGTCGTAAATATGCGAGTGATTTGACTATTTCAGCAATTTTAGAACTATCAAATCGTTCTTTTTTTAAGGAATTACAATTTCATATTATAGGTGACGGGTTGCTATTTGATACGACAGTGAAGCCACTCTTACAATTTGATAATGTAGTGATAGAGAAAAAGTTTATTACTCATGACGAAATAAGCCTATTACAAGAAGATTATGGTGTATTTTTGAACCCTACTAGGTGGGACTCACAGGGTGTATCTCGAGATGAAGCAATGTCTTCAGGATTAGTCGCTATTACAACGAATGTAGCGGCTATTCCAGAATTTGTAGATAATAGCTGTGGTATTGTTGTGCCTCCCGAAGATCCTAAAGCAATCGCAGATGCAATTGAGCAATTATATAATCACCCAGAACTATTTTTAAAGCTATCTCAGGCAGCTTCTGAAAGAGTAAGAAAACAATCTGGGTTTGAACAAACAATAGAAAAAGAAATGCAAGCAATCTCATCTGTAAAAATGTTTAAAAAGCAATGAAGAAAATTCTTATTTTTGGTAGCTGTGTTTCACGAGATGCATTGGAATATGCAAAGCAAGGCGAATTTGAACTTGTTGGTTATTATGCTCGCTCAAGTCTTGCTTCATTAATTTCTCCTCCTTTTATTGATAATGAAATTTTAGATAAAATTGGATCAAAATTCAAAAAAAGAATGGTAGCAGCCGATATGTCAAAAAGCTTTTGGTCAATACTTAATGACATTGAGTTTGATATATTATTAGTAGATTTTATTGATGAGCGATTTAAATGTGTGCATACTCTAGAAGGCGGAATACATACTATATCAAGCGAATATAAAGCAGTCGCAAGTAGTTTTACAGGTAAAATAATTACAAGTGGAAGTGAGAGTCATTTAAGTTTATGGAGAAAAGGGTTTGAAAAATTAGTAGGCATATTGCGAAAACGTAACCTTCTAAATAAATTAAAAATAAGCAGAGTTTACTGGACAAATTGTGTGAGTGATGGAGGCTCTATTCATCCTTACACAGAAGAGCAAGTTAAAAATGCTAACAAGACCCTTTTCAATATGTACTCTATCGTTTCAGAAATGCTTGGGACTAAGGTGTTTATTGATTATTCTGCCGAACAGCTAATTATTGATGCCGATCATAAATTGGGTGTTTCTCCTTTTCATTATATTAGAGGTTTCTATTTACAAACATTAACGGAGCTTAGTGAGTTGAATTCAGAGAGATTATTTGATGGGCAAACAGAAAATATTGTATTCGATAAAGAGAGTAATAAAAAAGTTACATATTATCTTTCTCCAGCGGTCGATGAAAATAAACCAATTATCGTTATATTACATGGGCATGGATACGTGGATCAACCTTCACAATTCAGATCCAAAAATTGGAATGTTGTTTGTCCAATAGATAATTTTGGAGAAAAGAGTTTTGGATCATGGTTTTTGGGTGAAAAAGGAAATTTATTTTGGCTTAAAATAATGCCTAAGATAATTGCAGAGGTAAGGGAAAGAACAGGTAATGGACGGTTATATTTTTGGGGATCAAGCATGGGGGGCTATGCTGCTATTGTTCATGGCAGGCTTAATATGGCAACGGCTATTTATGCGAATGTACCACAAACCTATTTATTAGGTTCTAAGTACGCGAATGGTGGTATGAAACAGTATTTCTCACCTATTTTTGGAAAGGAAGTAATAAATAAGTACAATGATTTGAAAGAGCTATTTGATACAAGGAGTCGAACTAAATATTTTCTGTGTTTTAATCAACTAGAGAGCAATGGATACCTTGAAGAACAATGTTTAGCTTTTGTAGCACACCTACAAACATTAAGACAAAAATTTTATTTAGAAATACGCCCGCTTGATACGCATGGAAAAAATCACGGTGTTTCGGAAGCAATTGCATTATTTAAGAAATATCAAGATTAAGTGTAGTTGTATTTTAATTAAGGAATAGAATAATAGTTTATTGGCTTTGTATAATGAAAATAAATACTGATTTTAGTTATAAAAAATTTAAAAAAACTCATATTAATAAACTCGCTATTATTGGAGATTTATTTGTTAATTCCAATATATACTGTGTTAATGGTTTTAAGGATTATGTATTTAAATTACCTTTTGATTGGATGCTTGACCCTTATAGCAATAGAACATGGGTATGGAGCCTTCAGCAACTAAGTTTCATTCAGCCATTAATTGCGTATGATATATATGAAAATAAGGCTGGTTGTAATCAAGGATTATATCTTGCACTGGATTTAATTACCTCGTGGTTCGAAAATTTCAAAAACTCAGAAAAAAAAGAACCTGAATGGCACGATCATGGGACGGCATTAAGGTTAAAAAACATTTTGTTTTGTTATTGTAGAATTGATGAAATTATTCTTAAAAAAGAAATAGAAGAAAATGAAATTACTACTCTATTAGGTAAGCAAAAATACTTATTAAATGCAATACAGCTACATGTTAATACCTTAGCAGAGGATAGCTTTTATTCAAAAGGCACAAATCATGGGCTTGATCAAAGTTTAGTTTTATTTGAAGTCTCTGAAATTTTCCTAAAGACAAAGGGGTTTATCAGTTTTGTAGAGTTAGCCAAAATAAGGATTTTATTTGAAATTGATAATGCTTTTGCTGAAGATGGAGGGCATGTTGAGAACAGTCCAGGCTATCTTAATTTTGGATTACAACAACTGATGAGTATTATCTCTCTCTGGCAAGTTTACGATAAAGGTGATAGGGGCATTGAACATTTGCAACAATTACTGAATAAGATAACACTTGCTTTAACGTTTGTAACAAAACCTAATGGCAAGCTCCCTTTAATCGGTGATACGGCTGACTTCGTTGTTAAAGATATTTTTAATGATGAAATTAAGCCAAAAGAGGAAATTTATCTTCAATTCAAATATTTAATTAAGAAAGGACTGGAAGGTGTATGTCCTCCTAATAATTCATTGATATTACAAGATAGTGGCTATGCTATTTTTAGAAATCATTGGGGAAACTCTAAGTCATTTGATAAAGCCTTTCATCTTGTATTTAAATCAGGGTTTTTAAGTAATTATCATCGTCATGATGATGACTTAAGCTTTGTTGTTTATTATGATGGGGAAGATTGGTTAATAGATGGTGGTTTGTATAAGCATGAGCCTAACGACCCATATAGAATATATTTCAGATCAGCAGAATCGCATAATATTTCTATGCCATATGCAGTAAGGGCTCATAGAAACCTAGATGAATCTAAAAAGACAGGGATAACAAAGTATGTGACTAATGGTCAGACCTCTACGGTTCAAGCCCAGTCATTTATGTTTAAAGGGTTTGAAAATAAAAGAGAATTAAGTTTTTGTCGCCAAAGTTGCACGATCAACATTCATGATAGCTGCATACCAGTAAATACTAATGCTATTGATAGAATTAGCGATAGGGGGGGGAAATCGTGGACTACCTATGTTACTCGGTTTATGATTCCTAACGATAAAAAGATCGATATTAATAAAAAGTTAGGAGAAATAAAGGTTATTGGAAATAGTAAGGTGATGAAAATAAAACTTTCTAATTTCAACGGTAATATTTTACTGATTTCTGGTCAAGAAGAACCTAGTGTCAGAGGATGGGTTTCTATAAAAAGTGGGGTTTTAGAAAAGGCATATTCTTTAGAATTACATCACTCGGATGAAAGATTAAACTTTTACTATAGCATCAGCTTTGAAGAGTTAAAAAAATGTAGTATAAAAGTCACGGCATTGGTGAAAAACAATAAAGCTTATGCATCGACCCATATAGAAGGTATGTCCTCTCTTGATGGTCCTACATTTGCTTTTTACTTAATGTATAACAATGAAAAAGTGTTACAAAGATGGTATGAGAATAGTAATGAAATAATATTTGATTTAGATGGTGATTTAGAGTTAAAAAATTATAGTGTGATCGGTTTCGTAAGAGATAAAAACGGTCATAAAATACAAAAGAAAATTACGTTAAATGATGATCTGTGAAGAAAATTTCCCTAATTAGTGATTCGCTAACTGAAGCGGCTTTGAGTTATGAGGCTAATATTTATAATATTACACTCGTAAATTATAAATATGTTTTACGTTTTTGGAAGCCTGATTTTTTGTTTGTTGAGTCCGCTTGGCAAGGCCATAAAAAAAAGTGGAAGTTTAAAATTGCTTCCTACCCCGGTTATCCTAAAAGGAACAATAACTCGCTCAAAAAAGTTGTTGAATACGCAAAACAACTTGGAATACCAACTGTTTTTTGGAATAAAGAAGACGGTGTGCATTTTGACCGGTTTATAGACAGCGCTAAACTATTTGATCATATTTTTACAGTGGATGAGAGTTGTATCCCCAAATATAGAGCCGTTGTTTCTAAAAATATTACGGTGAATACATTAATGTTTTCCGTTCAATCGTCAATGCACAACTTCACAGGGTTTAATTTTAAATATAATAGAGCCAACTTTGTAGGTAGCTATTCTCACCATGTTCATAATAAACGAAGAGTGTGGCAAGATATGATGTTTTCATCTGCTTCCATGACTGGTTTGGGGCTTATAGCTTTCGATAGAAATTCAGATAGAAAATCTCAAGATTATAGATATCCCGTGCTTGATGGCATGACTGTTCTACCTTCTGTTCCTTACCCGCAAACAGCTCAATTATATAAAGATTATTTAGTCTCTTTGAATGTTAATACGATAGAAAATTCTGAAACTATGTTTTCTCGTCGCTTAGTTGAAATATTGGCTTGCGGTGGTATTGCTGTGACCAATCCATCGCCAGCGGTTGATCGGTACTTTAAAGAGTATTGTCATGTCGTGCATGACTCAAAAGAAGCGCTTGACCTATTTGCTCGGCTCAAACATGGGCCTTCTGCTGATGATCTGGCTCGGGCTGAAGCTGGGGCGCATTATGTATTGGCAGAACACACTTGGACGCATCGTTTGCAAGAAATTGCCCGTGTAGTAGGATTGTAATGACTTCCCGAGTGCTTCGCATACCTATCCAAAATTATGGGCTGTGGCGTCAACCTTTGTTAAGTGCTGTTTTGGGGCGACCTATAGAAATTATGTTCTTGCCGGTGAAGCGCGATAATCAATTTAACTGGCTGGGCTGGGGAAGAAAACGTAGTGCTTTGCGTGCTGCTTGGTATGCAAAAATATTCGGTGGGCGATCTATTCAGTTAGAAGACGGTTTTCTGCGTTCATTTGGTACAGGCGAGCACTTTCCACCGCTATCGTTAGTAGTGGATGAACAGGGTATTTACTA
>ENA-OSET01004616-OSET01004616.1-sediment-metagenome-genome-assembly--contig:-NODE-4616-length-12104-cov-34.729858_pt1 | contig 12104 bp, 14 predicted proteins | sample MGYA00237882_ERZ534229 | MGnify/ENA primary metagenome ERZ534229 (study PRJEB26408, sample SAMN06266212) | sediment metagenome | isolation source: Hudson Canyon methane seep mesocosm | place...
ATGAATGTCGCTGTGTAGTATGTCCAAAAGCATTTTCCTCAATCACACACTGAGTGGCACAACCTAGTGAGTTTGCTATTCTCAATAGCCATGTCTTGCTTCCATTATTTTTTTAGTTATTTACTTGAACTGAAGATGGTGGTGAGCTTCCTTTTTTGTTTTTCAATCAGTTCTACTATTTTTATAATTTGATCTTTTTCGCCATGTTGTTTCTGAAATTCAGATTCCAAATTAATGGCTTGATGAGACAATTCATCAGCCATTGTTAAACATCTATGTCGAACTAGTTTTTCATTCAACTACCATGCAACATAAGTATTGTGAACTTCTATATACCTTACCGCAAAATCAAGCTGCATTTATGCCATGGCTGTTTAAATGAAGTCATCAAATAATCAAGCTGGTCGCCCCCCTTAGTTTTGCCAAGCATTTTGGAGATCAGTAAGACTAGTTAGTCATAATTTCTTTGTCCAAAGCACAAGTCTTGTAGGCCCACCATATAAATCAAAGCCTCAGCATGAGTTCTCGTGTTGGGGCTTTTTTATTTCTGGCCAATATCGAAAGATTAGTAGTGACAAAACTGCGATGGTTTAGCTTGTTTTTTCAGGATAGATTTTTGTTAGTGTTGAGTAGAGCTATGTGCTTGTCTATCCATGCAAAGCAGGAGTATATTTGAACTAATAACCCTATATATTGAGCGTGAATATTATGGTGTATAAAAAATTAGGAAAACAGTTAAGAATCAATAAAGAAATAGGTGATCAAAATGGAAATACTTAATCGTTTTACACTAATGCAAGTACACACAGTATTAGCAGCCTTTATTTTGCCCGTAGCAATCATGTTTTTTGTGACGGGTGCTTTTTTATACTTGGGGAATTAAGGGTAGCTATGATACAACAGCTTACAAACTGCATCTTCAAAAACCCATTCAAGATGAACTTGCAGAGCTTGTTACATTAGCAACAAGGGAGTTAAAAAAACAAAATATAGAAATTCCATCAGGGCAAGCTAAAATCAAAAGAATTGGCAACTCTTTTAGGCTTGAGTGGACTGGTTCGAATAAAGATATTTTTTTAGAGCCAACAACAAAACCATTAATTGCGAAATTAAAAATAAAGAATACCAGTTGGTATCGACAGTTTGTACAGTTACATAAAGCAAAAGGTGGCATACTCTTTAAGGTGTACGCCGCAGCATCTGCCACTGCCTTACTTTTATTATTGATTACAGGTTTTATTATGGCATGGCAAACACCTAAATTACGCAAACTCACATTACTCTCTGCATCACTAGGCATAGTTGCTTTCTTTGTCATGGTGTTATCTAGTTAAGCTTGGCAGTCAAATACCTAACAAAATTCTGTGAGCTCAAACGTTATGTGTTTAATAGTGATAGCGTAATTGAGCAATCAAAATATTATCATCGGTTACTTTATATACAATTCGATGCTCATCATTGATGCGTCGTGACCAAAAACCAGATAAAGCATGCTTTAAAGGTTCAGGCTTGCCAACTCCTTCAAAAGGATTTCGTTGAATATCTTTGATGAGTGTATTAATTCTTTTTACTATGGCTTTGTCAGTTTTTTGCCAGTAAAGGTAACTATCCCATGCCTTCGGAGCAAAAGTAAGGTTCATTCAATTAATTCTCGTTCCATACCTTTGCCTGATACAAGTGATTCAATTGATTCAAGTAAATTTCGAGCATTAGCGGGGGAACGAAGTAAATATGCTGTTTCTTCCATAGCTTGATAATCTTCTAAGGAAAGCATAACAACAGGAGATTCACGTTTTCTGGTAATAATTATTGGAGCATGGTCATTACAAACCTGCTCCATCGTTTTTGATAAGTTTGCACGGGCGGCAGTATAGCTTATAGCATCCATAAAAAACCTCTTTAATAACAAGTACAGATAAATGTACGTGTAGTATAATCACACATAACAAAAAACTCCAGTTGACCGCTGGCAGCTCAGTTTTTTTTCAAAGGTCATCCTATATCAAAATTCAGCGTATTGTTTGAGTTCATCGAGCATCTGCCAGCGGCCACTGAATTTGGCGTTAGGCAGCAATGCCTGAATGACGTAATAAAGCATCAATCTCAGGTTCACGACCACGGAATTGAATAAATAACTCCATCGGTTCACGCGAGCCACCTTGTTCTAAGATTGATTCTAAGAACTCAAGCCCTGTAGCACGATCAAATATGCCTTTTTCTTCAAACTTAGAAAATGCATCTGCTGACAAAACTTCAGCCCATTTGTAACTGTAATAACCAGCGGCATAACCACCAGCAAAAATATGAGAGAAGCTATGAGCAAAACGATTAAATTTGGGTGGTTTTACTACAGCAACTTGGTCGCGTACTTCTGCCAAAATCTTATCGACTTGTTTATCTTGTTTTGGGTTGAACTCTAGATGTAGACGGAAATCAAATAATGAGAATTCCAGTTGACGCACCATAATCATGGCAGATTGGAAGTTACGTGCAGCAATCATCTTATCGAACAAGTCTTGAGGTAAAACATCACCCGTTTCAAAATGACCTGAAATCAAATCCAGGGCTTCACGTTCCCATGCCCAGTTTTCCATAAATTGACTTGGTAATTCGACTGCATCCCATGCGACGCCATTAATTCCAGATACACCTGCATGGTGAATCTTAGTCAACATATGATGTAAGCCATGACCAAACTCATGAAATAAGGTCGTCACTTCATCATGGGTAAATAATGCCGGTTTATCACCAACGGGTTCTGAAAAATTGCAGGTTAAAAACGCAACAGGGGTTTGAATACCTGCTTCTGTTTGACGGCGAACCAAACATTCATCCATCCACGCACCACCACGTTTATGATTACGTGCAAATAGATCAAGGTAAAACTGGCCGCGTAATTCACCTTTGCCATCAAAGATATCAAAAAAACGAACATCTTTATGCCATGTATCGACATCTTTTCGCTCTTTAATATCTAAGCCATAAAGACGATTCACAACGGAAAATAGACCCGTTACCACTTTGTTTTCAGGGAAATAAGGTTTTAATTCTTCTTGTGAGATTGAATAACGTTGTTGGCGCAATTTTTCAGCAAAGTAAGTAACATCCCATGCTTCAAGATCTGTCATAGCTGCAGTTTCATTAGCAAAAGATTTTAATTCTTCGAACTCTTCTTCGGCAATTGGTCTTGATCGTGCGGCTAAATCACTCAAAAAATCGAGAACTTGCTGTGGCGACTGAGCCATCTTAGTTGCTAACGAACGCTCAGCATGATTTTCAAAGCCAATTAACTGAGCAAGTTCATGACGTAATTTAAGGATCTCCGTCATGATCTCGGTATTATCCCATTTGCCTGCACTTGGACCTTGATCAGATGCTTTGGTAGCAAACGCTGTATACATTTCTTCACGAAAATCACGATCATCAGCATAGGACATAACAGGCATATAAGATGGGAAGTCTAGGGTAAATAACCAACCTTCAAGCTCGTCACGCTGTGCAAACTGTGCGGCCATTTCTTTTGTTGAATCTGGTAATCCTGCAAGTAGAGTCTCATCCGTAATATGTTTTTTCCACGCATGTGTAGCATCCATCAAGTTTTCTTCGAATTTGGCCGTAAGCTCGGTCAATTTCTGTGAAATTTGCTTAAACATATCTCTATCTTGTTGTGATAGTTCAACACCAGACAAGCGAAAATCACGTAAAGCATTGTTAATAACTTTTTGCTGACCGATATCTAAGTCAGAAAAATCAGAGCTAGCAGCAATTCGCTTATAGGCATTATATAAATCTTCATTTTGCCCCAGCTCAGTACCAAACTGACTCAATTTTGGTAAACACGCATTGTAGGCAAGACGAAGTTCGTCAGAATTCATCACGGAATTGAGGTGACTAACAGGCGACCAGACCTTATCAATGGTGGCATCTAATGCTTCCATCGGTAGGACCAATGATTGCCATGTTGGATTGTCATTGTTTACTAATAAGTCATTTACTGTTTTTTTAGCTTGGTCTAATACCTGATTTAATGCAGCTTCAACATGCTCTGGTTTAATCGCTGAAAATGCAGGTAAAGTATTATTCTGTAATAAAGGGTTCGTCATGGTCTTTCGCAATTTATAAATAATGAAGTGATTATACTCGTGACCATGCAATTTGTGGTTTTTTTAGAGCGTATTCAGGATGAGGACTAAAGATCTGCAAATTGAATGGTCACGGCTATGTACTGTATGGAATAGTATCAGGCTTACTTGGCTTTTATCACAGTCTTTTAATGCTTAATAACGACAAGGATGTTTTAAATTAGTTGTAAACATACCACTATCAGATAATTTCATCGGGTTTTATACCACAGAAACTTGATCCTACCCCCTTGTCCGTGCGATTATCCCTCCCTAATATCCCCATTAAGCATTAGGACAACATTCGTGCGAAATATCACACTTTTATTAAAGCTCAGTTTTTTAAGTGCAATTCTCCTGCTCTCGGGCTGCGCAACAACAAATTCAGATGTTGGTGTCAGCGATCCATTAGAAGGTTATAACCGTACAATGTATTCGATCAATGACGTACTTGACCGCGCAATTATCAAGCCTGCTGCTCAAGGCTATGACGCTGTTTTACCAGATCCAATTCAAATGGGTGTGAGTAACTTCTTTAGTAACTTAAATGAAATCACCGTTATCATTAATGGCTTATTGCAACTTAAATTTGGTCAGGCATTTGATAGTATGGGCCGCTTTGGATTAAATAGTACTGTTGGTTTTGCTGGTATTTTTGATGTTGCTGGTCATGCCGGTAATGAAGGTCACAATGAAGACTTCGGTCAAACATTAGGAGCATGGGGTGTAGGGCCAGGTGCCTATGTTGTTCTGCCATTTTTTGGTCCACGTACTGTCCGTGATACATTTGGCCTAGTCGCTGACACGTACACAAACCCTGTGACTTATATAGATGATACTGGTACTCGCAATGCACTTATTGCTCTTAACGTTGTCGATTCTCGTGCAAACTTATTAGGTGTAAAAAAAGTACTTGATGAAGCTGCACTTGATGAATATAGCTATGTTCGTGACGCTTATCTTCAACGTCGTGAAAACCTCATTTATGATGGCAACCCACCTGAAGAAGACTTCGACGTATTTTCAGATTAAATCGTCTTCAAGTAATTTGGGTATATAATAAGAAGCCGGACAGCAGTTCGGCTTTTTTATACCTAATATTTAAAGAATTTACCCACATTTATGACTACCGTACTTTTTATTCTCGCCATTGTTACCGGCTTTGCTGTTCTTATCTGGGGTGCTGATCGTTTTGTTGACGGTGCAGCAAATATTGCCACTAATTTTGGTGTGTCACCTCTAATTGTCGGTCTGACGATTGTAGGCTTTGGTACATCAGCACCTGAAATGCTCGTTGCTGCTCTAGCTTCATTTGATGGTGCTCCCGCATTAGGTATAGGTAATGCACTAGGCTCCAATATTGCAAATATCGGTATGGTCCTGGGCATTACGGTTCTTGTCGCCCCTTTAGCGGTTCATTCCGATACCTTAAAACGTGAATTCCCAATGTTAGCCTTTGTGATGGCTATTTCTCTATTCTTAGTATGGGATCTTCATTTAGGCCATTTCGATGGCATCATCTTATTCTCTGGTTTTATCCTCACTTTGTTTGGCATGGCCTATCTTGCCGTACGTAGCAGTAAGAGTGATCCCCTAGAGAAAGAGTTTGAACAAGAATTCTCTGAACCAAAAATGACGACTCGCCAATCTATCTTAAGCTTTGTTATTGGCTTAGCAGCCTTGCTTATCGGTTCAAAAGCATTAGTTTGGGGAGCAACAGGAGTTGCCCATTTACTTGGCGTAAGTGATCTCATCATCGGTTTGACGATTGTGGCAATTGGAACCAGCCTGCCAGAATTAGCAGCATCAATCATCTCAGCTTTAAAAAATGAACATGATATTGCTGTCGGGAATATCTTAGGTTCAAATATGTTTAATTTACTGGCTGTTTTAGCTATGCCAGGGCTTATTCAACCATCAAATGTAGATCCGGCATTATTACAACGTGACTTCCCGTTTATGATTGGTTTATTTGTCATGTTATATTTCTTTGCTCGTAGCAGTAATCAAGGGCGTATTGGCCGTTTTGCTGGTGTAGCTATGTTATTTGTTTATATCGCCTATAATGGTCTTCTTGCTTATCAAAGTATGTCAGGAATGCCAGCGTGACTAATTCTGAAGCCCAACAACTTAAGTCTTTAGGACTTGCCGTTATTAATACTGAAATCGAGGCCATTTCTGCCTTACGTGACCGTATTGATGATGATTTTGTGGCTGCTTGCCAACACCTACTCAATTGTGAAGGACGTATTGTTGTTCTCGGCATGGGTAAATCAGGGCATATTGGTGGAAAAATTGCCGCGACTTTAGCTAGTACTGGTAGCCCAGCATTTTTTGTCCATCCCGGTGAAGCTAGCCACGGTGACTTAGGCATGATCACTGATAAAGATGTTGTCATTGCCTTATCTAACTCTGGTGAAACAAGTGAAATATTAACCATATTGCCACTTATCAAACGCCTAGGTGTACCCCTCATTGCAATGACAGGAAAACCACTGTCAACACTAGCACAGAGTGCTAATGCTCACCTAGATGTCAGTGCAGCCAAAGAAGCATGCCCTCTTGGTTTAGCACCAACATCAAGCACCACTACTGCCCTAGTGATGGGGGATGCTGTTGCTATTGCCTTATTAGAAGCACGCGGCTTCACTGCTGAAGATTTTGCCTTGTCACATCCTGGTGGCAATTTGGGTCGTCGCTTATTGCTTCATGTCAGTGACATTATGCATACAGGAGACAGGATTCCTAAAATCAGTGATTCATCTCTTATCAGTGATGCCCTAGTTGAAATGACTAATAAAGGCTTGGGCATGACTGCCATAGTCGATGATAAGGATAATATCGTCGGCATTTTTACCGATGGTGATTTACGACGTGTTTTAGCTCAAACAATTGATGTACATACTACAGCGATTGCTGATTTCATGACGACTAACTGTATTACTGGTCAACCAACAATGTTAGCTGCTGAGATTTTAGAGATCATGCAGCGCCACAAGATTAACGCTCTATTGATAACAGATAATGACCAACACCTGGTTGGTGCAATTAACATGCATGATTTGCTTCGTGCTGGCGTTGTCTAACGTTTGATAATCAGGATTTAATATGCAAGATATTCTCGCTCGTGCAAAAGATATAAAACTCGTCATTTTTGACGTAGATGGAGTGCTGACTGATGGCAGCATTATCATTGGTGATGATGGCGAAGAATACAAAGCCTTTCACTCCCGCGATGGTCACGGCATGAAACTCTTGCAATATACTGGAGTCGAAATTGCCATTATTACAGGAAGAACATCGAAAGTAGTTGAATATCGTATGAATAGTTTAGGCATCAATCACCTTTACCAAGGGCAGAAAGTTAAACTACCTGCTTTTGAAGAACTTATTGCACGTTTAGGTTTAAAACCTGAGCAATGTGCTTATGTTGGTGATGATTGGGTAGACCTAGCTATTATGAGCCGGGTTGGTCTTGCAGTTGCCGTACAAGATGCCGATGCGCTGGTGAAAAAACATGCACATTGGATAACACCTGCTAAAGGTGGCAAAGGTGCAGCACGAGAAGTTTGTGAACTCATTATGGAAGGTCAAGGCACCTTGCAAGATCAAATTGAACGTCACTTTTAATCTTTCTTTTTTAGCTAAAATACTCCTGCCTCTTCTGGCAGTGATGACTTTGTGGCTATTATCTGGTGAAGAATCAGAGCAACAATCTAAACTTAATAGTGAACTCAATAAAGCCAGCGATTATGCAATGACAGACTTTACACTGACTGTCATGGACAAGAATGGCAATCCATCCCGCATTATTTCTGGTCAAGAAATGGCTCATTACCCTGAAGATGATAGTACAGAAGTCATCTTTCCTTCAGCTCAGTTTATCGAACTCAATAAAGATACTTGGGTAATCACATCAAATAAAAGTACAACCCAAGGTAAGGGTAATGATATCTTGCTGACAGGTAATGTCATTATCACTCAAAAAGAAAATCCAGATGTTGAGTTGCGTACGGAAAAACTCACTTTAGATACATTACACAATACGGCATATACTGATCTTGCTGTCAGTATGAAGTCACCTTACGGGTCAACTGACTCTGTCGGTATGCATGCCGCACTTGAAGACAAAATGATTAATCTCCACTCGAGAGTAAAAGGACGTTATGATGCGCCAACTACACAATAAACTATTAACTGCACTGTTAGTATTGCTGCCGACATTAGCATTAGCATTACCTAGTGACCGCGAAAAACCTATCGATATTGAAGCTGATCATGCTCAGATGGATGATGAGAAAGGTGTTACCCAATACAAGGGAACAGCAATATTAACGCAAGGTACGATGAAGATCGAAGGCGATACGATTACTTTTTATTACGATGAAAATAAACAGCTAACTAAAGCGGTTGCTCAAGGTAATCTTGCCAAATACCAACAAGTTCAAAAACCCGGTGAACAGCCAATTCGTGCTCAAGCATTACAAATGGAATATCATGCTCAATCTCAGAAAATATACCTTTTAGGTAAAGGACATGTTTGGCAAAATGGTGATGAGTTTAGTGGTGACCACATTGAATATGACATTACTAGAAATATTGTAAACGCTCGTTCTAAGCCAGTTAAAGCAGGAACTAAACCGCGTAAAGGCGAACGTATTCACATTATCATTCAACCACCTGGCAGTAAGAAAAACCCCAAACCTACAGCGGTAAAACCAGAGCCAGCATCAAGTCTCAAGCCTAGTGCCTCACCTGAAAAGCAAGATGACAGCTACCCAACAGCAACCATAACAACAAACTTGAATGTTCGCACAGGTCCAGGAACACAATATAATAAGCTTGGTCTCTTTAAAATGCGTGAGGATGTTATTGTTCTTACAGAGCAAAAAGACTGGGTTCAAGTCCGAGGAGTTATTGATAGTCAAGTCGTTATTGGCTGGGTTTCTCGTCGCTATATTCAACTTAGCAATTAATCGGAATAAGCAGCTGAAATGAGCATATTATCTGCCCAATCATTATCAAAGAGCTATAGTAACCGCCAAGTAGTCAAAGATATTTCTCTCGAAGTAAGTAGTGGTGAGATCGTGGGCTTATTAGGCCCCAATGGCGCAGGTAAAACGACAAGCTTTTATATGATTGTTGGACTTGTTCCTGTTGATCACGGCTCTATCTTTCTTGATCAAAGAGAGTTAACACAAGACCCCATTCATCAACGAGCACAACTTGGCATAGGCTATTTACCTCAAGAAGCCTCTGTATTTAGAAAACTCAGTGTGGCTGATAATATCTATGCCATTATCGAAACTCGCGATGAGCTGACTGAAGAAGATAAGCAAGACTTACTTGAACGACTATTGGCTGACTTCCATATTGAACATATCAGTGATTCATTAGGAATGGCTTTATCGGGTGGTGAACGTCGTCGCGTTGAAATTGCCCGAGCTCTCGCAATGGAGCCGCAGTTCATATTATTGGATGAACCCTTTGCTGGCGTTGATCCTATTTCAGTACTAGATATTCAAGGCATCATTAAAGAATTGGCACAGCGCGGTATTGGTATATTAATCACTGACCACAATGTCCGAGAAACACTTAAAGTTTGTGAACGTGCTTATATTTTTAATGAGGGTGAGGTCATCGCAAAAGGGACACCTGATGAGATCATGAAAGATAAACAAGTTTTAAGCGTCTACCTCGGTAGGGATTTCCGTCTCTAATTAAGTAACCCAAACACCATGACAGATACGACTAAAAATACTGCGCCAGTCACTAAAAGACACCGTGCCCATCAAATATTTGAGCTAGAACATCATGGCCTAGCGCGTCTGATCAATCTAGTCATCATGCTATTGATAGCACTGACTGTCGTTATTGTTTTTGTTGAAACAATTCCTCAAGTCCGTGCTGACTATATGACATTGTTTATCTGGTTTGAATATGTTTCCATTGCTCTATTTTCTGTTGAATATATCGCTCGCCTATGGAGTGCAGCCGAAATTGATCCTGAACAACCATGGCGTAGCCGATGGAGATATGCAAAAAGCCCATTAGCACTTGTTGATCTTTTGGCTGTTGCTCCCTTTTATTTCGGTCTATTTATCCAATTAGATACTCGTTATTTAAGAGTTATTCGTTTATTACGAGTTCTAAAACTAACCCGATATTCACGCTCTTTAAGCACCCTCCTACAAGTTTTAAAAAATGAACTCCCTGGAATAGTTTCAGCATTAGGTATTCTCTTGATACTGATTGTTTTTGCTTCTGCAGGTATTTATTTAGTTGAACGTGACGCTCAACCAGAAGCTTTTGGTTCGATCCCTCAAGCTATGTGGTGGGCAACTATTACTCTCACAACTGTCGGCTATGGTGATGTCGTACCTATCACAATGGCAGGTAAAGCATTAGGTATTGTTATTACTATTTTAGGAGTAGGTTTTGCAGCTTTACCAGCCGGTATTATCGCCAGTGGTTTTACAGTTGAAATGCAAAATCGTCGTGATGAATTCAGAGCAAAACTAATGTCGTCATTAACTGATGGCAAACTCAGCCATAAAGAACTTCGTGATATTGAACAACTCCGAATATCATTAGGCTTATCTCTAAAAGAAAGTAAATCACTGATTCGGTTGGCAGGAACGGGACATCTGACTCACTGCCCTCATTGTGGTGAAGATATCTCACAGCATCCTTAGTCCAACTTGTCGGGTTTCAATCCGACCTACAAATATGGAAAAATTATAACTTTCTAACAGCCTTTATTTTGCCATCTTGAAGCTGAATATTAAGCTCGTCACCCACTTCAACATCATCAGCATGCCGTATCACACTCCCAGTGTTAGCATCTGTAGTAATACTGTAGCCACGTTCTAAAGTATTTAAAGGGCTTACTGCTGCAAGCGTCCTCATTTTTTGAGATAAATCAGCTTTATTCTGTTCAATTATTTTTTGCATCGCATTATCTAATTGATTTCTAGCTTGCCCTACACTGACCTGTTTCTGAATAATATTAGGTAGTGGAGAACTCAATTGTAAACGTTGAGATAAGGCTTTATTTCGTGATGACGCTTGAGTTAATTTTTGTTTTACACTTTGCTGCAAACGTTCATTTAAATGCGTTAATTTATATTGATTCGCTACAATTTTAGCCTGAGGATGCTTTAAACGTACCGACCAATAATCTACTTGTTGACGTTTATTGTTAATAATTTGCTGCCAACTTCGATTTAACTGTTGCCCTAATTGATCAACACGTTGCATATGCTGGCTTATTGTCGTCAAAGGCTGCGGCAATCTTTGCTGTAAATTACTTAAATGGCGTTTTTCATCGTGCAGGCGATGCTTTATCAATAAACTCAGTCGACGACTATGATTCTGTATCTTTGCTAACCATTGTGTTGCATCTGGTACAGCCAGTTCAGCAGCAGCTGAAGGTGTTGCCGCTCTCACATCCGCTACAAAATCAGCAATAGTAAAATCAACTTCGTGGCCAACCGCACTAATTACTGGCATCTCACAAGTAAAAATAGCGCGAGCAACAATCTCATCATTAAAACTCCATAAATCTTCTAATGAACCGCCTCCTCGACCAATTATCAGCACCTCACATTCCTGCCGACTATCTGCCAAAGCAATCATATTGGCTATTTGCTTAGCTGAATCACCACCTTGTACCGCGACCGGATAAAGAATGACATTAGCAGCAGGAAATCGTCGACTTAATACCGTTAAAATATCATGTACTGCAGCCCCATCAGGTGATGAAACAACGCCGATGCTTTGTGGCAATGTCGGTAGTTCTTTTTTATTAGCCTGATCAAATAGACCTTCTTCACCAAGTCGGTGCTTCAGTGCTTCATAGGCTCTTTGTAAGGCGCCACTTCCCGCCTCTTCCATATGCTCAACGACAAGCTGGAACTCACCTCGCCCTTCGTATAAGGTGACGCGAACTCGTAATAGAATTTGCATGCCATTTTTAGGGGT
>ENA-OSET01004617-OSET01004617.1-sediment-metagenome-genome-assembly--contig:-NODE-4617-length-12104-cov-11.267398_pt1 | contig 12104 bp, 7 predicted proteins | sample MGYA00237882_ERZ534229 | MGnify/ENA primary metagenome ERZ534229 (study PRJEB26408, sample SAMN06266212) | sediment metagenome | isolation source: Hudson Canyon methane seep mesocosm | place...
ATTTCTTTCCTGAATAACCAGGCTCAACAAGCTAAATCTGTTTATATTTTAGGGGACTTATTTGATGCCTGGATTGGTGATGATGACAATACGCCACCTAATAAGAAAATAAAAACCACGCTGAAACAATTAACTGATTCTGGTACTAAGGTTTTTCTACAATTAGGTAACAGGGACTTTTTGTTAGGGAAACACTTTGCCGCTGAAACGGGCATAAGCTTATTGGGCGATTATCAGGTGATTGAGTTAAACGGTGTTAAGACCCTGCTGACTCATGGTGACTTATTATGTAGCGACGACATTCCTTATCAGACTTTCAGAGTAAAATCGCGTACTGAAGCCTGGCAACAAAATGTGCTATCTAAACCCTTGCTGGTTCGTCTATTAGCTGCACGCTGGTATCGTGTTCGCAGTTATTTCCATAAAAGTAAAAAATCTGATGATATTATGGATGTTAATCAGCAAACTGTTATTACTCAAATGCAAAAACACGATTGCTTACGCCTGATTCATGGTCATACCCATAGGCCAGCTATCCATGATTTTAAAATAGAGGGTAAAGCGGCCCAACGCTTTGTTCTGGCAGAATGGAAAAAAGAGCATTGTGAAATTTTACGCTGGAGTACAAGCAGATTTCAGCTTGAAAAACTCTAAGTTATTAAATTTTTCCCTCTAAGTAACAAAAAATATAGCCCATTGATTTTATTGTATTTTTGTTAATATAAGTTGGGGGACCATTACACGGTTAATTTGTAGAGACGTAGCATGCTACGTCTCTACGTATCTGGAAAACCTCAGTTGAATAATCAATTCCAGCTTATTAATGACATATCAACCACGAAGCACACGGAGAAGCTATTTATAACAACTGATATCTTATTGTGGTTTTGAAATGACTGATACTCATAGGTAATCAGGAATTTTTTTATATTTCTGTAATATTTCATTGCTGGTCTGGCAAAAGGATACATTATTCAGCTTAACCCAAAGATTTGTTACAAAATAACCGTAAGGCATTTTAGGCCCTTGCTCTGAATGCGGTGTTTCATAGAATGGCGTTGCTGCATTTTGATGGTGAGCAATATGATTAGATAAACCAACCAGTGCATACTCACTAACAACAGATTGATTAACCCAGGCCAGGGTATCTTGCTCCCTTCCCCGCTCTAACCCCCAGTGCTGATAATAATTAATTGTCTCCAGTAAGCGGACTGCCGATAAAGCCTGGTATAAAAAAATAAACATTGCTGCCCAGCCAAAAACTATACAAATCAGCGATACCATGAGTACCTCAATCAATATCCCCTGCAACACTGAATTTCCCAACATTTTATAATGATAGAATGCTGTGTTTTGCAAGCCTAGTCGTTGTAACTCAGAATTCCAGGCATATTTAAAATGACCAACAGTGACTCTTTTCCAGTAATCATTAAACTTTTCACCTAATCGAGCAGTAGCAATATCTTTTGTTGATGCAACTGAATAATGATGACCCCGTATATGTGCTATAACAAAATGCTCATAACAGACAGTCATAAGTAACAACCGTCCCAGTATGCGCATAAAAACCTGAGGTCGATGAATAAGCTCATGGGCAACGATAATGGCAGAGCTTCCTGATGAGGTTCCCACCATAATTCTTAATACAATTAGATTAACAACTGAACGGCTAATTTCAATTACAGTCCCCCATTGCAACTGGCTGGCATATATCAATAACAATGCAATAATCAGAAATTGCAGCAAGGCTAAGGCATATAAAATCGCATCATAAAAGCCGCTGGAAACAATGGAATTATTCTGTTCAATCTTTATTTTAGGCCCTAGCCAGTCAATAAAAACCAATCCCCATAAAGGAAGAGTCCAGGCCAGTGCGGCTATTGAATCATGCGGGCCAGTATATAAAAACCAGAACACACAAAGCGGGAAAAAAAAGCTGGCTAAATATCGTAAGTGATTCAACATTATTATTTTTATAATCAATTATCAATAGGAACCACGTATCTACTCAGCGTAACTTGAAGATATAACAGTATTCCATCTTATTGTATTAACGAGGTTTGCTTTTGAGCATTATCCATCATTTTGCTGCGGAGTAATTACCAATCCATAATATCTATTGTGACATCATATACTCAATCCAGCTTAAGATCAGCCTGCTAACACTATTTCCATTCTAAACCCAGGTTCGCTCTATATTTATCATTAAAAACCACATATCTAGTAACAAACTGTTGAAAGTATTGTTATTTCAACCTGAGGAACAACCTTTCTAAGATAGCAAAACCATGATCATAAAATAATCTGTGATAGGTTTATAGTCATAAAACCCAAGAAAATAACACTCATAATAAGTATCCTTGTTTTAGCTATTACTCCTCACATATTTATGCATTTTTTTGTAGCAAATTGTGATACCTTAAGCACTAATACAGCTATGTTTATTAATTGAAAACTGAATCCTTAAATCTAAAAAAATATTCATTTAAAAACCTAATAAGATAATAAGAAAATTCATAATGAAGACAAAATTTCTCAATTACATTTTCTTCTTTTTAATATTATCAAGTAACAGTTTCTCTGCTAACAAACTGGCTTGTGACGAATTTTCTGAGCCTGAAGGTAATGTCGAAAATTTCCAACTAGAAGACTTAATGAATGTTCCTGTTATTAAAAGCGCATCCCAAGAAGCCGAATGTTTAAAAAGCGCTGCCAGCATAGTCAGTACAATTAGCGGTAATGAACTTTTAAATATGGGGGCCAGGGACTTAACTGATGCTCTAGAATTAATACCTGGTTTTAACTTTGGTGGTATTATTTTCAATACTGTTGGATTGGGGGTCCGTGGAGTACAAGCAGATGAAGGGAAATTATCCGTATTAGTCGATGGTATTATTTTAACAGAACAACGTTTTGGTACCACAGTGTTCGGTAGTCATTTTCCTGTTGAACAGATAGACCGAATTGAAATTATTCGTGGCCCCGGTTCTATTTTACATGGTAATTTTGCTGAGCTTGGGGTTATCAACATTATTACCAAACAAGGGCATCAACTTGATGGCGGTGTAGTCAGTGGTAGCTATGGTCATTTCGAAAGAGGAGAAGCCACTAAGAATAGTGTTATTACCCTCGGTAAACAATGGGATGATTTTGAGACCAGTTTTTACGGTAAATTTAATGAAAGTCATCGTAGTGATCGTATCTATCATGATGCAACGGGCAATACCTTTGACATGGCCGAAAATAATAAGCTCAATTCATTATTAGGTAATTTAAAGTTACGGTATAAAAAATTAAATTTACATTTTTTAGTAGATGAATATTCGGTTGATAGTCGAGATTTTTTTGCCGGAAATATCACGGCTCCCGATTCCTTTACCCGAACGCGTTTTTCTACTTATGCCTCACAATTATCATATCAACATCTGTTTAATGATAATTTTAAAATTGATACTGGTTTTGATTTTTCACATCAAACTCCCTGGCAACGTACAGCAATAAATTCAGGGGCGGCGGATACTTTACAGGAGAAAGTATCTGTCGATAGCTATAAGTTTGATATAAAGGGGACTTATTCAAGTGACTCAGGCAATTACCTTGTGCTTGGAAATAGCTTTCAATTTCAGGATTATACTCATCATAAGTCAAGCTTTATTGGTGACATACCTATATTTGCTAACTATAGTCTTTATGCAGAAGCCGTTTATAAAACACCTTGGGTAAATATTCTAGGTGGATTACGCTTTGATTGGTATAGTGAATATAAAGCAAATATCTCACCTCGTTTGGCATTAACTAAAAAACTAGGCGATTTCCATTACAAAATCCTTTACAGTCAAGCTTTTCATGCACCCACTGGCGGTAACTATCAACTAAATGCAGAATATAACCAGACTAATTCAATTAATAAAACAGTTGATCAACTGGTTCCAGAAAAAACATATAGTTATGAGATTGAAATGGGGTATCAATTTCAGCGTAATTTAGGTCTTACTGCCAACTTCTTTTATAATCAAATTGATAATTTTTTTGTCTATACTGCTGATAAGAATCTCGATGATTTTTATGTAAACTCTGACAGACTTTCTACCTGGGGAGCTGAAGCAACACTAAAATATCATCATAACAAATGGGGTCAGCTAAAATTTAATTATGGTTTTTACCAGGCAATAGAAGATAGTATGGGTAATTTTAAAGCGAAAGATGCAAACAATAATATTGTTCATGAACGAATGAATATCAGCTTTCCTACGCATAAATTTTCACTAAATCATACCTTAGCTATCACTCAGGCATTATCTTTTAACCATACCTTGATTTTTTCCAGTGATCGCTATGGTTATAGTGGAAGTCGATTAATCCATCATAATCCGACCTGGATTTATAACAGCTATTTTCGTTATCAACCCAGCGTATTAAAAGGTTTAGAGGTCGGGCTCGGTCTTTATGATGTCTTTAATGCACAGTATGAGTATGTACAATTAATAAATACAGGCCACCCAGCTTTACCGGGTAATACCCGAGAACTGAGGTTAAAACTATCCTATTCATTTTAAAACAATGATTTCAGATAAATTAATATAGATTGTAATAAATGAGTAGAATTCTCAAATATAGTTTTGTTATTTTTCTACTGCTGGCAATATCTGCCGAATCAGTCAGCCTGGCTGCGGATTCTGGTTTTGAATATAAACTAAAAGCTTTATACATCAGTCGACTGGCTGATTTTATTAGCTGGCCACAATCAATAGAAAACCAAACATTCAAAATTTGTATCGACTCTGACGATGAAGTTGCAATTCAATTAAAAAAGATAAAACTAGCCGATGTATTAAATCGACAGGTTGAAATCATCGCCCCGCCTAAAGGCTTATTACTAACACAATGTCATTTTCTATATATCTCCCAGGGACAAGTTGATTCATCATTAGCCAACGCCCCCATTTTAACACTGAGTAGTCAGGCTGGTTTTGCTGAACAAGGCGGTATGATCGAGTTTTATCTAGAGCAAAGCAAAGTACGCATGAAAGTGAATTTAAGGGCGCTCAATCAATCAAGCATTAAATTGAGCTCAAAACTGTTAAGACTACTAAAAATAGTTAAACAGAAGGATGAAGCTAATGATTAGGTCATTTTTCAGAAACTCCAAATCAATCAAAAATAAACTGATGTTAGTGACCTCCTTTGCAACGGGGTTTTCTTTATTTTTGGTTTTAATTATCTTTATTTTTTTAAATTCAGAAAGCGAATGGTCGAAATTAAATACCCGCCAGGCTATACAAGCTGAAATTATTGCTACCAACAGTTTAACCGCGATTATTTTTGATGACCTAAAAGCGGCTGAAGAAATATTAGCGGCATTAAAAGCCGATCCTAGTATTCAATCTGCAAAAATTGTCGACAGTAATTCAGCAACTTTTGCCAGTTATCAATCTGCCAATAATGACAAGCAACTAGATGAAACCTTTATGCCTTTAGCCAAATGGCTACGCGTACACATTTTGATTAAGCATGAGATCATTTATAAAGAAAAAAGTATCGGCAAGGTCCATATTACTGCGAGCTTGAATAACTTATATCGAAGCAATTTGAATTATGTCTTAATTGCATTTTTCGTTTCTCTTAGTTCTATGTTTTTGACCATGCTACTGTCTAACCTTCTTCTTAAGCACATCATAGCCCCCATTCTTAAGCTAACTAAAACAACAAAAAAAATCACTCATTTAAGTAGTTATAAGCTCAGAGCAGAGATTCTTTCAAAAGACGAAATAGGCGATTTAACTCATAACTTTAATGAAATGTTAGAGGAAATACAGCGTAAAGACAGGATTCTAGAACAAACCGTAGCCACCCGGACGTCTGAATTAATCCAGCTGAATAAAAAATTACAGCACCAGGCTACACATGACCCCTTAACAGGCCTGGCAAATCGGCTTTTATTTGACGATCGCTTGCAGCGGGTATTGACTCATGCCCAGCGCACTCGTAGTAAGGTTGCAGTAATCTATCTCGATTTAGATCATTTTAAAGCAATAAATGATACGCTCGGACACGATACAGGAGATGAATTACTTATTGCTGTGACCCAGCGCATGCAAAATATTATTCGTGATGATGATACCCTTTGTCGAATAGGGGGCGATGAATTTACCGTTATTTTAAACTCTATAGAATCCACTTCTGATGTAGAGCTAGTTGCAAAAAAAATGTTATCTGAATTTTCAGAGCCTTTCTTTTGTAATGATCATGAATTATCTATTTCCTGCAGTATTGGTATTAGTTTATATCCGGAACATAGCCAATCAGCAGAACAATTAAAACAATATGCTGATATTGCCATGTATCATGCCAAACACTCTGGACGAAACAATTATTGTTTTTTTATAAAACAAATGCATAAGGAAAATGTACAGCTGCTGGATAAGCGAGTGTTATTGAAAAGACAGCTAAAAACAGCTGTTGAGAATGGCGAATTAAAAATTTATTACCAGCCTCAAGTGGATATGCAGCATCGTATTATTGCAGTAGAGGCTTTATTACGTTGGAAAAATGCAGAAAACCAATTAGTCTCGCCAGAAATTTTTATTCCCATAGCAGAGGAATCAGGATTAATTCAGGGACTGGAGGAATGGGCCTTTAGGGAAATTTGCCAACATTATGCAAAATGGAAACAGGCCGGTTTAGCCGATATAAAAATATCGCTTAATATTTCAGGTTACAGGTTACGTCAGCAAAACTTTAACCTCTTTATTGAACAGACACTTGAAGAATTATCGCTGCCAACAAATTTTCTGATCTTTGAAATTTCAGAAAATGAAATCATGCAAAATATCAAAGAAACAGAAAAGGTCATCAATCAGTTGCATAACAAAGGTATAAAAACAGCGGTCGATCATTTTGGAACAGGCTATACCTCATTAAGTTATTTGCAACAGTTACCTATTGATGAGTTTAAAATTGATGCTCAATTTATTCATCCACTGGGTAGCCATTTTGATGATAATTCAATTGTGCCTGCGATTATTGGTTTAGCTCATAGCTTAAATAAATCGGTCACCGCAATGGGAATAGAAAAACAGGCTCAAGTGGACTATTTACGCGATTTAAAATGCCAGGCCATGCAAGGTTACCTATTTTCAAAACCCATGTCTGAACAAGATATGAGTCAAATGTTGCTAGATACCCAGTACCTCATTCCACGCAACGAAAGTTAAATCAGCATGCAATCAGTTTCTAGTAAATCGACCTTACGTAGCAAGCTGGTTATCGTCATTATGCTGTGTTGTACTATTGCATTATTATTGAATAACATTTTCATTTTTAGTCTGGAAAAATCTGATTTTAAAAAGAATAAAGTCATTCGTTTGTTTATCCTTGCCGATGTGCTGGCTAAAAACAGTACCGCCGCTTTAAAGTTCTCAGATAAAGAGACTGCAAAAGAAGTTTTACAATCCTCGGTAGCCGATGGCTCTATAAATCATATCTCTTTATTAGATGAACAATGTCAGCTTTTTGTAGCCTACGACAATAATTCAAACAGCAATAAAGAATCCCCCCTGACACCCCCTCAATGCAATGGAGAGCGTTACTCTCTTTACGGTACTGATTTTTTATATATAACGATTCCTGTTATGCTGGATACAGATCAAATTGGTACACTGAGCATAAAAAGCGGATTAAATGATTTAAATAAAATTTTCAACAGACAAATAGAAACCTTTTTTATACTGTTTGTGACGACCTTATTTATCACCTTATTAATTACTTTTAAATTACAGAAACTGTTCTTAACGCCGATCAAAAACTTACTCTCGGCTATTCGACATATTACCCAACACAAAGACTATTCTGTTCAGGTTCAATCACATACCAGCGATGAATTAGCCTTGCTGGCCGATGAGTTTAACACCATGATTGCAACAATCAGTCATCATGACAAACTATTAAGCAATCAAAACCAGTTACTAGAACAAACCGTTGATCATCGTACTCAGGCATTAAATGAAAACCTTGCGCGCCTAGAGCATGCTAAAGAAGCAGCCGAGATAGCTAATCAGGCTAAATCAGATTTCCTTTCTCATATGTCTCATGATCTTAGAACACCGTTGAATAGCTTGCTGGGCTATGTACAAGTACTGCAACGCAAACAGGATTTCCCTGCTAAATATATTAATGAAATTGAAATCATTGGTCAAAGCAGTGAATACCTTTTAAGTTTAATCAATGACTTGCTTGATTTAACAAAAATCGAGTCGAATAAACTGGACTTATTACTTCAGCCCTTTGCAACAAATGATTTTCTTGACCCTATCGTAGATGTTTTTTCTAAACAGGCTGAGAAAAAACAATTAACCTTCCTGTATAAGACTAAAGGTAACTTGCCCTGCACTTTATTAGGCGATAAAAACAGGTTAAGACGCATACTCAGTAATTTACTGGAAAATGCATTTAAATTTACTAAACAAGGCAGTATAGAATTAACTCTCGCCTATCAAAATAATAGTATTATTTTTAAAATCAAAGATACTGGCTGTGGCATTAATGAGCAAAATCTACAGTCAATCTTTGAACCTTTCAATCAGTTCTCCAGAAAAATTGATAATGATGGGGTGGGCTTAGGGCTCTATATAACGCAATACCTGGTTGAATTGATGCAAGGAAAACTGTCCATTAATAGTAAGCTAGATCAAGGAACGACATGTCTATTAACTATACCCTTGCCCGCTGTAGAAAGCTCATCACCCAAGTTTGATAAGTTTGAGGGTGTCAGTGGATATTTAGACCCCATACACACTATTTTACTGGTTGATGATAAACCTTATAATCTTAAAGTATTGGAAGCAATGCTTAAGCCACTAGGTTTTAACATTATCTGTGTTGATTCTGGCTTAGCCTGTTTACAACAACTACAACAATCATCCATTGATATTATTTTACTGGATATGGTTATGCCCTCATTAAGTGGCATAGAAACATGTCAGCGTATTAAACAATTGCAGATCAAGCAGCAACCCAAAATAATAATGGTGACTGCCAATGCTTTTGCTGAAGACCGGGAACAGTGTTTAACGGCTGGCTGCGATGATTTTCTTGCAAAACCCGTGATATTAAATCAGCTACTAAAAATTTTTGACCAACAACTTAATCTACAATGGCTTTACCAAGATCCGAAAGGATCAGTCCCCCCGCCCACCCCTATTAGTATTTTAGTCGCTGAAGATGATGAAATTTCTCGTTTATTAATGCAACAGAATTTAACCGAACTTGGTCTGGAAGCTATTTTTGCTGAAGATGGGGAGCAAGCATTACAAAAGATCAACAGTTCAACTTTTGACTGCATTATTTTAGATTACAAAATGCCTTATAAAACAGGCATAGAGTTAGCAAATTATATTAACGACAATGAAACACCTAACCGTCAAAGTTATTTAGTTCTGATGACAGCCATGGCTCAAGATGAAATAGAGACACTAGCTTTAGACGCTGGTTTTGATGAAGTTTTGGCCAAACCTGTAGATATTGATTATTTACCCCAACTTGTTGAAGCGGCTTATAAGAAGAAAATGGCTGATAGGAGTATGAAATTTTCTATATAACCCTATTAGCTTATTTTCCATTTAACGGAATTTTAGCTATTATTTGCATGCCCTGGCCGAGTTGAGACTGTAGATTAAATACCCCCCCTAATAATTTAACCCTCTCAGTCATACCCTGGAGACCAAAACCAGTATATCCATTGTTTAAATCACAGCCCTGCCCGTTATCATCAATTATTAGCTCAAGGATATTTAATTCTTCCTGTATTTTCAGGCTAATAGATACCTGGCTGGCATTTGCATGACGAAAAATATTGGTTAGACTTTCCTGAATAACCCGAAAAACCTGAATAACAATCGTCTTATCAAGACTATCTACGGCATCATCAACCTGTAATATAAAGACGGTTGAAGGCGCTCTGCTTTGCCATTGCAGTAATAAATCGTCCAAGGTCGCTTTAAGCCCTAATTCGGTTAAAATCAGCGGATGTAATTGCTTCATCATTGAACGCAATACCGTCATTAAATGGTCACAAATATCGATGATGGATGCCGTAATTTTTTTTGTATCCGATTTGTCATGAGCTGCAGTCACCGCCATAACTTTTATTGCGGTAAGAGATTGCCCAAATTCATCATGTAATTCCTGGGACAAATGCTGTCTTTCTTCCTCCTGAATTTCCAGAGAATGCTGGGTTAAAGCCTGGTTATGCAGCTGGGTGGTTTTTAACACATCGGTCATATGGTTGACGGCTTTGGCAATACTGTCATATTCCTGGGTACCAAAGTCAGGTAGTTTTTTATCATATTCTCCCTTTTCAATACCTTCCAGATTCTCCACAATGGTTTGTATGGCTTTTAAGGTTTTATTAAACACCAGATGAACAGACAAAAAGGTCAGTAAAACCAGTATTAACAAGGTACTAAAAAAAGCAATAGATTCATGCCATACCTCTGTCATTTCATCTAAGGGGTTTGCCTGAATAATCAGGGTTAAAAATTGACTGTTAAAGGTTTCAATTTGATATTCTGCTTTTGGATAATCACTTGCTACCAGATTAACGAACCAGTCAGGCGGGGTATCATTTTGATTTACTTCAAGTTGATTATCAGTAATATTAATAATTGAACCTGATGGTTTTTTAAGCTGAATGTTTAAATGTCGCGTTTGTTCTAAATTACTTAAACGATAGACCCAGCCTGTCTCATTAGATTGGGTTTTCCCCACGGCTATTTTAATCAGTTGTAATGCCAGGTTGATAGATGAGTCAACTTCATTACTGACAGAGTTACGCGCCTGCCAAATCGCAATTGAGCCTCCAAGGATTAAAATAACAACTGATATGAATAAAATGCGGAGGCTGATTTGATTGCGTAAGCTCATAATTATTTCTATTTTTAAAATAAATTCTGGATAGACTATTCTGCTTCCATAGCTAATGAATAACCGCTTTGTTTGGCTTGTCGTAACCAGTATCTGGCTTGCTCTTGCTGCTTAACATTGATGCTGGAAGAATAAATTTCATACAGCATAAACTGGCCATGTGCATGACCTTGCTTAGCCGCGTTTAAAAACCATTTTTCAGCCTGTGCAATATCCTGCTCTCCTCCCAGGCCTAAAAAATAAAGTTCCGCTAACAGTGTCTGGCTATTTGAGTCGCCATAATTGGCGGCACGATAACACCAGTCAAAGGCTTCTACAAAGTTAATCCGTCTTAGTTTATCGCCATAGCGGTAGCTATAGCAGTTTTCAGCCGCAATATCCGCTTCTGAGTCCAGCCCCATATGCACACAGCCAGCTTGTAAGAATATCAAGACAATTAATAATAACTTCATAAGTCTGTTTTTGTCAGGTTTTTAGGAGAACAATATTTGCCACATGTGAGTGGTATTTGCTTTGCTTTGAGCGGTAATGGACGTGATTGCATGGAAAGATTTGTGCCATATTTATGGTATTTATTTGTTGGATCAAAGTGTTGATTATCATTGCTCTGATTCAGAATATAAGGAGTGATTAATAACACCATTTCTGAGCGGTTATCATTATCAACGGTAGAACGAAACAAGTGTCCCAGAAGTGGAATATCGGCAAATAAAGGGACTTTAGTCCGGTTTCTGGAAAAGCTATCTCGAATTAAGCCTCCCACGGCGACAGTATATCCGTGTTTTGCAAAGATCTCCCCTTCCAGTTTAGCCGTAGTAATTGTATCAATAGGGACATTGACAATCTCTCCTTCATTATTACCTACAGGAATAGAACCAGATCCTGAATTTAAGGTTGAGTTTTCCTGGTTTAAAATAAGATGAATAGTCCCATCGTTATTTATATGAGGCGTAATCTCTAAAGTAGTACCAATTTCTCTTACTTCGGTATCTGCAGTAAAAGTTGAACGAGTGTTATTTGAGGTATCAAAAGAGTTGATAGTATACCCCCTCACCATCACCCGCTCTTCACCAACAAATAAGCTGGCAGGGCGATGGTTTGAGGCGACTAGCATCGGGTTTGAAACCACGGTAACACGGTTATTTTTTTCCAGTAACTCAATATTGGCTTTAATGCTTCTACTT
>ENA-OSET01004618-OSET01004618.1-sediment-metagenome-genome-assembly--contig:-NODE-4618-length-12099-cov-3.357761_pt1 | contig 12099 bp, 6 predicted proteins | sample MGYA00237882_ERZ534229 | MGnify/ENA primary metagenome ERZ534229 (study PRJEB26408, sample SAMN06266212) | sediment metagenome | isolation source: Hudson Canyon methane seep mesocosm | place: USA:Hudson...
GTAATTGTTTATGGTTATTATCGGGGAAAAAATTTAATACACGATCGAGGGTTTCAATGGAATTACTGGCATGTATGGTTGCCAGACAAAGATGACCTGTTTCAGCATAAGTGATGGCAGAATGCATGGTTGCTTGATCTCGAATTTCGCCAATAAGGATAACATCAGGCGCCTCTCTCATTGCATTCCTTAACGCTGAAGAATAACTCTTGGTGTCAGTACCAATTTCTCGCTGATTAACAATGGATTTTTTATATTGATAGAGATATTCAATTGGGTCTTCAATTGTCAAAATATGACTATGAGTTTCTTGATTTCGATAGTCAATCATTGAAGCGAGTGTCGTTGACTTTCCAGAGCCCGTTGCTCCGGCAACTAAAATAAGTCCTCGGGGCTCCATTACCAAGCCCTTAAGATAATCAGGTAGGTTGAGCTCTTTAATTGTGGGCGGCTGATGCTTTATATATCGGACAACCATAGAAACTTCACCACGTTGTCTTAAAACATTTACTCTAAACCTCCCTAGATTGGAAATAGATACACCTAAATTTGCTTCCCAGTCGGCTTCAAATTGTTTTATGTGTTGGTCAGACATTAAAGAATAAGCAAGTTGTTTTACTAAACCTGGTTTTAGCAATAATTTATTATTAATAGGGTGCGTGATGCCTTCAATTTTCACCATTACAGGAGAGCCTGTACTAAAGAACAGATCCGAAGCCTGGTTTTTAACCATAAATTCAAGATAATCGGCAACTTCCATGCCTTACTTCCTCATTAAATATAGGGAACAAAAAAACTATAACGATAGAAAAAGAGTAAATGCCATTTTAAAGGATGTGTATAAATAGAATTTACAAAACAATTATAGACTACCCCTAAACTAAGGTGGCTCAATTGTTCACTCTATCTAACCTGACATGGCTCATGACTTAGTCAAATTCCATGCTAATATTATTCTTAATAACTTAAAAATATCAAAATGGATTGCAAGGTATATGTTAAGCGATGAGAGCTCCATGGACTTAAAAAAGATACCTTTTCTTAAGCCAAGACGCTTTATAATTATAAATTTGGTTGCGGTATTCTCTGTAGAAGCGGCGATCATGGTGTTTCTTTCATCATTCCACTCACTCACCCCCTTATTTGAAGCAATACTGGATGGAATACTCTTAACATCGATCACTTTACCCTACCTTTATTTTTTCCTATACAAGCCTTTAGTTAAAAGCTTACTAGAGCGAGAACATGCAGAGCTTGTGTTACAACAGAATTACCTTTATGACCGGCTTACAAGCTTACCTAACCGAATTTTATTTGAAGATAGATTACACCAGCAAACACTGACCGCTGAACGAAACAAATCTAACTATGGTTTATTTGTTCTTAAAATTCATCATCTAGCAGCAATAAACGATGCAATCGGTTATAAAAATGGCGACATTGTTATTGAAAAGGCGGCATTAAGACTACGTTATGATTTGAGAAAATCAGATACATTTGCGCGAACATCAAACAATGAGTTTACCTTTCTTTTACCTTTAAAAGATGTAGACGACATCCATCAAATTGCAGAAAAAATATTACGAACCTTAGGCAAAACAATCACCTTAGAAGATACGCCAATAACACTTGAAGGTAGCATTGGGATAGCAACTTACCCACAGCAAGGAACCGAGCCAACAAAACTACTGCAAAAGGCTGAACTTGCAATGCGGGGGGCTTATAAAAGTATCTCCGGATATAGTGTTTACAATACAGAACGAGACCCTAACAACAAGCGGCGTGTTCTTCTATTTAACCATCTTAAAGAAGCAATAGAAAATAAGCGCGATATCGTTTTGTACTATCAACCAAAAGTGAATATTTTTACCGGTAAAATTGAGTCAATTGAAGCACTCGCTCGGTGGAATCATGAAAGTCTTGGCACTATTTCACCAGAAGAATTTGTGCCATTGGCTGAGCATTCAGGCTTAATAAAGCCGTTTACTTTAATGATTATTGAATCAGCTTTTAAAGACCAAAGAAAGTTTAAAGAGATGGGAATAAACATAACGATGGCTATTAACCTTTCGTCAAGAAACATCCAGGATACCAAGCTGCCTAATGACATTTCTACATTACAAAAAGCAATGAACATTATACCTTCAGAAGTTGATTTTGAAATTACTGAAAGTGCATTCATGGATAATTCACATAGGGCCATTCAATGCGTGGAAACACTTACCAGCATAGGGTTCGGTATATCACTAGACGATTATGGAAAAGATTATTCTTCACTCTCCTATTTAAGCAGGTTACCAGTGAGTACCTTAAAAATAGATAAGGATTTCATTACCAATATGGATATTTCGCCTAAAAAGACAAAAATTGTTAAGTCGACCATTGCGATGGCGCATAGCCTTAACTTAAAAGTGATCGCGGAAGGTGTGGAAGATAAAGAAACATTAGCGCGACTTCGCACCCTTAACTGTGACATGGTACAAGGTTATGTCTACAGCAAACCTCTGCCCTTAGAACAGTTTTGTGATTATTATTTCAACAAACATAAAGAACCTAACCTTTTTGATGAGCCATCATAAGTAATTCAGTTAGATAAGGATCAAGCAATGGATTTTGGCAAGGACGGCAACATAATAACTATAATAATTTTCTTATTATTTATTGCGATCACACTCACTTTAGTCGGTTGCGATAAAGATATTCATAATCATCCACACTTGGTAACAGGAAAGCAGTTATTCGAACACCACTGCGCAACTTGTCACCGAGAAACAGGAACAGGTGACTTTCTTAAAGGTGTACGCGCCAACAAAGACACCAAACTTAGTATGAGACAAATAGCTCACAAGGTTAGAAAGTCAGAAAGTGAAAAACGTAAAATGCCTTTGTTTCCCATGATGAGCACAGAAGAAGTTGCATTAATTGCGAATTATGTAAAACGATTGTGAATTACCAAAACCGAGCACCCTTCGGTATATTTCAAAGTGTAAAGCATTCAAAATAGATCAGGTTCGAATAGTGCCATTATTAATATTTACATTTAACAATAGTTTAAACTTTCACCCTATAATATTGAAAATGCTCTTCTATACTCAAACTACTTACTAAAATACTACCGTAAATTCTTTTGGAGGCGTATATGAACGATAATAAATTAAACAAATCATTGAAAGCTAGGTTGGCCTTGGTAGTATTTTGCGGGGCCTCATTCGGAAATGCGCTTGCACAAGAGAACAGTGCTGACATATTTAGTTCTCCTTTTGATGCATGCTTCGAAAATGGGTACAACCTGTCTCTGCTTACGCAGGATCAAACGTATTCAACCGCCCAATGTTTTACATCTTTGTTAGAAATGAAAGGTGCTGAAACGACCTATTTAGGTGCAAGCGAGCATACGATCATGGAGTATTCTGTTAGCTGGTATGCCGCTGCAGCAGAAAAAGGCCATAAACTTGCTCAGGAAAATTTAGATGCCGGCATAGCTGCCATGAGCACGCTTGAAAACCACACGCACTTCGGTTTGAAAGAGCCAGACCAACAACTGCTTGCTTCTGAAAAAGCCTTTCAAACTTTGGATACAGACGATAATGGCATGTTGACGCTTGCTGAAGCATCTTCTTCATTAGCTTTGAAAGAAGTTTTTTCTAAATCCGATTTTGACAATGACGGTATGTTGAACTTTGGTGAGTACACCATTCTATCAGGTGAAGCCACAGCGGCAGGGAATCAATAGCCAAGTTTTTAGAAATATAGCTTGAGGTCAACCAAAAAGCTGATTGAAAACTTTGAATTACTGAGGCCAATAAAATTTACTGGCCTCCCCTTCGTTCTTTATCCATTCAAGCCTTTTTCTAACAACACCTTAAATTCAGCAGCGGGTACCGGCTTACTAAATAAATAACCCTGAGCAAAATCACAATCATTGCGCTTTATAAAGTCTAAGTGGTCAGTATGCTCCACGCCTTCTGCAATAACCGTAAGGCCTAGTCCATGCGCCATTGCTATGGTCGCCCTGACCAAAGCCTGGTCTTCAACTCGATGCGTTAAATCCATAATAAACGAACGATCAATTTTCAAAATATCGAATGGGTATTGCCTTAAATAATTAAGTGAGGAATAACCTGTACCAAAATCATCCATAGATATATTAACCCCAAGCTTTTTGATACCTTCTAATAACTCGACAGTGTTACCGAATGAACCTAGAAACAATCCTTCTGTCACTTCTATATCTAAATTCTTAGCCGGAAATTTTGTAACGCTAAATATGGAAATCAAATCATCGACAAAAGTCTGGCTTCTAAACTGGCGAGGAGAAGCATTAACCGCTATCCGAAAATTTTCGTTCCCTTGCTGGCGAATTTGCTCCCCTATACAACAAGCCTCATGCAATACCCATAGACCTATCGGTACGATCAGTCCAGTTTGTTCTGCTATAGGAATAAACTCGTCGGGATAAATGTCTCCTAAGTAATCGTTATGCCAGCGAAGCAGTACTTCTGCCCCACTAATTTGATTTTTCTTGATATCAATAACGGGTTGAAAATGTAGTGAAAATTCATTTTGCCTTAGAGCAAGGTGCATGTGCCGCTCAAGGTCAAGTTTCCTGATAGCTGCTTGGTTAATTGATGCATCAAAAAATCTAGCGGTATTTCGCCCCCCCTCCTTTGCGCGATACATGGCTGCATCTGCATGCCTTAAAAGTAGGGTGGTATTTTCTCCGTCTTCAGGATAAATCGCTACACCAATGCTTGTTGTTACGATCATACTAATACCCTGAAGATCAAACGGTGCTTGAAATTCAGTGATGATTTTTTCTGTTACGGCTTCGGCATCTATTGAATCTTCTATATCTTCAAGTACGACAATAAACTCATCCCCTCCTTGGCGAGCAACTGTATCATGTCCACGTACACATTTTTTGAGTCGATTAGCTGCCGATTGAAGCAACATATCCCCCATTTCATGACCCTGCGTATCGTTAATTTTTTTAAAGTCATCTAAATCAATAAATAAAAGCGCGGTTTTCGTGTTATGCCTTTTTGCACCACTAATTGCCTGGTCTAGACGGTCAGTTGCCAATAATCTATTTGGTAAATTCGTTAATGTATCATATTTGGCTTGATATATAATTTGCGCTTCTTGCTTTTTCCTCTTAGTAATATTTTCCTTGATAACTAGAATATTAGTAATTAAATTATCATCCCCTAAAATGGGAGAGATGCTCACTTGCTCCCAGTATTTGACTCCCTCCTTATTACAATTTTGTAGTTCACCACGCCATGTCTTTCCATCATCAATAGCCGCCCTTACTGAATCCTTTTCTTCTTTTTCCAAGGTATTTAATTGTGTATCTAGGTATTTAGTACCAATAATATCCTTTTCAGAATCGCCCGACCGACTTAAATAGGAAGAATTAACATACTCAATTACCCCCTTAGCATTTGTTATCACTATGGCATTCGGGGATTGCTCAGCAGCAAGTGAGAGAAGTTTAAGTTCTTGAAGGTTATGTCTTCTCTGTTCAAATAGTTCGGCATTTTCTAATGAGATTGAAGCCTGAGCAAGCAAGGCTCCAAGAACCGTTAAATGCCTTTCTGTAAATGCATTTTCTAATAACTGATTTTCAAGATATAGCACCCCAGTCACGTGCTCTTGCCTAAATAAAGGTAAGCTAATGACCGACCTGATCCCATTCGCAACAATATGACCGTCATCCTTAAAACGCCCTTCTTTTACCGCATTATCCAATAGTAATGCTTTAGCACTTCGGTAAACATAACGAACAATACCTTCTGCAACCTTATCGCACTGCTCGATAGGTACAGTCTGCTTGTTTGATATAACATCTTCATTACCATTCGCAGACACGAGCACGTTCAAATGACCATCCACCTCTAAAATCAGGTACCCATGATCAGCACCTGCAATCGCGATAACAATGCTCATTAACTTATCGAGTATTTGATCTATTTCGATCTCTTTTGATAATACCTGTGACGCATCAATAATGGCACTCAGATCAAGTGATGGCGCTCTCATGCGGCCAATATCTGAGCCGCTACTTTCTCGTTGAAAACTTAAACTCGAATGTTCACCAAAACGATCTTTCAAACGCAAAACTTTCGTTTTAGCCCCCCATTTACTGTAGAGTTCAATAGCACGTTGAGAATAGGTAGACGTAATACGATCCATGTTATTTGCTTGATAGAACCCAGCGGCAAGTTCGTTTGCCAGTGCAGATATAAAGTAATAGCCCCTTGATTCTGCAATTCTAATAGCTTCACCATATAGCTTTAATGTTTTTTGTCCGTTTTCCTCTGCCTGACAAAGCAATTCTAGAGACTTAAATTCTGTAGGGTTGTGCCGAGCAATTTTTCGTAATGCCCAACGAGCCTGGTAATAACGTAAGTTACCAAGTTGCTTTGTTCTGCGCTTATTTTGCCTAGAATAGGCAATCACCGTAAGAGAATACAAAAAGTAAATTGGCGCAATGATGAGATTGCCAATCGTATCTCCAACAAGCACAATTGCCTTATCACCATGCTCCATCGCGAGGTTATAGTCCTCTAACAAAAAGGCCCGATACATTTCGTAAAAATGGAAATATGCCCGAATGAGTCCATTACCAGGTTGTTCCATCTCTTTAAAATATGCCTTCACATCAAATGTTCTAACATGAAGTGGCACATCGGTTTCGCTTGTACCAGCCAGCCAATAACAAAAGCTTAGTAAATGAGTTTGTTGAAGCAATACCTCGCGGTCGTTATGCGAACACAAAAACGCGTACACCTGCTCGTTTTTCTGAATCACTGTTTGCAAGGTATCTGAATTGAATAAAACACTTTGTGGTCGACCAAACACAATCGAATAATACGCCCAATGCATACTACCTGTTTCGCTACTACATTGAGATGCAATTTCAACCATAGGCAAATGCTTTTCGATAGGGTTCATCCAGTGCCAAGTAAATACAGACATCATCATGTGTATTCGGCCACGCACAGCCTTATCAGGAAATTTTTTGTTGAGTTTAATTGTCATTTTAGAGAAATCATCTGCAAGACGAAACTCTGTAGTCACGCCTGCCAATACGGCAGCAAGCATCGCATAAGCAAAAGGGGCATAAATTGAATGGCCATGTTTAATACAGATATTTGCCATTAATAAGCTAAAGTAAGCCATTGTCTCTGGTGCAACCATGTAGCTGGATTCAACAGAGTCGTAAAGAACACGACAAATATTCAGAAGGTGTTCGTCATCTATTTCATGAAGTTCCAGTAAATCGTCCGGCGTTCTTCGTTTTAACGCAAAACGGAACTTCGAAAGTTCGAAAAGAACATTTACTTTGCCAATTTTCTTGGGAACAATGACCCCTAGTTTAGCCAAAGCCTTGCGAGAATTCTCAATGCCTTCTTCATGGCGATTCATCTGAAATAATATACGTGAGTACAAGGTATGCATGTCGACATGCTGATTTTCGGTTTTCGCGTGAGATAAGCTAGTAAGAACTGTTTTCTCCGCAGCCTCAGATAAGCCGGTAGCATATTCACAAATAGCTCGATTTTTATACAAGCGCCAACTCAGTTCAAAATGGCTATGCCAAGTATCATCAGATAATAATTCTCCTATTGCTCTTTGCGTATAAGGCAATGCAGCTTCCCAGGCAGCTGATAGAATCGCTTTATCCGAAGCCTTAAGCAGATAATTTGAGACTAAAAGACGCTCCTCATCATTATCGAGTAAATCAACGGCGTGAATATAATGACTCGCGATATCAAACAGCATTTCTTGTTGTGCCTTAGCACCTAACTTAGAAAGCAACAGCCTAGCGATATCCAAATGCATTTTTGCGCGCAAGTCCGAGTCTATCGTTAAATATGCCGCTTCTTGAACGCGATCATGCATAAAACGAAACCCTTCAGGCATTGAAATAAATAACCCTCCGTTTACCGCAGGTTGGATCGCATTTAATACCTCTATTTTGTTCTTATCCGAGATAATACTCAGTAAGTTTGAATCAAACTGATTACCCAGCATAGCCGCTAGTTGCATCATTTTTTTTGTATTTGAACCAAATCGATGAATTCTACTCGTCATCAGTTCAACAACATTGTTAGTCACATTGCGTGAATGAATTTGTTCCACGTCCCAAGACCATCGCCTATTTTCAGGATGCCATATTAGTAGCTTTTCATCATAAAGTGAGGTCAAAAATCGTCCTACGAAAAAAGCATTTCCAAGCGTTTTCTGCAATACGAGTTCTGCTAAACCATCTGCTTGGATATTATCGCAATCCAAGCAATCACAAATCATCTGGTTAATATGGTCACATTCAAGTGCTTTCACTGTTAGGTTTGAAACATCAACAGAGGAGTTATTCAAATTTTGAAAAAAAGTGTTCGAGTATTGATGCGTCTGAATTTCGTCATCACGAAAAGCACAAATAAGTAGGAAGTGTTTAATTTTTTCATCATTCACTAGATATTCAAGTAACTCAAGTGAAGCAATATCCGCCCACTGAAGGTCATCCAGAAACATAATCATAGGATGTAATTCGCTTGAAAATGTTTCTACAAATCGACTAAACACTTTAATGAAGTAAAATTTGGCTTCTTCGGGTTGAAGCTTTTTAATAATGGGCTGTTTACCAATAATAAGCTCAAGATCAGGGACAATATCGGTAATTAAGCGGCCATCCTGCCCCAAGGAATTACTAAACTTGGCCCGCCAGGCTTCAAGCTCTGGATCACTTAGCGAAAGCAGTTCACGTACTTGATCCTGGAAAGCATTCCCAATGGCACTATAAGCAATCCCTCTCGATAACTGGTCAAACTTCCCGCTAATGAATGTAGGAGCATAGTCCAAATACTGATTAGTAAACATATTAACTAATGCTGTCTTTCCCGTACCACCGCGCCCCCCAAGCAGTAAAACCTGTTTATGCCCTCCACAACATTGAATATATAATTTTTTAAGGCTCTCTAGCTCTAATTCCCGCCCGTATAACCTATCCGGTATTCGGAGTGTTTCAAAATGATCTTCTTGACCCAATTCAAAACCGGAGGTCAATTTATTGCCTATAATTGCATCACGGCATTTTTCTAAATCGCAGAGTAAACCATGCGCTGCTTTATAACGTTCGTCTGCAGATTTACTCAATAGTCGGTCAATAACCTTAACCATCACCGCTGGAATTTGTGGGTTAATATTCAATAGAGAGGGCGGTTTTTTAGCAATATGACAATGAACCAAAGAAATCGCATCTTTTTCAGTAAAAGGCAACTGGCCGCTTACCAATTCATAAAGCACAACACCTAAAGAATAAAAGTCACTTCTATAGTCAACGACCCTATTCATGCGCCCTGTCTGTTCTGGTGACATATAAGGTAAATGATGTGCGATATCCGGTTGATCCAGGCGCTCCATAATGGCACCGTCATGGCTTTGTTCGTCAGTATCAACCAAAAGTAGTGTCAGCGGTTTAGTATCGGTGGTTTCCTTAAAGATATGATGGCTATTCACTCGACGATGAATAAGCCCTGCCTGATGCTTTACCATTAGCTGTTCTGCCAACTGACAGGCTAAATTTATAAAAATTTTAAAATCAAAACCCATTTTAGGAATAACGGGTTGTAATAATTCATATTTCTTATTATTCACTCTATCTCGCTCAGTGCCATTTGACTAGAAAATACCAGGGCACAATATGTAAAACTAATTTAAAGGATAGATTATGGGTATAAAGCCTTATTGTTGCTCACGACTTTGAGCCCATTTTTATTAAAAATAGGTGAATAAGCTCATAGAGTCAAACCAAGGGATTTATAACGTATTAGGTATATGTACAAACATGCCTAACCAACATCAAATTGAATTTTTTTCGGTAAGTACCCGGTGTAATGCCTTTATGATGCGCTTTGATTTATGCATGGTAAAAAGTGTACTAGGCACGAGCCTTCACCGACAAAAAAGACCTCAGTGATAAAACCTATTTGAGAGTATTACGCTATTTCATGGTTTGACAAAAAAATTAAACAAAGATACCTTACTGATCGGTCGATCAGTTAGTTGGGTATATATAAATTTATGAGCAACTTAAACCCTGCCAAAAATATGAAAGCACGTGATAAAGACGCATCTTGCCAAGCTATTCTTGATGGTGCTGAGCGTTGTTTTGTTGCCAAAGGTTTTGATGGTGCATCAATGAGCGCTATAGGACGGGAAGCTGGCGTCACCCAAAGTCTTATTCATTATCATTTCCATAACAAAGAAAACCTTTGGAATGAGGTAAAAAGAAGACGACTTAATGCCTGTTTTTCTCAGCAGAAGCAGTTACTGGAAAAAGCAGCTGATGAAAATGTAATATCCCAGATCATCACGCTCTACTTTAGAACCTTGCAAGAGAACCCTAGTCTAACGCGTTTACTGGGTTGGAAAACATTAACCGAAAAAAAACATCAGAAAGGTCACTCTCAAGATGACATGTTAGAAATGGAAGTTACACGCCTCGCAGTTGCACGGTTAGCTCATGCCCAACAACAGGGAATTATTAGAGATGATTTGAGTCCCTCTTACCTTGTCGTTTCTATGTTTGCTTTAGTGACTCATTGGTTTAATTCGCGTGAAAATTACTTCAACCGACCTGACTTAGATATTAGCCAAGATAAAGCAGATGAAGAATACCTGAATACCATTATCCAAATCACCCTTCAGGGCATTTTGGTTACCCGTGAATCAAAATAATTATAAAGCGAAAGGTTCAAATGAAAACATTAATACAAAACTATCAGAATACCCCTGGCGAACATTGTGGCAGCACAGCAATGATGAACCTTATTGCACATTACTGCGGTTTAGAACTTTCTGAAGCAGAAGTGATTGGCCTTGGTTCAGCTACCGACTTTATATATATAAAAAACGAACAAAATGAGCCCAGAATTTTAACACTGGGACGAAGTAAGACGATGGAAATTGATTTAACGCAAGCTTTAGGTATCGATTACCGTGAAACACCCGACTTCGATAATGCGCATGCCTGGGAGGTTGTTAAACAAGAAGTGTTGGCAGGACGACCAACTATGTTGTCAGGTGATACTTTTTACTTAGACTACCGAGGTTTTGGTGGACACCACTTCCCTGCTCACCGCTTCGTATTAGTTGGTTTTGATGATGAGCGTCGTAAAGCCATTATTGCTGATCGCATTGACTCAACATTAGAGGAAAGCGCCTATGATGCCCTGGCAGCAAGTCGTAACCCACCAACACCAATAAGCACATATAATCTTTGGGGGAAATTTCATGGTACCGATGTAAAACGTACAATGAGAGAAGCTTACTTATTTGCAATCAATCGAACCGTTCAACGTATGCTCGGTATCGACAAAAGCCCTGAAAGGTTACTCAAAGCATTCACGGGAAAATATCAAGCCGAAATAGTAACAGGCATTGCGGGAATTCGTGCTTTCCACGAAGATTTTCTATCATGGAAAACAGATGAAGACTGGAAAAAGACAGTAAAGTATACGTCAGATTGTTTTGAGCGCTATGGAACTGGCGGTGGAAACTTTAGAAAGATGTACGCTAACTTTCTTGAAAAAGCACAACAACACACGCCTGAAGTTGTAGACCAGCAAAGCATTTTAATGACCCAAAATATTGCCAAACAATGGACTGTCTTATCTGAGCAATTAATTCAGTTGATAAAAGAGAATAGTGATCACAATTGGAAAAGATGCCATGATCAAATTGGTAGTATTCTTCTACAAGAAACAACTTTATATCAGCATTTGGAGCAGCGTTTAAAACATGCCCTCTAGCCTGAGTACGCGCAACATTGAACGTTTATTTGTACTGCCTTTATTTATTATTGCTTTCTTGGTTCAGGCAGATCATTTAATTATGGTGCCTTTGAGTGCAGAAATTGCCAATGAAACGGGCATATCTATGACTCGTACCGGCTTATTAATTTCCATATATCCAATCGCTGCTGCCTTGTCTGCCTTTCTCTTTGCTCCTTTCTCTGACAGAGTTGGGCGGAAAAAAATGCTCATATTTTTAATTATTGGGTTTTGCCTTTCATCCTTAGGCTGTTCACTT
>ENA-OSET01004619-OSET01004619.1-sediment-metagenome-genome-assembly--contig:-NODE-4619-length-12097-cov-4.727870_pt1 | contig 12097 bp, 7 predicted proteins | sample MGYA00237882_ERZ534229 | MGnify/ENA primary metagenome ERZ534229 (study PRJEB26408, sample SAMN06266212) | sediment metagenome | isolation source: Hudson Canyon methane seep mesocosm | place: USA:Hudson...
AACATCGGCGATAATTGTTCCTGCAACACAATCTGTTGCATTTGCAAATGTTCCACTATTTATATCACCAGGTGTTTGTTGTCCAAAAACTAATGGCATTGCATAAGAACAATCGTCATTCGCTGGGGCGCAATCTAATGAATAATTGGTAGTTGCTTCTTTTTGTGTCCAGTTTGAATTACTAAAGTCTACATCATCTACTTCAACACATGTTAAATTGGGATTATCGCTGATATTAAATATTGATATACCAGAATTATTACCATTTTTAACCATTAAATGTTCTAAATCATTATTCTCTAAATTAATATGAAATAAGGATGCATTTTCTCTGAAATCAACTGTTTTAAGTTGATTGTCATTAGCAATGAATGAAATTAAGTTTATGTTAGAAAATAGATTAATTTCTGTTATTTGATTTTTGTAGATTGATAATAATTCTAAATCTTTAAGTAAATGTACGTCTATAGCACTAATATTATTTTCACCAACATCAATAGAATTTAGACTTTGGTTCAGAGATACATCTAAATAAGATAGTTGATTATTAGATGCTAATAGTTTTTCTAGAGCTAAGTTTTTACTGATATCTAAAGAGCTGATATTATTATTACTAATATCTAACTCCAACAGAGATGTAAAAGCTTCAATACCTCTCAAATCCGAAATATTTTTACTTGCCATTAAAAGTTGACTTGCACTTGTTGCATGAGTTTTTAAAATCTGCTGATTAATTATTCCATCAGAATCAATATTTTCATCAATTAAATGTTGCTCAAAATTAGTATCTGGTATATATACTGCATTTGGACCAACACTTTTTCTCAAAACTGCATTATCTAAAAATGCTCTAGGAAAACTATATTGACTGTTGGCAAATACAAGAAGTCTAACCCTAATACTTCTTGTTCCTACAGGAGCTAATGTATTGCTTTCAAACTTTGTCCATTCTACTGTGTCTGACAAACCAGTATCATAAGTTGATAGAACTTCTCCATTAGAATTTCTAAATTCTACTATGGCTTGTGCTTCATCTCTTGAGTTCAAAGAAAAAGAACTTGTATACACGCTGAAATAAAAATATTGATTACCAGTATCTATTGCTCCCCCAAAATCTGAAACATCTATATCTTGATATATCTCTGCATCTCCTGTAGCTGATGATCTGAAATAAGCATGACCAAACTCAACTGAATTTGATTGTGTTCTACTTTCTGGCCAATTCCAAGTACCTAAACCTATACTCCAACCATTTTCTTCTAGAGGAAGTATTTCTGCATTTCCATTAACAATCAAATTGTCTGAAGGTGGATAAGAAATTAGGTTTACCTCGTTAAAAACTTCAAAATTATCAAGTGAAGAACAAAGGTTTAAATGATAAATAGCCATCATACCAGAATTTGTACCTTTTTCATTATGCCCTGAGGAACTAACAACTAAAGTGTTTCCATTATCGCTTATACTATGATTACCTCCAAAATATTGATTATTGTTATGCGTACCTTTCAAAAACAGAGCATTTGAATTCCAGATTCCAGATTTACTTTTTGTATAAATATGAATTTTACCTTTACTTTGAAAATTATATTCTCCAACAATAAGCATTCTTTTGTCCTCAGAAATGCTGATATCTTCACCAAAATTATATCTATGCCCATTATTTGGCCCTGAACTAAAATATGTTTTTAATTGGGTTTTGTGTTCCCATTGGTTTGTACTATCATTCCAATTGTAGATTTCTAAACTTCCAGCTTGTGTTTCAGAAGCAGTATCTGAAACCACCAGCATTTTGCCATCTTTAGATAGCTTTACTACACTACCAAAATTCACATTAAATTCGGTATCACCATCAATATCATTTCCTAATTGTTCCCAAGAGTTATTATTCCATTTAAAAATACGCACATGACCGTGGTTTCCTGACGAAGTTTCTCCATCATTACCAATGGCACCAATGGCTAGAATTTGTCCATCACCAGACAAACTTACAGATGCACCAGAAAAATCCCAGGTTCCTTCACCAATAATTCTTTCTCCTAGCATTTCCCATTTATCGCTTTGAACATTATATGTATATACTGCTGTTTCCCCTCTATAGTTGTTAAAAGAAACAGCTCCTCCAATTTCTGGTGCGCCAATAGCAAGAGTATAGCCGTCCTCTGAAATTGCAAGACCAGACCCTGAATAGGTATCTTTATTTCCTACAATTACATTACCAAGAGGTTCCCAGTTATTTCCTCTCCTTTTATAGATATAAACTCCTCCATAATCTGTAAACAAAAATGGTGCTGAAACAGCTAAAATATTTCCTTCTTGATTCAATCGAACTTCTTGACCAAACTCTCCAGAATCGAAATCTGTGATGTTTCTAATATCGCTACCAATTTGTTGTAATCCATTGTTGGTTTTTTCGTAAACTTTTACATTTCCAACTTTCCAAACACTTCCACTATTATAACTTCCTCTTGCTCCCACAGCAATAATATTTCCATTACCAGAAACAGAAACACTGCTTCCTAAAATATCATAAGAACCTGTACCATAAACATCTTCTCCAAATTGGCTTATACTGTTTTTATTTTCTTCAAAAAAGCTTACGTAACCATTTCTATTAGTAGTACCTGTAGATGGTGCTCCAACTGCGAATAAACTTGCATCACCTGCAATAGCCACTGCATAGCCGAATTCATCTAAATTATCATCACTTGTAAGGGTTAAGTTTACTTGCTCCCAGTCTGATGTATATTTTAACATTCTTGCATTATACGATTCTCCAATAGCAATTTGATTACCATCATCTGATAATTCAAAGCTCAAAATATCTCCAACATCACTTTGTCCAATCGTAATACCTTTTTGCACCCAATTGTTATTTGATAAAGTATATACGTCTATTTTATCATTCCCATTCACTTGTGATGAACCTATTGCTATGGTTTGTGCATCACCAGAAATATCCACCTTATCTCCAAAATATTCCAAATAATTTGTTCCAATAATTGTATTCCCTAATTGAATCCAAGTTCCTAACACGATTTGATAAACTTTAACTTGACCTTCATAAGAAAACTGATCTGCCGAATTTGGATCGCTATAATAACTATCTCCAACTATTAGTGCAGTGCCATCTCCAGAAATACTTATTTGATCATCATAAGTACTATCTCTAGAAGTTATAGTTTGACCTGTTTGCGACCAAGAACTACCATTCAATTTATAAACCTCAATACCAAATTTTTTAGAAATAGCGAGCGTTGTACCATCACCTGAAAAAGCAATATCACTACATTCATCAATATTGTTAAATAAAAAATCATCTCCTATTTTAACCCAATCACTACCATTGAACTGATACACCTGAATGTAGGGAAAAAACTCTACAGCTAAACTTCCATACTTATCTTCCAAAGTTTCTCCAGCGTTTAATTGAATAGAAATTTGAGAATCATAAACAGCTAACATGTTACCATCTGAAGACAGTTCAACCTTTTTACCAAATTCATTGAAACTATCTTCTATACCCAATATGTCCTGCCCTTTTTGTAACCATTCACCAGTTTTATTAGTATACACTTGCACTCTACCACTGCTTACTCTATTTGTTGTGCTATAACCATATTCTCCAATCGCTAGGACAGAACCATCATTAGAAAAGCTAATTGAGTTTCCAAAATAGCTAGTAGTTTCTGCTGTTGTAAGTTTTGCAATTTCTACAGGAAATAATTGTTCTGGTATTATGTCTTCTTGTGAAAACAGGATACTCTGAAATATTAAAAATGAGAAAAATAAAAATAGTTTTGTTTTCATAGCTTTACATTTTTTTAAATTGGTTAGAATTGATGTTAATAGATACATTAGATACATTATTAACTTTTATAATATTTGTTCTTCCGTTATTATTCATACTTAACTCCATCACAAATCCAGAATAATATGGATTGTTTAAAGTCATACCTAGCATTGGTAGTTGCATATTTTGAATTGGAAAATCTTTTGAAATCCATAGGCTTGCAGAACCATTATTACTTACATAGTTGTAGTCTACTTTGTGCTCTTCACATAAGTACCCTGCAATATTTTTAGTTTTTCCAGTCTTTTTATAGCTAAAATCTGCACCATCAGGTAATTTCTCGTTTGCATTATATTGGTCTCCAAGCTCTTCTAATTTGGTTGTTTTTTTCATTTTCATTCCTGCGACATCCATAAATGATGTAGAGCTTTTAGGAGTATTAACAATTGTAATGTTTCCTTGCCCTTTCATTTCTTTCATTGCCAATTGCATTCCGTAAATATCTGGGTAACTTCCCAATAATATATTTATTGGATAAGAATCTCCTCTGTGATCTATTATTTCAATGCTAAGTCTTTTATCAAAAGAGAATGACCCTGGAATTGAAGTGGTGGGATTTCTTCTATTGGTTAAAGCATCTACATTGCCAATAGAGGACACTGTATTGCTTCCGTCTTCGATTCCATTTGTTTTTATGATACTATATTCTGGCTCTTTCGTTTTGATAGTACCATTGATAAATGCATCTGTATTATGATCCATTCCTTTTTCTATCTTATGGTCTCTTAATTTTACATTTGCAGAAAACATAATAGTAATATCTTGCTCTTTGTTAAAAGTAACAGTAGCGGAACCAGAAGTTATATCTAAAGTTTGGGGAGCTCTGATTTCACCTCTTTCGTAGACATACTCTCCTTGAACGAGTGCATTATAAGATAGTTTTAAAGTAGCTTCTTCTGGTATCTGAAAAGTAATACCTTTTAAGGTATTTATATCTTCTAGGTTTTTAATGCGAAGTTCATAACCATCAAAAACATCTGCACCAAAAGTCCGCCAATATCCAATAATTGAAACCTTCTTTTCTTCTTTCTGTACTTTTGTTTTGCTTAAATCATTTACACTAAAAGTACCATATAAGGCCGAGTGACTAATGGAAGCGGAACCATAACTTTTTAATCGCTTATCAACCTGTTCTTTTGGATTTCCGTTTTTCCGTTTGTTCGCTTTTTTCGCACTTAACGTACTATCTATTATTTTATCTGATTTAACGTCTAACTTATTAATAAGTTTGTCTTCTGCTTTATTGAGTTTTTCTGTAGCTTTCTTCTTTAATTTCTTCCAAAACTGGGCTGTCATAGAATTGGAAATTCCTAAAAGGAAAAAATATAGAAAAATAATTTTTATTTTTTTCATAATTAGAATTGGTATTTCTAGTTAATACTCTATATAACAAATATTTAAAAAATATTTATATCTTTAAAGTATGAATGTGTTATTGGTAATTTTTACTGTATAAATGGTTTTTTATACTTTTTAGTAGAATGTTATATCATCATCTTTTTCTTGCAATTCGTATACAAAAACAATCAAAATACACAATGGAGAATCACTTTTAAGAAATAAACTTTAAATTTGATAAAAATCATAAAATGATAAAAGCAGTTATTTTAGACGATGAACCAAAAGCAATTCAAGGACTAACATGGGAGCTGTCTAATTTTGAAGATGAGTTGGAAGTTATAGCAACATTTACAGAACCCGAAAAAGCTTTAGCCTATTTAAAAACATCAAATATAAGCTGCCTTTTCTTAGATATTGAAATGCCAACAATGGATGGGTTTCAGTTTTTAGAAAAATTAGGTGATAGAAATTTTGCAGTGATTATTACCACTGCTTACAGTGAATATGCTATAAGTGCATTGAAAAAAGAAGCTTTAGATTATTTATTAAAACCCGTTGATACTGATGATTTAAGAGAAACGCTAAAAAAGGTTAAGAAACAAGCTTCTAAAGAAGTTCATTTAGAAAAGTTTGAAGACATTTTATTAAAGTTTAATAATAAGCTTAAACACAAGAAAATAGCAATAAATACAGATGGTAAATTGGTTTTTTTAGATCCTGAAGAAATTATTTATGTTGAATCCGATGGAAATTACTCAACACTTTTTCTTTCAGAAAAAAGAAAAATAGTAGTTACAAAAAAATTAAAAGAAGTAAATGAAATACTACCTGAAGTTTTTTTCTTTCGAATTCATAACTCATTTATAATAAATCTGAATAAAATAAAAGAATTTATTAAATCTGATGGCTATGTGATTTTAGAGAATAATATTAAAATTCCTGTTTCACGGCAGAAGAAAATTGCTTTTCTTGAAAAATTATAATGAATATTCTTTTTACTTATATTTCTAATTTAATACTTATTTCTTCTCCACATCAAAATGGTTTGTTGTTATTTGTTTTAGGAATTATTTTCATACTTACTTTATACCATTTTTTACTATACTTTCAGCACAAAAGCAGCACTTATATATACTATGCATCTTATACGCTTTTGCTTTTTTTAGCCTATTTTACATTTACAGAAAATGACTTTTTAAGTACTCTTACAAAATCTGTTAAATCATTTTTTCTACTAATTCATCAGTTCTTAGTTTGGAGCTACAATATTCTCTATTATTATTTTGTATTTCGTTTTTTAAACTTCACAAAACATCATCCTAAAAACAATAAAATTATTAAGAAAATTCTTATTTCTTTATTCTTTTTAGGTCTTATAGGAGTTTTAGACGCCATAATTAAACAAGATGAAACCTTGTTGGCTTCGCTTTATATTATTGTTTATGTTCCTGTAATTATTTTATTGACGATTTATTGTTTTTATTTGGTTTACAATACTCCAGAAAAGACGAAGTATTACATTTTAATAGGATCATTTGTTTTGTTCTTATCTTCTCTTTTAACTATTTTAATTATCGATTTTAAAATATTTACAACTAATCCAGATATCGGATTTCTAATTTTCTACTCAGGTATTGTTATTGAAAATATATTTTTCTCTTTAGGATTAGGATTACGTCAAAAAGAAATACTTATTGAAAGAAATGACGCTAAAAATAAATTGATACAAAAACTACAAGAAAATGAAGATTTAAAAGAAAAAGTAAACCTGCAATTACAGGAAAAAATTACTGTTTTAAGTGAACAAATTCAATTAAGAGAAGAGGTAGAAACCTTAAAACTTACTGCTTTTAAAAGTCAAATGAATCCACATTTTATTTTTAATGCATTGAACTCCATAAAACTATATATTGTTAATAATAAATCTAAAAAAGCCGCTCACTACTTAAATAAGTTTTCTAAGTTAATTCGTAAAATATTAGAAGCATCTGACCAAATAGAAACAACATTACAAGAGGAATTGAATACAATTCGTTTATATATGTCTATTGAAAATATACGATTTTCTAATAAAATTGAGTTTTCAATATATACTGATGAAAACATAAATTTAAACACGGTAAAAGTTCCTCCCTTACTATTACAACCTTTTGTAGAAAACGCTATTTGGCATGGTTTATCATCTAAAAAAAGTAACAAGAAAATAGAATTAATAATTTACAAAATAGAAAATAATTTTATAGAAATTATAATTGTAGATAATGGCATTGGTAGAAAAGCCTCTGCTAAAATAAAATCTAAAAAATCAATTCATAGAAAATCAAAAGGTATAAATATCATAAATGAAAGGCTTTCAGATTTTACTAGAAACCTTAAAAATGAGTACTCAATTACATATCAAGATTTAACAGAGGGAACAAAAGTTACTTTAAAAATACCTTTACAATAATTAAATTCATAATACCTTTATTTAATAATATCCTTTAAAAAACAGCTTATAGAGATAATTTAAAAATAAATGAAATTAAACAATATGCTTTTCAGCAACTTTTTCTAGTTCATCATACCAATTTTGTCCAAACTTTCTTATCAATGCTTGTTTAACAAATTTATAAACAGGTACTTGTAATTCCTTTCCTAAAGAACATGCGTCATCGCAAATTTCCCATTTATGATAGTTTACTGCAGAAAACTCACTATAATCTTTTACTCTTATTGGATACAAATGGCAAGAAATTGGTTTTTTCCATCCAATTTCTCCTGAATTATAAGCTTCTTCAATACCACATAACGCAGTTTTATTTTCATCAAAAATTACATAAGCACAATCTGCATCATTTATTAATGGAGTTTCTAATTCGCCCCACTCACTTGTTGTCCAAGCACCTTGCTTTTCAATAACATCAATGCCCTCTTGTCTTAAAAATGGTTTAATTTTCGGATAAATTTCTTCTAAAATTTTAGCTTCTTCTTTTTCTAAAGGAGCACCCGCTTCACCATCTACACAACAAGCACCTTTGCAAGCAGATAAATTACAAACAAAATCCTTTTCTATAATATCTTCAGAAACTATCGTTTTTCCTAATTGAAACATGTCGCAAAAATAAGGATATTTTTTTCTGATTTTTTCTAATTTGATAAATTTAGTTGCCTAATTTTGTAAAAAAAATAAAGACACAAAATGAAATTCAATTTCAAAGAAATATTAACTGCATTTATGGTTTTATTTGCTGTTATAGATATTATAGGCAATATTCCTATAATCATAGATTTGCGTAAAAAAGTTGGTCATATTCAGTCTGAAAAAGCATCTTTAATTGCTGGTTTTATTATGATTCTATTTTTATTTGTTGGACAAAGCTTGTTAAGTTTAATTGGAATTGATGTAAATTCTTTTGCTGTTGCTGGTTCATTTATCCTATTTTTTATTGCATTAGAAATGATCTTAGGAATAACTCTTTATAAAGATGACGGTAATTCTCCAGCCATAACAGCAACTGTGTTCCCATTGGCTTTTCCTTTAATTGCAGGTCCAGGAAGTTTAACAACTTTACTTTCTTTAAGAGCTGAGTTTGCAATTGAAAATATAATTATTGCCATACTTTTAAATATCGCTTTTCTATACATTGTTTTAAAAACTTCATCTAAAATTGAAAAAATTATTGGTCCAAATGGTATTCAAATTATTCGTAAAATATTTGGGGTAATTCTATTAGCTATTTCTGTAAAGTTGTTTGCTCAGAATATAAAAGTTTTATTTATTTAGTTATGGTTTATGATGCTTTAATTATTGGAGGAGGTGTATCAGGAATGCAATGTGCATTAGTATTAGGTTCAGCGAAAGAGAAAGTTTTTGCAAAGGATAAAAATATAGCAATTATTGCTCATCAAAGAGCTTCTCATTTAGAAAATGCCCTTTTTAATAATGTTCTTGGTTTACAGCCTAAAACACTTGGAAAGGATATTTTGAGTGATGGAAAAGAACATTTAAAAAAATTATATCCTAAAATTAATCAAATGGATAGGGAAAAGGTTTTAGGTATTGATGTTATTGAAGAAGGATATTCTATAAGCACAAATAGAAATACTTACCGTTCTAAAATTGTAGTTATCGCTTTAAATTATTCGAAACCTTTTGCTATTGAAGGTTTAGATGATTTTATTATTCCACACCAAAAAGCAAATAGTGCTAAAGATAGAATTCAATTAAAAAACAATGATCATCTTATAAAAAAAGGGCTCTATTGTTGTGGTACAATTGCCGGGCATAGAAGTCAATTTGCAATAGCTGCAGGAAGTGGAGCATCTGTAGCCACAGATATTCTAACGCTTTGGAATAACGGATCTCATGCTAAAGTACACGATAAAGTATAATGAAAAGGCTATTTCAAAATTAATTTAAAGCAAGAAAATGATAAAAATTAAGAAATATCATTTAAATATAAGTTATAAAATTCCTATCTATTTTTATTAAGAATATTTTATAAATAAAAAATCCAGCTATTAGCTGGGTTTTTTTTGTGAATTATTTTCTTTATTTATTCTACCGTAACAGATTTTGCTAGATTTCTAGGTTGATCTACATTTTTGTTCAGCATTACTGCAATATAGTAAGATAACAGTTGAAGCGGAATAGTTGTTAATAAAGGAGTTAAAGCTTCTTCTGTATCAGGTATTTCTATAGTATGATCTGCGATAGCTTTAACTTGGGTGTCACCTTCTGTAACAATAGCAATAATTTTACCTGCTCTAGATTTTATTTCTTGAATATTACTAACTACTTTTTCATAATGTCCTCTATTTGTTGCAATAACAAAAATTGGCATATTTTCATCAATTAAAGCAATTGGCCCGTGTTTCATTTCTGCAGCAGGATAACCTTCTGCATGTATATAAGAAATTTCCTTAAGTTTTAGGGCTCCTTCTAAAGCCACTGGAAAATTAAAACCTCTTCCTAAATATAAACAGTTGGGTGCATCCTTATAAACAGCTGCAATATTTCTTACATGATCATCAATTTTTAACAACTCCTCAACTTGTCTAGGAATTAATTGCATTTTACGAATATAATTCTCAAAAGTATGATCAGCCAAAGATTTGTTAGCTCTTCCTAGTTTTAAAGCAATTAATGTTAAAACAGTAATTTGTGTTGTAAACGCTTTTGTTGATGCCACTCCAATCTCTGGACCCGCATGCGTGTAAGCTCCAGAATGTGTTTCTCTTGCAATAGAAGAACCCACAACATTACATATACCAAAAACAAATGCTCCTTTAGATTTAGCCAACTTTATGGCCGCTAAAGTATCAGCTGTTTCCACTGATTGAGAAATAGCAATAACAACATCTTTATTTGTAATAATTGGGTTTCTATATCTAAATTCTGAGGCATATTCCACCTCTACAGGGATTCTTGATAATTCTTCAAAAAGATATTCACCGACTAATCCTGCATGCCATGAAGTACCACAGGCAACTATAATAATTCGATTTGCATTAATAAATTTATCCAAATTTTCTTCAATACTAGACATCTTTATTAAATTCTCTTCAGGTAGCATTCTTCCTCTAAAAGTATCTGTTATAGCTTTTGGCTGCTCATGAATTTCTTTTAACATAAAATGATCATAACCTCCTTTTTCAATTTGGTCTAAGCTCATTTGTAGTTTTTGAATTATAGGGTCTACAAGAGAATCATCTTCAATTTTTCTAACCTTAACTCCTTTACCTAAATTAATAATTGCCATTTCTTCATCTTCTAAATAAATAGCATTTTTAGTATATTCTACAAAAGGGGAAGCATCTGAAGCAACAAAAAACTCTTTTTCATCTGCACCAACTCCAATAGCTATCGGACTTCCCAGACGAGCTACGATTATTTCATCAGGATTAGTTATATCAAAAACAGATATTGCATAAGCTCCTACTACATTGGTTAATGCTAGTTGTACTGCTTTTCCTAATTTACATCCTTCTGTAAGTTTAACTTCTTCAATTAAATTCACTAAAACTTCAGTATCTGTATCACTCTTAAAATTATAGCCTCTTGAAATTAATTCTTTTTTAATAGTATCATAGTTTTCAATAATACCATTGTGTACGATTACTAAGTCTCCTGATTTTGAAGTATGAGGATGTGAATTTACATCATTTGGAACACCATGAGTTGCCCAACGCGTATGCCCCATGCCAATATTACCTTTCTTTCTTTGTTCTTCTTGGTTTGTGATTAGCTCTAAATCAGAAACTTTTCCTTTAGTTTTTGATAACTGAATTTCATAACCATCAAAAAGCATAATTCCAGCACTGTCATAACCTCTATATTCTAATCTTTTTAAACCGTTTATTACTATTGGATAAGCTTCTCTATAGCCTATATAAGCTGATATTCCACACATAACAATCTTTTATTTGGTAAGTTAAAACTAAAATTTTGGTGAATTTAGTTAGTTTTTTCTGAATATGATATCTTTAATACTGCTTTTTTACTACTGTTTACAGTTGAGTTTCTAAATAAGGTAACCGCTTTGGGGTTCCAGCTTAAATTATTAAAGATGGTATCAGATACTGGTAAATCTGTAGGATTAAATGCTTTTATTCTTAAGGCGGGAGAATAATTTGTTTCTCCGTTCAAAATATCGGAAACATAATCTGTAATTCTAAAAGTATATTTTTCTACTTTTCCATCATCGTCTCTTTCTAATTGACCTGCTATGCCACCAAAAGCACTTTCACTGTAAGCATCCTTTACCTGGCTAAAAGAAACATTAGCTGCGCTATTGTCTTTATACAAGTATAATCTATCAGGTATATAATTAGTATCTGCAGATTGATTGATATAAAAAATTAAAGAAGCATCATTTATCAATAAATTTTGAGCTCTCAACTCGTCAATTTTATTTTGATCAA
>ENA-OSET01004621-OSET01004621.1-sediment-metagenome-genome-assembly--contig:-NODE-4621-length-12092-cov-21.399501_pt1 | contig 12092 bp, 11 predicted proteins | sample MGYA00237882_ERZ534229 | MGnify/ENA primary metagenome ERZ534229 (study PRJEB26408, sample SAMN06266212) | sediment metagenome | isolation source: Hudson Canyon methane seep mesocosm | place...
TTATTGCTTTATAAAATCCCCCTCTATCCCCCTTTTCCAAAGGGGGAGGTCAAAAAGGAAATACTTTCACAGTCTCTGAAGACCTGCGCCCCAATGTTATTAAGTCAAGAAATTTAACAAGGTTTTATACTCACACAAAGTCACTGAGACACAAAGAAAAGAAAAAAATCGCTCTTCTTAGTGGCTTTGTGTGAAAACTTTTTTGTTTTGATATGCATCTTGTCCTTAACTTAATGAAATTGCGATCAGATACTATCGTCGAGGCTACATGGATCTATTCACGCCGTGTATTGAGGGACAGTATGAAAGCAAGCTGTGGTTTTTTCATAGCCATTATAAAAAAGAGATATAACAGGAATTAACTGCGAAACGTTTGTAACAGTTAATTCCCCTATACAATTTTAAAACTCAAAGCGTATCCTGTTTTCAAAGTCTCCTTTTCTTTCAAATACCTCAACTTCAAGCGCAGAATTTGAAACACGTACTCGTGAAAAGTTATCACCCGAATACACTTCGCTAACATCACCTAACGTATAGGCTTGCTCATCGCTTTCAGAGGCAACAAATCCGGTTAATTTAAATTGTTTACGCTTCATATGAGGGTAAGGCCAATAAAAAGCAGACGAAATAATAGAGTATATTTTTAAAGGCGCCTCTCCTCTATCGCTGATATCTAACTCTGCTGACATTGAACAATGGACATCACCCGATAAAAAAATGACCTTTCTTATCTGCTGCGTACGAATATGGTCAATTATTTTGTCACGATGACCTCTATAAGCACTCCACTTATCATCATTTGATTTTTTAGTATCAGGAAAAAAAGGAACCGAAGTGACGATAAGCTTGGCTTTTCCAGAACCATCACTTAACCAGTCCAATAGCTCATTTAACTGCTCTTCACTCATCATTTCCTTTTCAACAGGGTCTCGTTCTGTTCGTGAATCAGTCACAAAGAAGTCACAACATCCATCACTAAAACGATAATAAAACCTATCAGGCGTCCCCTCTAGATTACCATTACGACCTATTGATAAAACAGAGCTGTGACTCATTTGATATACCTGATAAGCATGCATAGCAGCAGGATATTTAACCATCATATCTCTAGCATCGGCATTACTAGGCCAATTATCTTCAATTTCATGATCATCCAGTGTCATATAGGTCGACACTCGCCCCATTAACTTCTTAATATTCGGCTGGGAAAAAGCCTCTCGATAACGAGATAGATAAGCATCCACCTGAACATCAGGAGAGAGAAAGTTAAGATCATCAGCGTAAATCTGATCCCCCACCATCAACAGTTTATTAATACTTCGCCCATCGTCTACCTGTTTGATAATGGATCGAAATGTTTTATCCCCCCTGTTATCAAACCAGCTTCCACCAAATAATTTTAATAAGTAGCGACAGGAACCAAAAATAAATTCTCTCTCCAAATTAGAATCACTGCTAGCAGTGTAAAATTCTCCATGATCAGCATTATGCCAGTCCCAACCGTCACTAGAGCGTAATTCATTAAGCTCTTTATCAGAAAAAAACCAGCCTATTTGATAAATATATTGCGTATCGGCATCCAGCTCTTTAAACAAGACCAGACCAGTCATATCAAAGTTAGGGTTCATTTTAAAAAAACATGGAGAACTATAACTTCCTGTTGTTTTTTTTCGAATTCGTGCAACACCAAAGGTTCTTCGTGGTTGACCTGATGCAGTAAGTTCAAAATCAGCACGCCCCCATATACGAGCATGATTATCATCAGTATGGCCAACAATAGGACCGACAGTCAAAGGTTTAATAGTACGCATCCAGCACTCCTTAATCAATTTTCTTTATACAGGTCACTCTATTTAGTTTTACTGTTGATAGCTAGAGGTATGTTGCCCTCACCCTTTCTATCGTTAATAAGGAATAGCAACGGTCAACCCAAAAACACTAACAACAAAGTCAATTCACTTATAACGCCGAAAAACACCTCTGTCAACAAATACACAAAAAAAAGAAAGGGGTATCAATCACCATATGCTCCAAGTAGCACCTCATCTGTGTATTTTTATTTATGGCTGATCAAATAACACTTTAGTTTTTTATAGCACTCCAGACAGGCAAAACTAAACTCATACACACAGCCTCGAACGATTCATCCAATAATTCAGTCAAATCTTCAACATTTTGATATAACAATTGCATCGAGCGGTCATAGCTTATCTCTTTACTCAATTGTTCTTGCGCTACAGAAATTGCTGGTTTTTTTGCTCGGCTATTAAACGCTTGCTTCACATAGGTAAAACTCGCCTCTGTAAAAAAAGCACCCGGCTGTTGCTGACCTTGTATATACAAATCAACTAACTTTTCCAGATCAGTTAATTGCGCAAGATCACTAGAAAAAGTCAGCGATTCATCCATGCTAAGCAAACAAGTATCTTGTGCTTGCACTTGATTGATAATCAAATGATGTAGCCATGCCTGCATAAAATCTTTGCCCTTTAAGCTCGCATAGCGATAGTACAACCCTGTATTTTCATATAAGTTGCCGAGATTTCCGAGCAAGCGATAATCAGACACCGTTATATCTATCGGCAGATCCTGTTTTTTTACACCGACCTGCTGCTGTTCAATTTCACTGACAAATTCAGCAATTGCCAGCTGTTGGCTCTGATACTCTAGCTCCCCGACGATACCGGAAACCCATTGCCCTCTAGCCAGTAATTTTTGCAATGAAAAAGGCTGATCATTTAGCTCGTGCTCTATCCATTGCTGATTAATGTTATAGGCATCCAGTTTATCCAAAACAAAAGGCTCTCGCTCCTCAGCCTCTTTAGCTGAATCAAATAAGCGAATATCTAATTGCTGCTTTAAAAAATAATGCTGCGGATGTCGAAAGAAAGCAAATAGATCATTAATATCTATCACCTTAGATTCTGGTGTTTTAACCACCAGGCCTTGCCACCAGCGTTCCATTTCTGGTTTTTCTGCCTGTAATGCCAACATGGTTTCATAGTCAGCCTGAGAAAAACTAAAATGCTCTGAGTCTTCAATAAAGTAACGTCGACTAAACGCCTGTAGCGGATGCTTTGTGATGACACTGCGCATCTGATAGCTGTGTTCCAGTACATCAAGTAATTCACTTATCACCACTGAAGGGGGAATATCATCATTATGATGGATAGACAGGCCAATATAAGTGATGATGATTTGTTGCCTGGCCGACAGTAATACTTCTAAAAACTGGTAACGGTCATCTGCACGCCTTGAACGATCACCTAGCCGAAAGTTCTGCCCAACCAGATCGAAGGTTGGGTGCCGATCAACCTTTGGGAATTCACCTTCGTTTACCCCCAATAAGGCAATCACTTTAAAAGGAATAGAACGCATCGGTAACATGGAACAAAAGGTCAGCTGTCCACGTAAAAAACCCGTAGATGACTTTTGTTCTGAAACCCTGCTTTCTAACCATGCCACCATAACATCTAAAGAAAGGGGTTGCTGATGCACGGTTGCTATTTTATCGGTCAACTCAGCGAGCAATTCATTGAGTTGTTGCCGTTCCAATTGTTGATTTGATGTAGTACCAGCTAACAACTGATCTGCATAATAATAAAGTCGATTAGCCCACGCCTCTACGGTACGCTCCTTGCCCAGTTCTTTACTGGCTTTAAATAACAATTGAATAAAATCATTAAAACCACCCAGTATCAGAGCGGATGAACCTTCTATATCACGGTAAGGTAAAACCCCATCGACAAATTGCTCTTCACTGCCAACGGCATAGCCCATTAACAATCGGTCCAGTGTTGCTTGCCAGGTATTTTCACTTAATTCAGGCAAACCCAGTTCTTTTTTATGTTCGGCTGATTTACCCCAGCGTACTTGTGTATCTGCCACCCAATGTTTGATCAGTTCTAAATCAGCTTCAGATAAATCAAAGCTGGAAAATACGGCTGGCTGCTCCAATAAATCCATCACCGCCTGCCAGCCAAAACGACTCTGACTGAGTTTTAAAAATCGAATAAAGGCATCCAATAAAGCATTACTCAAGCGTAAACTTTTATCAGCAATAGCATGTTGAATATCACTAAAAACGGCCGAGATAAAAGGAGCATACACCTGTATATCTGGCGCCATCACCACTATTTCTCGCAATTCTAACGAAGGATCTTGCTCTAAAGCCAGTAATAGCTGGTTTTTTAACACCTCAACTTCCCGCATTCTTGAATGACAGGCATTAATACTGATGGAGTGATCTTTACTTAAGGGCTGATCATCTAAATGGTTATTTAAAATATCATTTTGTAATTGATGCAGATTACTGTCACCAACAATCGGTTCAAAACTTTCGGGTTCAAAGGTAAAGCTTGATTGCTCCAGCAACATTTGCTGAAATTCTCGTCCCTGTTGCCCTAAAGCAGCAAGTAAAGGATGGTCAGTTGAAGATTGCGCCTGTAACTGTCTTTTACTGGCTATATCAGCCCAATACACCTGGGCAGGGTTAAGCAAGAACAGATGCACATCACAATGTTTTGATAAGCCCTGCAGGAAATCTAGAAACAAAGGCGGCATGGTATTGACACCAAAAACAAATATCCGCTCAGGCAAATGCGCAGATAAATCGGCTGAGTGATTAAATCGCTTAATAACATCCTGCCATAACAAGCCTCTATGTTTAGCCCCCAACTGTTCAGTGACCTTAGCCCATAAAGCTTTTTGCCAGCGTTCACTGTCAGAGTTATAAAGCGTTTGCCCCTGTTGCCACAAAGCCAACATATCAGCTCGCATCATTTGATACTGATCAAAGGTCTGAGCTAATTTCTGAGCCAGCTGAAAACGCTTTAAAGCCTGGTTCTCGCCTTGAATATAATATTGCAGAGGACTAAAACACGGTTCATCCAGCTCACGCAATAATTGTTCAAATCGCCATAACATCAGCTCTCTATCAAAAACCTCATCATTTAATTGCTGATCCACTGTTTTTGCAATAGAGCTAAAGAACTTGCCTGGAAACAAAAACTCATAATTGCCCCAGACCCCAAATTGATCGGCTAATTTTTGCGATAGCCAGCGCTCCATCCCCTGACTCTGAATAAGAAACACTTCTTTATTCAAAGGGTTAGATAAAGATGAACTTTCAATAACGGTGGTTAAATGAATTAACAGATTTTCTGTTTTATTAGAGCTGTGTAAGATAAACATTTAGATTATTTTAGCTGTATGATAGTAGAAAAACACCAACACAGGGGAATGATATGGGCTGCTGCGATGATCCAACCGAACCGGTAAAAATTAACCGCACCGATGTTGCCAGAATTCAAGAACAACATGGCAATTTGCTTCGTGACCTTTTTACCAGTGACCCAGAAAAAGTCATGCTAAAACAATTAAATGAGGCTAATACTTATTTAACAGAATTAGCGGCACTGAATGCACACTATCATACGGTTAGAAAACAGGCGATTAGCTTGCTGGGAAAAGACAGTATTAAAATATTACAACGTATAATAGATAAAAATGCTGACGATGAAATAGTTCAATGTGCAGCTGAACGCATAGAATACCTAAAGACCAGCCATGGACTTTTAGACAAATTATTTAATTAATAATAACTGTATTAGCCTGTGATTCATCCGTCTCAGTCATCTGCTGGTTTATATAAGTGCCGCCAACAATAACAGTAAAAACCAGTAAATAGATGATAGAGGCAATATATTTAACTTTTTTTGCCGCCCGCTCAGGTGAATTATTTGTCATGTTTTATTAAGGATTATTTCGTTGTATCAACAGTTTTTTAATTTTAACACAAGCCCCTTTTCCATCGCACCTGATCCTCATTTTATTTATATGAGTGAGCATCATCAGGAAGGTCTTGCGCATTTATTATATGGCATTAATCAGGGTGGCGGCTTTGTTGCCTTAACCGGGGAAGTGGGCACAGGGAAAACAACGCTGTGTCATTGTTTATTACAACAACTACCTGAGAACATTAATATTGCGCTGGTGTTAAACCCTAAATTGAATGCCATTGAATTATTGGCAACAATCTGTGACGAATTGCATATTAGTTATGATCAATATCAGCAATCCTTAAAAGGCCTGGTTGATCAATTAAATGCCCATCTACTAAGCACCCATGCCAATGGCAAACGTACGGTATTAATCATAGATGAAGCTCAAAACCTGAGTTATAACGTATTAGAACAAATCCGGCTGTTAACCAACCTAGAGACCAGTAAAAGCAAATTATTGCAGATCATTCTTTTGGGGCAGCCTGAGTTAAAACTGATACTGGAAAAACCTGCCTTACGCCAACTTAATCAACGTATTACTGCTCGCTATCATTTAACCTCATTATCTTACTCTGAGACGCAACAGTATATTAGTCACCGCTTGAATCTCTGTGGTGGCAACAGCGATATTTTTAATCAACGCGCCATAAAAAAAATCTATAGCTTCTCCAAAGGGACGCCTAGACTAATCAATATACTCTGTGACAGAGCACTGCTGGGCGCTTACGTTAACAATACCCATAAGGTCAGTGTAAAAATCATTAAGCAAGCGGCTAAAGAGATACTAGGTCCTGCTAAGCCTACTCCAAAAGCCCGTTTATCTGCCGTTTTACAACTCAGTTTTCTATTTCTTATAGCCATAGGCCTAAGTTATTATTTGCTCCCTCAACAATCTCAGTCACAGCATGTGATTTTGACTGGGTCATTTGAACCTCCCGCTGAAAAAGTAATTTTGCTACCGGAAACACCTATAACAGCGCCGTCACTCCCTGCTGTTACCCCCGTAAACTTTATTGCGCTGTTACAACAGCACTCGGCCACCCTGGCGATGCAATTCCCTCAATTAGCCAGGCTATGGAATAACAACCCTGCACTTGGGACTGGTTGTGAAGAAATAGCAAAAACAGGTCTACATTGTTTATTTGATCAGTCAGACTGGAATAGTTTAAAAGCCTTAAACCGTCCTGTGATCATGGAATTCAATAGCCCTGAAAATAACAAATCCTACGCATTATTAGTGGGGCTAAAACAGCACCAGCCTATTTTCTTATTTTATAAGGAAACGACCGTTCCTTTACAGCAGGCATTAAAGCAATGGACGGGGTATTATTTAATGCTATGGCAACCCCCCGTCCCCGCTATTACAGCAATTTACCCAGACTCTACATCTAATGCTGTTTTATGGCTTAAAAAGCATCTTTTCAAAGATAATATTCCTGTTGCTACATCCTTCTTTGATGAGATGTTAAAAAATGCAGTGATTGATTTTCAGCAAAAAAACCATTTAACCCCTGATGGCATAGTGGGTCCCAGAACATTTATTCATTTAAATAATACAGACCCTCAGAACACATCCCCAAAACTCAAGTTGATTGATTAATGTCTTATATTTTAAATGCACTTAGAAAGTCAGAGCAGGAAAGGCACAATAGTCAGGCCGAAACGCTGGAAAACAGAATTGAAATAAGCCAAGGTCGCGTGAAAAAACCAACATCTGCCTGGCTCATTGTTTTAGTTATCGTCAATCTGTTTTTTTTATCCTACTTTATCTGGTCTTTTGGTAAAGCTGATAATGCAAAAACTATTAACAAAGTCATTACCCCCAAGCCAATAAAATCAGTTAAGCCCCTCGCCAAAACAACGTTGATCAATAAAGTAATCACATCAGTTGATCCCATTATTGAAACAGTAAAAGTAACCCCACAACACTCTATTGCCGAACAGATTCAAAGCAATCGATCAAAAACAAAAACTACCGCAAAAATATCTAAAGCAGAATTAGATCAAGCTATTCAAGTCGAAAAACAAAAAAACAAAGCTATAGCATTCACCCCAGTCGTAACAAAAGCCAACAAAGCTATTGCTAAAACCAATACAGCTGAATACCTGGCTAATGATGTTCCTTTTTTATCAACACTAGATTACACCTTTCGTCGTACTGTCCCTTTTATTGATATTAATGTTTATGTCTATGCGGAGAAAAAACCAGATCGATTTATTATGATAGAAATGAAAAAGTATTTCTCGGGACAAGAAATTAGTCCAGGTATGACACTTAAAGAAATCCGCATCAATAGCCTGGTTGTTGAATATAAAGGCAGAACCTTTCAAATTAAGCGTAATTAGTTTAGCTTATGCTGCCATTGCTAATTCATGCTCATCCAGGTTCACATGCGTATCGTAGACTGATTCATCCTCTGTTGCTGTTATCGGGTGTAATAAGTCAACGACAGCTGTAGGCAACAACGTTTCAAAGCCTATGAATTCATCATCATTTTTTTTCATTTTATTGCTCATCATTTTTTAAATTAAGGCTATTTTCTTAAATGAATATGACACCTTTATGACAAAATTAAAATAACCATACAATCTAAATATATTTGCTCAATGGCCGTTAAAATAATATAAGTTATCTATACTTAACAGTACAAAGAAATAACCTAAACAATTTTCACGTTTTGGAGACCTTTATGCTCACCGCACCCGCAACAGCTTTAATGAATCAATTGAACTGTTCAAAAAAAATGCTTCTAATTTCATTTGCATTTATTACCCCATTAATCCTCACAACATTTTTTCTTGTCAGTGAACAAATGATAGCGGTTAAATTTGCCAAAAGTGAACTGACAGGGGTTGAGTATATCGTCCCCGTTCGCCAACTGATACAGCATTTCCCTGAGCATAGAGGTATGACCAATGCCTATTTATCAGGGAATGAAAGTTTCAAAGAAAAAATTCTGGCAAAAAGAAGGCAGTTGGTAGAAGACATTCGCTTAATTGATGAAGTTGATCAGCGTTTAGGTGCCCAACTGGGTACAACAAATCAATGGAACAAGATTAAAGCAAGCTGGAAACAACTAGAAGCAGAAGCCTTTTATGGGCCCGGCAAAGAGGTCTTTGCCCGACACACCCAACTGATTGCTGAGGTATTAGACTTAGTCAAACACATTAGTGACAGCTCCAACCTCACTCTGGATCCAGAACTGGATAGCTTTTATATTAAAGAAGCCATCGTTAATCTACTCCCTCAAGTTGTAGAAAATCTAGGCCAGGCTAGAGGGATGTCTTCTGGCTTAGCTGCAAGACAATCAATATCTCAAAAAGAAAGTATTAAATTAACGGCATTAATATCAACGGTACAAAAAAATGTTAATGGCCTCAAGCGAGGCATGCAAGTATTGGGGCAATCAAACCAAGAGTTATCAAATAAAATTGGCTCTCAAGTTCAACAAGCTATTTCTGGTTCAGAAAACTATTTAAATTTTCTGACGGCTCAAATTCTTAATGCAGATCAAATAAACATTCAATCCAGCATTGTTTTTTCAAAAGGTACTGAAACCATTAAAGCCAATTTCAATATACTGGATAAGCTGGCACCTGAGTTAAATACCTTACTACAGCTGCGAATAGAAAAGCTTTATAACAAAATGACAATCATACTCTCTATTGTTATAGCTACTACTTTGCTGGCTATCTATTTATTTTCAGGGTTTTATCAGTCGTTTGAGTCAGCTATTTCAAAATTACAAGAAACAGCAGGGGCGCTTGCATCAGGCAACCTTGTCCCCAGAGTGCAACTAGATAATAAAGATGAGTTTGCAGACCTGGCACAGTCATTTAACTCTATGGCTGACCAGTTCGCTGATGTTATTAAACAATTAGAGACGTCTATTGAGATATTGGCCTCTTCAACTGAAGAAATGTCCATGACCAGCCAGGAAACCAGCCGAGGCGTTCAGCAACAGCAAGAGCAAATTGAACAAGTTGCAACGGCAATGAATGAAATGGCAGCAACAGTACAAGAAGTAGCTAACCATGCCAGTGCAACAGCGACAGCTACCCAAGGCGCTCACACCATTGTATCTGAAGGACAACAGCTTGCTGGCAAGACTAAAGAAGTGATTAACTCTTTATCCACTGAAATCGATTTGGCAACATCTGTTGTTCAGGAACTAGCTGATGATGGAGATAAAATTGGTAGCGTACTAGGTGTCATTCAAAGTATTGCAGAACAAACCAATTTACTTGCCTTAAATGCGGCTATTGAAGCGGCCAGAGCGGGTGAAAATGGCCGTGGCTTTGCGGTTGTGGCAGATGAAGTAAGAACGTTAGCCAGTCGTACTCAAGAGTCTACAGAAGAAATAAACAAAATGATTGAGCGCCTACAGGCAGGGACGACAAAAGCCGTCAACGTAATGGTAGAAGGCAAAAAACGCTCAGAAAGTACGGTGATAGAAACTGACAAAGAAAATGCTCTGCTACAAGAGATTTCTACTTCTGTAATCAATATCGATGATATGGCCACTCATATAGCCAGTGCCTCTGAACAACAAGCCGCAGTTGCTGAAGAAATAAGCCGAAATATTAGTAATATAAGTGCAGTGACTGAACAATCAGCACAAAGCTCACAACATATTAGTCAAAGTAGTGAAGAACTAGCAAGACTCGCTTCTGATATTCAGGGGCTTATTAACCGCTTTAGTATTTAGACCTCTTCTTATGTAGAGCGGGCTTAAGTCCGCCCTACAGATATTTACCATTACATTACAGAGGCCCCTCTTAATCGAAAAGCTTTCTGCTCACTCCAGTCAAACTCACTTTCTTTATTCATCACAAATATGCTGATCAGAATCATCGCCCTCATAATCACTGACAAGACCCGAGAAATCAGGCGTTACACCTCTCATTATTTCTGCATTTTCTGAGGGTCACCTCCAGGAAACCCTTGTGCTTCAAGGTCAAAAGTAAGGTCAAAAGGGTCAGACTCGATTGGTTCCTCTATTGGTTCCTTTTGTAGTTCTGACTCTGACATAATTTTAATCACCCATTAGTAAAGACGTTTTTTGTTGTATTAAAAGGGCTTTTTCTTTTTCTAATGAAGAAAGCTTCCTTTTAAAACTATTAATTCCTTTTGTCGCTGTTTTTATTTTAAAATCTATTTTTTGTATTTCTACAAAATTTTCTCCACGCAACTCAAGGACTAGCGCTACAACCTCTTTTCGTAATAATTTGAAGTAAGGATTACCGTGAGCATAATTTACTTTATATTGTAATTTTTCTGTATTTATTGCTTCCTTGATTTCACTTTCCTCAAGGCCAAATTCTTTACTGGCATTCTTGAGGCTTAATGTTTCCCCTTGTTTTGTCCAACTTGCTTGTGACATTATATTGGAACTCCATTTTTTAAAATTTAAACAGACTAGCAGTTTTGTTTTCTCAAGGTTCTTGGGTTTTTCATTATAATCCCATGGTAGTCATCTGAGCTTTCTTTCTCTGCATCAACCTTGCAAACATCAGGAGCCTGCTTTTGTGAAAAAGCAATACCCTACTTTCCCACGTCAAACTCTGCTTTTTCTCAAGCTTATGTTCACCGCGTCCAGCTTACTTTTATTCCAATCAAACTGGCTTCACAGCGATCAATTTCCAGGTCAAAAGCACAGGTCAAAAGGGTCAGACTCGATTGAAAATATATTTTTTAAATTCTTACTTGAAATGAACATTAGATCACTGGAAAAGCTATTGAAATATAAGGGAATTTACATGGCTTTATTTTCAATCGAGCCTGACCCCATTGGTTGCAGACACTAAAATAGCATTACCTCTTTTTCCTTTTATTGTAATTGGTTGGTGGGTGTTTGCTGTTTCATCAATCAGGCTATAAAGTTTAGATCTTGCTTCTGTTACATTCAGGATAGTCATATTTTTACCTCTTGATTAAAATACGCTATAGTGTACGTAAAGTCAAAGCTATCAAGCTGGCTGACCCCTTGAGATACGCGGGTGCAGAGTCAATCCGCAGTCGGTAAAGCATTGTTCAAGTTTACTTTTGAGTTGCTCGGCTTCTTGTTCGCTGGCACAGTGACAAACTATATCATCTGCATAACGTTCAAACTGTATCCCTATCCAGTGCTTTTCTACCCATGTATCAAACACATAATGTAGGTAGAGATTCGCTAGTAATGGACTAATAACACCACCTTGCCAGAATAAAGGGGTACTGTGGGGAGGGTTGGAGAGAAACCAGCCCTTACCCCGATTAGGCTAGAATTGATTTAGCAAACGCGCCTAGAGTTAGTAGGCCGATAGCTA
>ENA-OSET01004624-OSET01004624.1-sediment-metagenome-genome-assembly--contig:-NODE-4624-length-12086-cov-2.548589_pt1 | contig 12086 bp, 11 predicted proteins | sample MGYA00237882_ERZ534229 | MGnify/ENA primary metagenome ERZ534229 (study PRJEB26408, sample SAMN06266212) | sediment metagenome | isolation source: Hudson Canyon methane seep mesocosm | place...
ACACTGCATTACGGTATGGGTGTTTTTGAAGGCGTCCGTGCCTACGATGGTGAGAAAGGGACCGCTATATTTAAGATGCAAGAGCATACGGATCGACTATTTCGATCTGCGCATATTATGCGTATGGATATGCCTTTTGATAAAGACCAGATTAATGCTGCGCAAAAAGCGGTCGTTCAAGAGAATAAGCTCCATGAAGCCTATTTACGCCCCATGGTGTTTTACGGCTCAGAAGGTATGGGCTTACGTGCAGATAATTTGAAAACACATGTTATTGTCGCTGCGTGGGAATGGCCATCATACATGTCACCTGAAGCCAAAGAGAAGGGCATTAAAGTACGTACTTCTTCTTATACTCGTCATCATGTCAATATCAGTATGTGCAAGGCGAAAGCCAATGGGCATTATATTAATTCGATGTTGGCGCTTAATGAGGCATTGGAATGTGGTTGTGACGAAGCCTTGTTGTTAGATAACGAAGGCTATGTGGCTGAAGGCAGTGGTGAGAATATTTTCATTATTCGTGAAGGCATCATGTATACGCCAGAGTTAACCTCCTGTTTAGATGGCATTACGCGTAAAACAATCTTCTCGTTTGCTGAAGAGTTGGGTGTGCCGATTGTTGAAAAACGTATTACCCGTGATGAAGTTTACGTTGCCGATGAAGCCTTCTTTACCGGCACGGCTGCTGAAGTTTTACCTATTCGAGAGTTGGATGGACGGGCAATTGGCGCGGGTGTACGTGGAAAGTTAACGGAGCAATTTCAAACCATGTACTTTGATGCGGTTAAAGGTCGACGAAACCAGAATCAGGAGTGGTTGACTCTGGTTTAAGCCGGGTCAGCTTTGTTCTCTAGATAGGAGGCCTGTGCAATATGTCACGAGCGAAACAAAGACAAGGCAAAAAATGACGAGAACGCGCAGTTTATGGTTTATAAGTCTCGGCCGACTCGGGAGGGCGCACCATTTTGAGGATTTTTTTAACGCCGTATTTGTGAACGCAGTAATCTTGCAGTGGCCTCAATGAATATATTGATCATCGGTCCCTCTTGGGTCGGCGACATGGTCATGGCGCAAAGCTTGTTTAAAGCTTTGCGCGAACTTCACCCTTCCTCATCGATTGATGTCTTGGCTCCGGCATGGAGCCGTCCAATTATTGAAGCGATGCCAGAAGTGCGTGCCGCGATCGACATGCCTGTTGGGCATGGTGCTTTGCAACTGGGGGTGCGTAAGAACCTAGCAAAGCAACTCCGTGAAAAGCACTACGACTGGTCTATAGTGCTCCCGAACTCATTAAAGTCTGCATTGATACCTTGGTTCGCCGGTATTCCGAAACGAACGGGTTGGAAAGGTGAGGCGCGCTATGGCTTGCTGAATGATTTGCGCAAGCTGGATAAATCCGTGTTTTCATTGATGGTGCAAAAATATGTTGGACTTGCCCATCCGAAAGGCGTCGAACCGGATCAATTTGAATGCCCAAATCCTTCACTGGTTTCAAAGCCTGAATTTGTCGAAGACGCAGTGTCTGCATTTTCTTTAACTACCAACGAACCGATATTGGCCTTATGTCCAGGAGCTGAGTTTGGTCGTGCCAAAAAGTGGCCTGAGCGGCATTATGCCGAAATAGCGTCTAGGCACATCGAGAACGGTGGTCAAGTTTGGCTGTTTGGTTCTAAGAACGATCAAGCGGCATGTCAGTTAATCGCTGCCGAACTTCCGCCAGCCAAGGTTAAATTACTTGCAGGAGAAACTTCTCTGCAGCAGGCTGTCGCATTGCTGTCCTTGGCGCATCAAGTCGTTGCTAATGATTCAGGTTTGATGCACGTTGCTGCTGCGCTGGGCAGGCCATTGGTGGCGATTTTTGGCTCGACCTCTCCCGATTATACACCGCCCTTGAGCGATAACTGTCAAGTGATCAAAGCTGTGATAGATTGCAGTCCGTGTTTTAAGCGGGAGTGTCCTTATGGACACTACCGTTGCTTGGAAGAGTTGTTGCCCGATAGAATCTGGACAGCGCTGCAAGCCTTGGCTCCTCCAGCCCAAACGAGTTTAGCTCAGCCTCTTTCTTTATAAGAATAAGGGCTTTACCCGAATTGCACTTCCTTAAAATAAATATACTTATAAATCAAATGGTTACTAGGCTGTGAGAAACATATTTCATCTATGTAGGTCGGAATTTATTCCGACAAATGTTGACAATACCGCTATGTTTAGTCGGATCTGCCATATTCAGTAGTCGACATGTCATAGCTTGTACGCCACATCGCGTCGGAATAAATTCCGACCTACAGGCTTAACTGGTTGAATTATCTAAAGTTTGTGTCTTAAGTAAGTGCCATTCGGCATTAACCCTTTTACCAATGCCCTTTACTAATTTCAGCGAACTAGCCAGGGAATAGTATGTGTTCGATACCATCACATAGGATATGCCCGAGCATGATGTGAGCTTCCTGAATGGTGGCGGTTTCTTTTGCCGGTACCGTAAAACAGCAATCTGCCATGTCTTTTAGTTTACCGTTTGGACCGCTCATACCAATGATTTTACAACCCTTGGTTTGTGCGACGTCACAGGCTTTCAGGATATTGGCAGAATTACCTGAGGTTGAGATAGCAACGAAAATATCGCCGCTTTGTGCCAACGCTGCAACTTGGCGCGAAAAGATGTCGTCAAAGCCGTAATCGTTACCAATTGCCGTAAGGGCTGAAGTGTCTGTGGTGAGTGCAATACCTGCTAAGGCATCACGATCAAATTTATAGCGCCCGACGAGTTCTGCTGCGATATGTTGCGCATCAGAAGCGCTGCCACCGTTGCCGGCAAAAAGAATTTTATTGCCATCCTGCAGGGCTTCCGCGCACAGCTCTGCGGCTTGTTCGAGGCTCGCAAGAAAGCTGTCATCATTTAAAATAGCTGTTTTTGCCTCAATGCTGCGCTCAATGTGGCTGGTAATTCTGTTTTTCATAGACGCGCTCGTAAGGGGTCAAAGGAGTTGTTGGATAGCTTTTAAACTTGATGCGCGGAAATAAGGTTTTTTGCCTGGTCGCATCAGCCGAGGTCTATTAAGCCTGGGCCCATTAAACATCGACCCGTATTGTATAGAATCTGAGCGAAAAAGAACGCTCTTTTTTATGCCGGCTTTACGTGCACAGGCTATGTCAGAGAGGTTGTCGCCAACCATAAGCGAGCGTGAGAAGTCTAAGTGGTAATAATGTTTAGCCTTGAATAGCATGCCGGTTCCGGGCTTTCTGCATGAGCATTTTCTACCGTACTTTTTATCATGCCTTTTGTCACAATTTCCATCGGCCAAGCCACTTACTTTTGGGTGGTGTGGACAATGAAAAGTGTGTGCGATTTTTACCCCTTTGCGCCAAAAAACGTTTTCCAGCCAGCGGGAAAACGCTAGAAATGTTTCTTCGGAATAATAGCCACGCGCAATGCCGGATTGATTGGTGACGATGATGATCAGGTAGCCTTTTTGTTTGGCCTTTCGACATAGCTCAAAAATTCCATCGATAAATTCACAGTTTTCTGCTTTGTGAACATAACCATGGTTGACGTTTATCACTCCATCGCGATCAAGAAAAAGTACTTTTTGTGAGGCTAGGGTGCGGCTAGGCATCAGACGTAACTTCCAATATATTATCCTTAAACAATAGGTGGAGTTTTTCCGCGACGAAGCGATGGCCGGTCTTTGAAAGGTGAGTCGGATCGGAATAATGTTCACGCATTACGCCCGCAAAGTCGTCGTAAATTGGCAAAAGAAAGCAATGTTTATAATGCTCGGCTAAGTCAGCGAGCAATGCGTTGTAGCGCTCAATGTCGGGGTTGCGACCAGTGTCCTTATTTGGAATGGTTTCGATAAGGACGATTGCTTTGGACTGCGCGCTGGTGATGATAGCGTGAAGGCGTTGGCGGTATTCATCCAGCGGCACAACATTCTCGGTGCCAAAGAGGTGGTTAAGCCCAAACTTTTTGCACAGCTTTTTGAATTTCTTGGTGAGCTTTCGGCCTAGTTTGCGGCTTTTTGAGTCTGGGTAGTAAAGGACATAAGGGGCGTATTTGAAGGTGCGCCAAGAGTCGACTAAACCATATTGTATGCAAATCGTATCAATATCTTCAGAATAGAATTCGTCAAAGTATTGTGAGCCTTCGCGGGTTGTTGTCATCGTGTGGCCACAATTCAAACATGAGGATTTTGTTAATTGTGCGAACAGCTCCGGGTAGGCATGGCCTTCAATGTCTGGAGTGCCTGAAGTATTACAGTCGCCCAGAAATAGTGTCTTTTTAGGCAGTGTTATCTGCGAGTCGACCTTGGCTTGGCCTGGGGGTGGAGCTGTGATTGGAAGTAGGCTCAAGGTGTGTTGCTCGTCTTCAGTTTAGTGAGATTCTTTTTTGTCTGGCGCTTGCTGCGCTAAAGCAAGATGGTAGTGTTTGCTGAGCAAGCCGACAAGGTAATTTGGATTGCAGGTTTTTTTGATCGTGCTAAAAACAGGCTCCAGTTCTTGTTCGATGTGTAGTAAGTCCCCAAGTTTTTGTTCGAGATCCTGGCGCATATTCGATACAGAACTACGTGAAATAATACAGGATGCGGGAAGTATTTCCTTCGCTCCGGAAACATCTGTCGATAGTACAGGTGTTCTCATATGCAGCGCTTCTAGCATGCTCAAACTAAGTCCTTCCCGGTCTGAACTTACAATCAGCGTATCTGCGGCAGCCATAATACCCTGAGCGTGTGGTGTATGAGCGCCAAGTTTGATGTTACTACGTTCAAGTTTTTTTAGCGTGGCTTCTTCAGGGCCTTCGCCAAAGAGTATTAAGTTAGCTTTGAGTGAGGCAAATGCAGCCATCAATAGAGGGAAGTTTTTAACCGGGGCCAATCGCCCTACAGCGACCGCTAACGGCAAGTTTTGGTCGAGCTGATAGAGGTCGCATAAGTTCTCTTTTGTATATGTTGGCCCGGCATAAGCTTCAATGGCATTGTGAATGACAATAGAGGGATAGGGGATAGCCGCTTGTACGCCTTGGCTGACGGCAAAAATAGTGTTCATTGTGGCGAGTGCTTTATTATTTTTCTTTGTGCCATGTGACGTGGCCATGCAAATGCACCGGCCCAGAAATGGCCTTATTCGGGCTAGGATCTGGCTCGCTTTATGTCCATGGCTGTGAATAATCTGTGGCTGGTTTTTACCAATGAGTCGCACTATTTGCAGCAATAGATACGGATTTCGTCGCCCTCTAGCCATGTTGATAGGAATGAAATGAACGGATTTTTTAAATAGTGTTTGGTAACAACTCGCGGCTAAAACTGAAATCTCGAAATCTGTTGTCTCGCTTAGGCCATTGGCTTGTAACGCCAGTTGCTTTTCCATGCCGCCTACATCAGGACCTGTTGATGCGATGATCATCAAAATTCGGATTTTGGGTGTTGTCATGGAAGCTTGTACCTGAGGTGTCTCTATCTATTATCTGTATGTGTGTATGTATGCTGCTGATTTTATCAGTGTGATCGACTAGACTGACAGGCATTTTTTAGCCTTATCACTTGTGACGACAAACTTTTAATAGGCGACGTCTATTTCATGAATAAATTTAAAGCCAAGGTAGCCATATGGCTGCTCAAATTGTTGGCATGTCTTAGTTTAAAAAATGCCCAGCGCTTAGGCGCGATGCTAGGGCGATTGTTTTGGTTCGGTGACTCAAGTCTTACCCGTGTGACAAAGACGAACATTGAGTTGTGCTTTCCAGAGCTATCAAAAGATGCCCAACAAGAATTAATTAAATCGAGCCTGGCCGAAACCGGGAAATTATTTTCTGAATTTGGGGTGATGTGGGAATGGCCGACTGAAAAAACCTTGGATCTGATCCGTTCGGTTGAAGGCAAAGAGTATTTTGATGATGCTTTTGAGCGCGGTCGAGGTGTGATTGTGCTGGCGCCGCATCACGGGAACTGGGAGCTAGTCGGACTTTATTTGTCGACCTTGAGGCCTATGGCGGCCTTGTATAAGCCGCCTAAAATCAAAGAGCTTGAATACTATATGTCGGAGGTGCGTGGGCGTCATGGCTCGGAACTGGTGCCGACGAATAAACGTGGCGTTGTCCGTTTATTTTCAGTATTAAGAGAGCAAGGTATGGTTGGCATTTTGCCGGATCAAGTGCCGGGAGGCTCTGGGGGTGTGTTTTCGCCATTTATGGGTGTGCCAGCCAACACCATAAAGTTGGTCTCTCGTTTGGTCGATAAAACGGGCTGCGAGGTGGTGAGTCTGTGTGCAATGCGTCGCCCGCAGGCCGATGGTTTTGATATGGTTTTTCGTCGGGTTGATCCGGACATTTATAGCGCAGATATCGATGTGTCCGTTGCCGCTATGAACCGCTCTATTGAAGAATGTGTGCGTCACAATCCAGAGCAGTATCAGTGGGAATACAAGCGTTTTAAGGACTATCGCGTTGGAACCGGCAGCACCTATGGAACTTAGAAGCGTTTATGGAAATTAGAAGCACGAATGAAACCGTGAATGTCGTTTGTCTGAAATGGGGCGAGCTTTACGGTGCAGAATACGTCAATAAGCTTTTCAATATGGTGTCTAGAAATTTAAGTCTACCGTTTCGTTTTATTTGTCTGACTGAGAACGGAAACGGTCTTGAACCTAGTGTAGAGGTTTGGCCTTTACCTGAGTTTGAAGAACCGCCGTGGGAATATGCGCGCGTTTGCTCTGCTTGGCGTAAGCTAGCACTCTTTAAACCGGGCTTGGCCGATATGCAGGGTAAAGCGCTATTCCTCGACTTGGATGTGGTGATTGTAGATAACATTGACTGTTTTTTTACTTACACTAATAAGTTAGCAATGATCGAGAATTGGTATCAGCCAAATCAAAATATTGGGCAGGCTTCGGCAATGTGTTTTGAGGCGGGTGAACCTGAACGCTTACTATCACACTACCTAGCAGATCCGCTAACGGTTCTGAATCAGTACCCTACCGAACAGGCTTATATCTCAGGACACTTAAAAGGGGAGTGTGCTTTTTTCCCTGAATCCTGGTGCCAGAGCTATAAAATGCACGCGATGCCACAGGGCTTAAAGAAATTCTTTAAGCGGGCTAATATTTTACCTCAAGGGGCTAAAATTTTGGTGTTCCATGGGCGCCCTAATCCGCCGGATGCTATTCGAGGCGAATGGGGCAAGCGTTTTCCATGGTATAAGCGCTGGTATAAGGTCTTAAGTCCGAGTCCGTGGTTGGCGGAGTATTGGCGTTAGCTAATCATGATTGCTGCGCTTGCAAATACAGCGTTTAAAAAGCACTCAAAATACTCATGTATAAACCATACACTGCGTGTTTTCGTGATTTTTTGCCTTGTCTTTGCTTCGCTCGTGACATCGCTAAAGTTCTTTTTATTGCTTAATTGCCGATGAATAGGCCTGGTAGAATGTCAGCCAATTTTGTTCTGACCATTGTATGCCATGGCGGCCCTTTTCTTTTTCAAAGCTACGCTTTAAACGCTTGATTGATCTTGCTTGCTTGTTGGTGTTGCGCTTGTTTGTATCGGGGCTAATGGTGGCGCGATCAAAATCGATTAGCCAGAATTTTCCTTGCGCGTCGAAAAGAATATTTTGAATATTCAGGTCAGCATGATAAACGCCATGTTGATGAAATTGTGCAATCATATTGGCAAGTTCTATATAGAAGGCACTTTCTTGATTCGACTGCAGTACCTGGAGCAAGTCTCTGGCGTTTGGAATACGCTCAATAATGAGGTCGGCCCGGTAGCTTAGCTTGCCCCTAATGACTTGTGCTGCAATGGGTTTAGGTACTGGCAGTTTAAGCGCGTGGAGCTGTTCTAATACTTTAAATTCGCTTATGGAGCGGCATGAATTCAGGCGGGTAAATAAATAGCTCTCACGATTAATCTTGCTTATTACACCCCCTCGCAAATAATGTCGGAGTACGAGTTCGTGTGCGCCGTGTTTGATAAACCAAGTTGTTCCCCTACCATGTTCTTTGCCAATAATAGCGTTGGCATTGGCCCAATAATTTGAGCAGAAGTAGTCTGCGTTGATGTCGCTGAAGTACTGAGGGTCATATTCCCAGTAGTAATTGTTGGCGTGATGCGAGGTCATGGGCGTTCGTGTCGTTTAGCTAGTGCGATGATTTTAGCGCGAGACCGAGGATAAACCTAATTGGTTTGTCATTAGTTTATGTTGGATCAATAAGTCTTTCATAAAGTCTTAAGGTGCCGGCCGTCATTTTTTCTAGTGAGAAGCGCTTAAGAATGTGCTCGCGTGAGAGCGTGCCAATATCTTCTTTTCTTTGTGTGTCGATGGCCAGTACTCTGCGTATGGCTTCGGCGATAGAGCCAGCATTGCCTGGTTCGCAAAGCCCTTCAGTTTGTTCGCTGTGAATGGTTTCCAATGTTCCGCCATGTTGGGTTGCGACGATAAGCTTTTTCATCGCCTGTGCCTCGCAGGTGACGCGACCAAAAGATTCCGGTTTGGAGGAAACTGCAACGACGATATCACTCAGGGCGTAGGCTGCGGGCATATCGTCGCAACGACCAACGAGTTTAATCTGTTCTGCCATATTAAGTTGTTTAATGTGTGCTTGCAGTTCGTCCGCGAAAGCTTCTCGGCCTTTGGTTTCGCCAATGATAAGTGCGAGACAGTTTGGATCTTTGAGTTGTGCGAAAGCATTAATGAATGCATCGAGACCTTTGATACGGGTTAATCGCCCGGGAATTAAGAGGATTTGTCGGCCCTCAATGCTGACTCCCCATTTTGCGATCAAGCTTTGTATTCGCTCTTGGCTTATTTGTTCAGGGTCAAAATATCGAGTATCGATACCACGTTGAATAATCTCGATTTCAGCGCTATGGCTAGGGTAAGTTTGCGCAATATGGTCTGCGATATAGTGCGAGACTGCAATGCATACTTTGCCTTTTAGCATGACGGAGTTGTACCTACGTTTGAAAGCGTTTTGATGTCCGTATTTGCCGTGAAATGTGGTGATGAATGGACGGGAGGTGGCTTTGCAGGCCCAGTAACAACTCCATGCCGGTGCTCTGGAGCGTGCGTGCACCAAGTCTATTTTCTGTTGCTGAATGATTTGTCGCAAGGCATGAGTATTGCGCCAAATCAGCCATGGGTTCTTGCTGTGTACGGGCAGGATTATATGTTGTGCGCCAAACGCCTCAAGTTGCGACACCAAGGGGCCACCTGAGGAAACGACAACCGAGTGATGTCCCGCGTCGATTAAGGCGTGAGTGATCTCTAATGTTCCTCGCTCTACACCGCCGGTACTGAGTGCCGGAAGCACCTGAAGCACACGAGCCTCTGGCTTTTGCGTGGTGAATAAGGGGTGTGTCATCGTAAGTTCTGCCGAGAGGTATGCGTATTAAGCCTTGTGCTAGCGGATTTTATTTTGTGCTGCTTATGGAAGCGGTCAAGTAGCCAAACCGCAGCGCGTTCGGCTTCCCATAAAGCTTGCAGTGGGGGGAGTGGCGTGTGTCCTCGTGACCACTGTTGGTAAGTGCTTACATATGTTATGTCGACAAGATGTTGGATGCCCTGACATACGCGAGAGAGTTGTTTTGGTTTTGAGGGACTTAGTTCAAATAATATTGTTGGCGACTCAGCGGTGAGCGACTCGTAAACCATAGAGACGCTATCCGGACTCACCCATGTTTCCATGCTTTGTACGAGGAGTTGCTCCACAGGCGCTGTTTCGGGTGAGTCCTGCGTGATGATCTTCAGGTTTACTAGCTCGCGGGTACTAAGCATTGCCATCGCTGACATAAAGGTTTCAGGGGTTCGTCTTGAGTCGCTTAGAAGCCAGTGCTTGCTGGTATCAGCCTGACATATCTGTTTGATTTGTTCGATAAGCGAGGGTTCGTCCCAATCGAAATGCTTGGATGGCCCTCCTATAAGCATTAAGTGTATAGACCTTTGTTGATTTTCCGGTGGTGGTGTTATTTTATTGATAGCGCCAAGCGTACTGAGTACGCGAGGGTGGTCGCTGAGGCCATCGTGACGCGGGCAGATAATGGCATCAAAAAATGACTTGGGCAGGCTTGGTTTCATCAGTACGACGCTGAAAGCCTGATATTGCTTGGTGATGATCCGCAAGAGCTTATGTGTCCGGTGTCCTGCGCTAATTACGATGTCGGGTTGGCTGTCGAGCCCGCTCTTCAGGACTTTAGTACGCCAGCTAGTGGCTGTGCTGGTGACATCAATCCACTTTATCGAAACGGCAGCATTAGCTTGTAAACGCTCACTTAAACCAATGAGTTGTGATTCGTGGCCGGGGCGGCCATCGGTAATGAGCCAGACGTTTATTGGTCTGTGTGGCAATTCTTGCATAAGGTCTGTTCTTTTATTAATCCGGTAGCTTGATATTAGATAATAGCGCGATGTTAGGTAAGTGCTGCGTGCTCATAGTATGAGATTGGTATAAGAGTCGCATAAGCTAGGCTATACTGCCTCGCTTAATTTTAGATTGATATTGTTTATGATTCGATTAATTTACTCAATGCTATTTGCCTTATGTATACCGTTTGTGTGGTTAAAACTATTATGGCGAGGCTATAAATCCGCGGAGTACCGGCCCAGAAAACTTGAACGTTTTGGCTGGTTTGATGCACCAGACTTACAGCATAGTATTTGGTTTCATACGGTTTCTGTGGGTGAATTGCTGGCGGCCGAACCGGTTATCCGCGCCGTTCAACAGCGATTTCCTGGCCGCAGCATTGTTATCACATCCATGACGCCTACGAGCTCCGAACTTATTCGTAAACTGTTTGGTCACAGTGTATTCCATGTCTATGCGCCTTATGACGTCCCTGTGTTTGTGGACGCTTTTTTGAAGAAGGTGAAGCCTGAGTTTTTGGTGATTATGGAAACGGAGCTTTGGCCCAATATGATCCATAAAACGCATAAATTGGGTTGCCCGGTGGTACTTGCAAATGCCCGGCTTTCTGAGCGCTCCGCAAAGGGCTATCAGCGCTTGGCGCCCGCAATTACCTGGATGTTAGATGGCCTGTCTTTGATTCTTTGTCAGTATCCCAATGATGCGATGAGATTTCGTTCTTTGGGCATTGCAGCAGATAAAATTCATGTTACCGGGAGCGTCAAATACGATATCGATGTATCTGAGGATAGCGTGTCTGAAGGCGCGTCAATTCGGGCGGCCTTGTTGCCTGGTCAGCAGGTCTGGATTGCGGCGAGTACGCATGAGGGCGAGGATAGCATAGTGCTCGATGTGCATGCGCAGTTGCGAAAGTTGTTTCCTGGCTTGGTTCTGGTGCTAGTGCCTCGTCATCCAGAGCGCTTTGATCGTGCATTCGAACTTTCAGAACAACAGGGTTTTCATACCTATCGACGTACTATACACCCCTGCATTGCTGCGGATGCAGAGGTTTTTGTGGTGGATACCATGGGCGAAATGATGGCGTTTTACGCCGCGTCTGATATTGCGTTTATCGGCGGCTCTTTTGTCGAAATTGGTGGGCATAATCCCATTGAGCCTGCGGCGTTGAGCAAACCGATAGTAATGGGGCCACACATTTTCAATTTCGAAGCGATATGTGACCAGCTTATTGCTGCTAAGGGTTTAGAAGTGGTACATGATGCTGAGCAGCTACGACGTTCTTTAGCGGTCTTGTTGGGCGATGCGGCCTTGGTTGAATCCCGGGGCTTAAGCGCGGCGGGAGTTGTGGCTGGAGGGCGTGGCGCAGTAAATCGGGTTGTCGATCACCTTGCGCCGTTAATCCATTAATTCAGCCGCCTATTCAGAGCATTCTTAGCTTTATATCACAGGTCAGGTATTACTTTGTTGCGGGCTCAAGCCACTGATTAAGCGCCGTAATATCATTGACGTTAAGTGTGCCAGCAGATTGTTTGAGTCTTAAGCTACTTTCGACAAAGTCGAAGCGCGCACTAGCGTAATCTCTTAAGGCGGTAAAGTAGTTACGTTCAGCATCGAGTACTTCGACAATGTTTCGGGTTCCTACTTTGTAGCCTTCGCGGGTAGCCTCTAATGCACTTTCACGAGAAATAATATTCTGGTTGAGGGATTCAACGGTTTGAACATTGGTTTTCAAA
>ENA-OSET01004627-OSET01004627.1-sediment-metagenome-genome-assembly--contig:-NODE-4627-length-12082-cov-3.898875_pt1 | contig 12082 bp, 11 predicted proteins | sample MGYA00237882_ERZ534229 | MGnify/ENA primary metagenome ERZ534229 (study PRJEB26408, sample SAMN06266212) | sediment metagenome | isolation source: Hudson Canyon methane seep mesocosm | place...
CTCCTCGGCTCGTAGTCTATCGACCACTTATCCTCCGTGTCCTGCAGGTTCCTGTAGGGGTGCTCGACGGCGATAGTTTCGGCAAAAATCGCAACTAGAGAAACAGAGATGACCATGAAAAGGCCCAGCATCGCCAGAAGAGAACGACGGTAGATCTTCCAACTACGGCTGAGGTCGCTCTTGGATTGCGATAGCGCCTCTCGCAGGCGCCTGCGGCTCTCATCGCGATCCCCCTTGCCCTCGTCCCAGCCCCTCATTCCAGCCTCACCCTCGGATCGATAATTGCGTATGTTATGTCGACGATTAGATTGGATAATAGGAAGATCACGGAAGTAATCAGAGTAACGCCCATGATTACTGCGAAGTCAAGGTACTGAATCGATGTCACAGCAACCCTTCCCATTCCGTTGATGGCGAATACGGTCTCAGTGAGGACTGCCCCTCCTATCGCGCCCCCTATGGAGAACCCTAGGATGGTGACTATTGGGACCAAGGCGTTTCTGCATGCATGTACGACGACCACCCTGATTTCTGAGAGTCCTTTGGCCCGGGCGGTCCTAACGTAGTCCTCGTGTAGCACCTCGAGCAGGCTCGCGCGCATGTACCTGAGAAGTGAGCCGGTGGATGCGATTCCAAGAGCGGCGCAAGGAAGAGCCAGGTGCCACAAAGTGTCCTTGAACAGCAGCCGGTTCGAGCCCCACTCGGAGGGCAGCGTTGCTAGCTTCTCGTCGGTCACGAACCAGCTGTCGACGAGGTGGAATCCAGTCCCTCCTGCAGGATAGTACCATGCATACCCGTCTACAGGATAGGTGTAACTTGGATCGTGTCTGCCGTATATCGGGAAGCATCCACCCTCGGTTCCGAATATCGGGTCGCAAATACCTCCATGTTCAGTCCCTGTTGCGAGAAATAATTGCAGCATCATTGCGAACCAGAATATCGGCAGGCTAACGAACGCTATGGCGAAGAATCGCGATATGTGATCGAACATCCGGTCCTGCCGGACAGCACTGAGTATGCCGAGAGTGATTCCTAAAGGATAGGCTATGAATAGAGCAAAGAAAGTCATCTCTAAGGTAATCGGAGCTGCGTCTCTGAGCACATCCACAACAGGACGATGATATGTGCTTGATTCTCCCCAGTCGCCTACTGCGAGATCCTCGAAGTAGATTCTGAACTGCGTTGTGACAGGTTCGTTCATCCCCATTTGCTCTCGGTTCTGCTGGTAGGCAGATATCGGCTCGCCATCTTCGGTCCAGTCGACTGTGAGGCCGCACCTGTCGCCACACCGTGCGGCGGCAGCATCCGCGGGGATGAGGTGGGAGATAGTGAATGTCAGGATTGCGACCCCTATCAGTACAGGAACCAGCAGGAGTAGTCGTCGTACGACGAATTCGTGTAACTTCACAGTGAACGCTCCTTAACGTGCTAATCGAGACGGCTCTATGACAGTTACCTTCTGCCTGCCGTAGGCAGGCAGACGATTGATTGACGGTACTTGCCTTACGAGTACCGCAGGCAAGGTAGAGAATTGATTGACGGCGCGACGGCAGCCACCCGAGAGTGGCTGCCGTCGGCCTTACGTTTTCACGGCGTTATTCAGCAGGAGCCGACTAGCTCGCCGTTGACTTCTGGCAGCTTGTCGTAGTCGAACCAGTGGGCGGACCCAATGGCGACCCAATCAGGGCTGCAAATGTCGTCGTGCTTGACACCGACGCCGTTGTACTGTCCAATGATGATCATGTTAGGATCTAGGATCCAGGCATTGAAGGCATCAATGTACGCCTGCTCGCGCGTAGCGTCGTCCTGCGAGGTCCTGCCAATGAGCAGGGCAGCGTTGACGTCCGCGTTCTCGTACCCTGTACCATAGGCGTCGCCGCCGATGGAGTGACCGCCGGCGAACGGCGACCAGTAGTTGTCGGGGTCGAGGTAGTCAGGAGCCCATCCACTGAACCTAATGTCCCAGGTCCTGGTGTAGTACATGGTCAGATACTCAGCCCAAGGCTTGGCATCTCCAGCAGTCGCGACTCCGATTGTACCTAGGGCCTCAGCCAGTTGGCCGGCCATAGCGATTCGGTAGTCGTTACCCTCGTTAGCCATGATGCCCAAGATGTTTGGTAGGCGGCACTCGGTGCCGTCCCTGTCAGCCTCTGCAACCACGGTCGGAGCGTCACTGCGGGTCAACGAAGAGCAATCGTACTGGCGAATGAAGCCAGCGTTCTCCAGAATCGCCTCAGCGTTTGCTAGATCGTAGGTGAAGGTCTCGAACTGGGTACCCGCATACAGGAAGCCAGTAGGGATTGGTCCGTACTGCGGTGCCAGCGAGTTGTCGTACGTGTCCCTTCGGTGGGTCTCGTAGTCGAACGCGTAGGAGACAGCCTCTCGCAGAGCTGCAGTCTCCATGACGTTGCAGTCATTGGTACCGTCGCCGTCACAGTCATGGTTGAGGATGAGGGACGAGTTAGCGCCAGTGTTAGACGAGTCTTCTCCTGGATCTAGGGCCTTCGGGTGTAGGTTGAAGGCCGACAGGGTCGTAGTGAAAGTCTCCCTGTAGGTGCAGATGTATCCGTCCTTGGACTGTACGTTTGGCTTGTCTTCCAGATTGTCGCAGAAGTTCACCAGATGCTCGATGTTGATGCCGCCGAAGTCGACCTCACCGTCGGTGAAGGCGAGCAGCCTCGTCGAAGCCTCAGTCACGATGGAAACTGTGTGGCGGTTGATGTTGTAATCGCCAGCCTCCCAGTACATCCAGTTCGGCACGAGGACAAGTCGGTCCTCGCGAACCCATGACTGTACCAGGTATGCGTTGGTTCCGGCTCCGAAGGGAGCCTCGTCCATCCACGCGTGGCAGTAGTCATCGTCTTCGCCTCCAGCATCGACGCGGTTTTCCTCGCACAGCTCAGCGTTGATTACAGCGCCAACTGTGTAGGCAATCGTCGAGATGAATGCCGAGGACACGTCAAACAGAGTGACCGAGAAAGAGGTCGCGCTGTTAACTGTGAAGCTCTCGCCGCCGTTGTCATCATGGTTACCATCAGCGTCGTTGCAGTCGAAACTCTGCTCAAGAATCCAGCCTACGTGGCTGTCGGGCGAGCCGTAGCCAAGTACGCGGCACCATGAGTACACAACGTCAGATGCTTCCATCAAGTCACCGTTGCTGAAGTACACGTCATCTCGTAGTTCAAACGTGTAGGTCAGACCATCGTCACTGAGTGAGTAGCCAGTGGCGAGCCTAGACTCGATAATGGCGTTTCCACTTCCATCTCCCGCATAGCGGTAAAGTGTGTCGTAAACCTGCTCAATGACGTCACCAGATGCCGAGTCGTAGGCGTCGTGTGGGTCGATGGTCGAGGCGTCGCCGATCGACATCTCAACTATCTCGCATGGGTTGTTGGAACCCTGCTCACGGCACTTTCTCGACTTCTCTAGCTCGTAGAGGGCCGCAGAGAACTCCATTTCGCCAGCCGAGTAGGCTGCCATAATGTCTGCTTGTGCCATACCGTAGTCACAAGAGCCGTCATCAGCCTCAGCTGCCGCGTCGTGGTTATTGGCAGCCGAGTCGGTGCAACCCGTCACGGTTTCAGCGTACGTACACGAACCGTCGTCACGAGTGGCGGCGGAATCGTAGTTCGTAGCTGCCATGTTGGTGCAGCCAAGAACTGGCTCCTCACCGGGCGCATACTCACATGTTCCGTCATCTTCGGTGGCATCGGCATTGTAGTTGGTAGCATCCATGTAGGTGCATCCCATTACAGCGTCGTCTCCGTCATCGTCATCCCCACCGAGACACCCGGCAAGGGAAGACGCAATCATTAGCGTGCAAAGAAGTGTTGCTTTCAGCTTAGACTTCATACGTCGTGCGTGTTAGTATAGACTATTTAGTATCAATGCAATATGCGTCTCTAAACACCATTTAGACTAGTTTCAATGGGTTCATATCTTAATATTTACAAATCGTGTTGCTGCTAGCATTCTCCTCTGCAGGAATGGCAAGAAATGGTGGACGTGCCGAGATTTGAACTCGGGGCCTCTTCCATGCCAAGGAAGCGCGCTTCCAGGCTGCGCCACACGCCCAGTGGCCGTGCCACCAACGACGGCCATTTAAGGAGAATGGGGCACGCTGTGGCGTGGTCGAAGACGGAAGAGGGTCGAGAGCAGCGAGCGAGCCTGAGCTGCCCGAGGGACTTCTCGACGAACTGAAGGAGGTGCTCGGAGAGGACGATGCACCGTTCCTGCGTCATCTTGGCAAGCACCTGACAATCGAGTGGCTCCCGGATGAGGAGAACCGTCTTGGTATGACCAGATTCGAATTCGATCCCAACGAGCTGTTCAGGCGACGTCGATTGAGGGTCGCGCCGGGTGCTGTCACTATCGGCCTCAACCCTGTTCTTGCTGGAGACGAGATGCTGTTCCGCCACACTCTCGTACACGAGCTGCTGCATGCAGCTGGGATGGTCGAGCACGGGGGCAACCACGCCGAGCTCGTCAAGCGAATCGCGCCTGCACCTAGCCTGGGCGAGTCCCCTGTCCTCAGAAGATTGCGTCAGGAGGTGCTCGACAGCCTTCCTGAGAGGCAGTGGATCTGCGGTAACTGCGGACACACATGGGAGAGGGTCAGAGTCAGCGCCCCCACAAGGTGCCCCAAGTGCGCGCGCCCATTCAGCACCAAATAGGGCAACTACCTTGAGTCGGAGTGGAGTGTGAGTTACGTGGATATTCCAACCACTCAAGATGAGATGCTTGAGTTGCTCGTCGACTTCGGTCGCGAGACTTACCCCACTCTGATAGCTATCATCGCAATCGCCGTGTACTCCGGCTTCGTCTTCATGTTCTACCGGATTCTCGCCAAGAAGGACCTATTGACTCTAGATCTGAGCAAGTATGCTGACGACTTTGGTGGCAAAGTCAAGAAGTATCTGAGGAGCGTATTGTTCGTCATTCAATACATCGTCGTCGTCCCCGTTTTGATAGCCTTCTGGACACTTGTACTCGCAGTCATCTTGACTCTGCTCTCAGATAGTTCCGACCACACTCGCAACGCCCTCATCGCTACCTCAGTGGTCGGTGCTGTGCGGATTCTCGCGTACTGGACTGAGGACCTCTCGAGGGACGTTGCAAAGATGCTCCCGTTCGCTGTCCTCGGTGTCTATCTCGTCAGTTCGACCTCGGTCCAGTGGAGTGAGTTCCTAGAACTTCTAGAGAGTCTACCCGAACTAGCCAAGTCGTTCTTCAGCAGCCTCATGCTGCTGGCAATCCTCGAGACCTTACTACGAATCGTTAGCACGTTGAGTAGGATCCGTGCCAAGCGCTGGAAGCGCAAGAGGATGCAGAAGGAGATCTCGAAAGAGACGGGCAGGAGTGTAGTCGACATCAGAGACGATATCAGGGACGACGGTTCTCTCAACATGAGCGCTGGTTCCGACGCCGATGAGATGCAGGAGACGGTTGAGGAGGCGGTTGGAGAGTTGCTCGTAGACGCCTCGGATGATGTGCAGGGTTCTTGAGCGGGAGACCTACGGGGATAACCGGGCGATTAGTGTAGTCTGGATATCATCCCGGCCTTCTAAGCCGGTGACACGGGTTCGAATCCTGTATCGCCCACCATCCCTCCTATGACCCCGCGAATCGCTCAAATAGGGAGAGCAGGTCGGCGACGCGCATGAAGAGAGGCTCCCGTGCATGGAAGAAGCAGGGGAAGCAGCGCTGGAAGTGGCGCAAGAAGAAGTTGCGACGTCGAAAGGCCTCGCGCAAGCGCGCCAAGCAGTGAGTAGAATTGCCCTGTCCGGGGTAGAGTTCAAGACTAGTGTACAATTTGCACCAGCATGCGCTGGCTACGTGAGTACGGCGAGAGTGACCGTCGCCTCGAGACTGCCGCTCTGACCACCTTCATGCTGCTCGCTATGATCTACTACATTGTGACGAGTGGGGTTGGGGAGGTCTCGCAAACCCAGAGCCAGATTGCCGGATCGCAGTACCTGCCAGACATCCTGTTGGCACTGTTCAGAACGGTTGCCGCCGTGTTGGCTCTATTCACCCTAGTCAGTATCTGCATAGATGAGGAGGGTAGTGTGTCGCTACCGGTATTCTACGATAGCAGACAGAGAGGAGAGGTCGTTCTTCTGGGCGCCCACAGACTGATTCCGTTCACGGTCTGGAGTTTTGCTGCATTCGGCCTTTACTTTACCATAGCAGCCGCGTCCTCATGGGTACTCGTCCTCGGAGGAGAGGTCCCGGGTTGGGCTCTCGCATCAGCTCCGCTAGCATTCGCCACCGCATGCGGCACAGCGCTGCTGGTTACAGTGGTGGTGACCTTCTACCTGATTCCTAGCAACACTGCCAAGGGATACGATGTCAGCAAGTACTTCGAGTGGCATGAGGTATTGATGCACAATGGGAACGTCATTATCCTAGGGCTGGAGCTTGTCTTAGGAGGCATCGGCATCACGCTCGGAATGGTGGCTTTTCCAGTGCTTTTCGGGATAGTCTACATCGGCTTCGCCAATGCGTACGCTATGTTCGGCGGTGGAATCTACCTGTACGACTTCCTCGATCCTCGCCTCAAAGGAGGGCTGATTATCCACCTCGTCTTGCTTCTAATCATCTCCGGGTTCTACTGTGTCACCCTCGTGCTCAACGCTCTGACAGAATGGAACATCATCGCAGGAGCCTTGGCAGTCGCCTTAGGTATCTACTCGATATTGCGGGTAAGGGTTCCTTCAGAGTTCCGAAATCAGCCCGCTTAGGGCAGCCTGGGGATCCTTGGCCTTGGTGACTCCGCTGGCCAGCAGTACTCCGATGGTCCCGAGCTCGATTGCCTTAGCCACATCAGCACCGGTCTTGACGCCGGCCCCGCACAGAATTCCAACCTCGTCACTGACCTCGCGAACCGCTGCAGCGGTACCGCTGACTATACTCGGATCGGCACTGGTAACCGATGTATCTCCGCCAATGAGTTCGGGAGGCTCAACTGCGACGTAGGTCGGTACAAGGGCTGCAAGGGCCATCGCCTCGTCTACGTCAGCTGCGCACGCACACACCTCGAAGCCCTCGGGAACTTGGTCGAGGAGCATTGCCACGTGCTCGATGCTTACCTTGTGCTCGGCGTGATTGATTAGGGTCCCAGTGGCCCCTCTCTCGATAGCGGTTTCCGGATGCAGCCAGCCGGTGTTGGAACCAAAGCCGACTGGGTCGAGGTGCTGGCACCAGACCTCAAGGTCGGGGGCTGCTGCGACGACTGCAGCCAAGTCCAGAGCGGACACAGCGGCAATCATCCTAGCGTCGGTCTCGATTCCGGACATGGCGAGCGCGAGTTCCTCGGCAGACGCGCCATGGGCGGTCTGGTAGGTCTTGAAATTGACAACGACCAAGCAGTCGCTCACGAAACGGCGAGCGGCGAGTTCCCTTTGACCGTGCCGGGGATTGGAGAAGCAGAGATTCTGATTTCTGCGAGTGTGGATCACCCACTCATGATGTCGAACGCCCCCGGGCCTAAGAGTAAGAAGAACAGGATGCCGAGCACCGCAAGAATGAGCCATATGGCCTGATCCTGCCACCAGATTCCTGGGACCCCTTTCATCCAGTTGGGTAAATGCTGCGATACTTCTTTCTGCCACCATTTTTCGAAGGGAAGGCTGAATGTTTCCCGGAACCAAGGGTTCCTCAAGATGAAGAGGTCGATGGAAAGGTAGACGAATACAATCATGAATAATAGATCCCAATTGACCCACTCGGGAAGTACTGAGAAGTGCTTCAAGCCATAGAGGATTAGCAGTGCTGGGATGACCTTGACCAACTCCCAGTGGTGTGAAGAGAAATCCGGATTGTTCTGCCTCCATACGAATGGCCCGAGCCTGAAGGGCACCTTTGGCTTGAAGTAAATCACCGGCCCGCTTGCCAACCTAGCGATCCTTCTTGCGGCGGGCTCCAAAGCATCGGAGTCGTCCCAAGGCCAATCCAACTGTGCCAAGCTTTCCATCATAAAATCAAGTTTGCATCCCTTGCATTTGAATGGCCCCGCAGTAATATCCCAGCAAAACATCTCCGCAAGTTTCTCCTTCCCACATTCAGGGCAAGAAGGCTCGAACCAGGGTGGCTGCCTGAAGACGAGTTGGTTCATGTAAAGGGGAGCGAGGATGTGGTAGAAGGGAAAGGCGATGACGCCTATCATCACCGGGATGCCGAAAGCCGCGTCTTCTGGCTCCAAATCCCAGAAATCGCCAATTGTTACTCCGTAGATGAGGTAGCCCGCTGCAGGTAACCAAAGAAGGAGGAAGAGTTTGAACTGGATGTATGGCTTGAGTTTCTCGTACGGTTGCCAGTCCCCCATGTTGGGTCGAGGTTCCTGAACTGCTTGACAGTTGTTACGGCACTAGGCTGAATCTCCATGACCTATGACAAGGTTGGAGAGTTCCGATTCCTCTGAGATGGTGGCACCCATGCCTACAAGGCACCTGTTAAGTTTGGCTCGGGCCCCTATCCTAGCACCCTCGAGGACCACGCAGTCAATCAGAGATGCGCCTTCGCCGATAGTTGATTCCGGGCCGATAGCGCTCCCCCTCATCTCACCCAAGCAGACGGATTCGTCACCGAGCCAGCAATCCCCATGTATGTGTCCGGTATCATGGCGACCGTTTGCTATGCAGACCTGTGCGGCCTCAATGAACGAGTCTGGAGTGCCGGCATCGACGAAGTAGCCAGTGAACGCAAGGCCGGCCATCCCTCCCGCCTCGGCGAGACTGGGGAAGACCTCGCGCTCCATACTGTGCTTGTCGCTGGAAAGATTACTCAACACATCGCGCTCGATTAGGTAGCACCCTGCGTTGATTAGGTTAGAGAACTCGGTGCCTCGCTCGGGCTTCTCTTGGAATCTGTGGATCATGCCTGACTTGCCGAGGTCGCAGACCCCGAAGCGGCTCGGGTCCTCGACCTCCCAAAGGGACAGCGTGGCCTTGGCGCCTGTTGCCGCATGATGAGCGGCCAAAGCGGCCACATCAACGCTTGAGATTAGGTCTCCATTGAGCACGAGAACTGGACCATCTCCGCTGAGGTGCTGCCGCGCCAACGCCACCGCACCGCCCGTTCCCATGGCCTCTTGCTCGATTGATAGTACGATCTCATAGGGCATGCTCGAGCCTTCGAAGAAAGATTCCATCTCGTCGATTCCATATCCAGCAGCGACCACTACTCTGTCGACCATCTCTGGGGGAACTGCCTCAACCACCCGCTCCAGCAGGGTCTTGTCGAGAAGCGGTAGTAGCGGTTTGGCCCGTCTCTCTGTCCACGGTCGCAGCCTTGTGCCGAAGCCACCGGCCAGAACTATGACGTCCATGCCCTGTCGGGCGTGCAGCCGCGTTTGAGCGCTTCGCGTCCGCGCCACACGCGGCGCGCATGCGCATCGTTGAAGGACGGGGTTGGGGTGGCCGGGCCGTGAACATCCACGAGTTTCAGGGCAAAGCCCTGTTCAGAGAGTCGGGTATCGCCGTTCAGGACGGTGTCCACTGCACCAACGTTGAGCAGGCTCTCGCAGCCTACGATTCGCTGGGCTCTGAGGTGGTCGCGGTCAAGAGTCAAATTCACGCAGGAGGTAGGGGCAAGGGCAGCCTGTACGCCCCGGACACTGGCGAGCTAGTGATGGAGGGCGGCGTGAAGATTGCGTTTTCGCGCAAGGAGGTCGAGAACTACGCCTCAAACATTCTCGGGCATAGGCTGGTCACCAAGCAGACTGGTCCCGCTGGCAAGATGGTCAACAACCTGTACATCGAGGCTGGCTGTGCCATCGCTCACGAGTACTACCTCGCCCTACTGGTCGATCGGGAGGCGGACTCTGTCTTGATTATGGCATCGACCGAGGGCGGCGTGGATATCGAGGAAGTGGCAGAGAACACTCCCGAGGCTATCCACAAGGAATGGGTGGACCCTAGAGAGGGCTTGCAGGAAGAGCAGAAAAATTCTCTCGCTGACTCACTGGGACTTACAGGAACAGCACACGACTCCTTCGTCGAGATGATTGGGCAACTAGAGAGGATGTTTGTCGAGCGAGACTGCTCCATGATTGAGATTAACCCGCTCGTCAGGACCGAGGGCGACATCATGATCGCGCTGGACTCAAAGGTCAGCTTCGATGATAACGCATCTTTCAGACACCCTTGGAGGGCCGAATTGCGTGACCTATCTGAGGAAGAGGAGACTGAGGTCAGGGCGAATCAATCCGGTCTTTCCTATGTCAAACTCGACGGTAATATCGGCTGCTTGGTCAACGGTGCTGGTCTCGCTATGGCCTCGATGGATGTCATCAAACTGTACGGCGGCGAGCCGGCGAACTTCCTCGATATTGGCGGTGGAGCCAACAAGGAGTCCATCACAACCGCCTTTGGCATCATCCTCGAAGACCCTAATGTCGAAGGAATCCTCGTCAACATCTTCGGCGGCATCATCCGCTGCGATATGGTCGCTCGCAGCATCATAGACGCCTCTAGAGAAGTTGGTCTTGAGGTTCCGCTTGTGGTCAGGTTCTCAGGAACCAATCACAAGGAGGGTAAGGAAGTTCTCGAGTCGAGCGCCTTGGACGTCATCACGACCAGCACCCTCGCCGATGGTGCTGAGGCAATAGTTGGTGCAATCGGAGGTGGGAGCTCATGAGCATCTGGGTCCATGAAGATAGTAAGGTCCTCGTGCAGGGCATCACCGGCAGTCAAGGAACCTTTCACGCCACTCGGATGATTGAGTACGGCACCGATATCGTCGGCGGAGTCACCCCCGGAAAGGGCGGCCAGACAGTGGACCTGCCCGGTCGCTCAGTACCCGTTTACGATAGCATGGCTGAGGCAGTCTCGGATACTGGCGCTGACGTCAGCGTGATTTACGTGCCAGCCAGATTCGCCGCCTCGGCCATTATCGAAGCCGCCGAAGCCTTCCATGAACTCAACGATGGCGGTATGATTGTGTGTATCACAGAGGGCATTCCAACCTTAGACATGGTGCGCTCGATTGGCCACATCGCCGACAAACCAGGAGTTCGGCTGATTGGTCCGAACTGCCCAGGAATAATCACACCCGGGGATCAAGGCGGTTGCAAGGTCGGTATCATGCCAGGGTACATCCACGCCAAGGGCAGGATAGGAATCATCTCCAAGTCGGGCACGTTGACCTACGAGGCAGTGGCTCAGACAATGGGCATAGGTGAGGGGCAGACCACTTGCATCGGCATCGGTGGCGATCCTGTCAGCGGGACCGGTTTCATCGACTGCCTAGCCGCCTTCGAAGAGGATTCGGACACCGAGGCAGTGGTTCTGATTGGTGAGATTGGCGGTACCGCTGAGGAAGATGCGGCCGCATGGGCTGCGGAAAACTTCAGCAAGCCTATCGTAGGCTTCGTCGCCGGTGCCACTGCGCCTCCAGGCAAGAGAATGGGGCACGCTGGGGCCATCATCTCAGGTGGTAAGGGAACCGCTGAGGAGAAGTTCGCTGCATTCGAAGCCGCCGGCATCCACGTCGCCAGAGACCCTTCGGCGATTGGAGAGGTTTTGCGTGGGGTGCTTATCGAAGCAGGGCTGCGAGAGACTTAGATGAGGGATTGACTGAGTCAGACCGAGGGATTGCCATGGCAGACCTACTGGACACGGAATTGGATGCAATACTAGAGGGCACCTCGCGCTCATTCTATCTCAGTCTCAAAGAGTTGCCTTCAGGCGTACGTTCGCAAGTTGGTCTGCTCTATCTTCTAGCACGAACCTCCGACACCATAGCAGACTCAGAGCAAGGATCTGCTGAGAGTAGACTTGTAGCACTGGAACATTACAATGAGTACGCGCAGGGCCGCTCGAACTCGCTGCCAGACCTCTCTGAACTCGCTCGCCTACAGAGGATCGATTCCGAGAGGAAGTTGCTGGAAAGCATGCCGGCCACAGTGGCGTGTATCGACCGGTTCTCTAACTCCGACCGGCTCCATATCCGTCACTGCCTCGACGTTATCGTAGGAGGGCAGATCCTCGATCTGCAGCGTTTCTTCGGTGCAACAGAAGAAAAAGTGGTAGCCCTGTCAGAGGATAATGAACTGGACGACTATGCATACAGGGTCGCTGGT
>ENA-OSET01004628-OSET01004628.1-sediment-metagenome-genome-assembly--contig:-NODE-4628-length-12081-cov-2.793236_pt1 | contig 12081 bp, 16 predicted proteins | sample MGYA00237882_ERZ534229 | MGnify/ENA primary metagenome ERZ534229 (study PRJEB26408, sample SAMN06266212) | sediment metagenome | isolation source: Hudson Canyon methane seep mesocosm | place...
CAACGCTCAGACCGAAGAATATGGTGACATGTTCGCGTTTGGTGTTATTGACCCTGCCAAAGTTGTGCGTACTGCGCTGGAAGACGCAGCCTCGATTGCTGGTCTGCTGATCACCACCGAAGCCATGATCGCTGACAAACCGTCGAAAGACGGCGGTGCAGCCGGTGGCGGTATGCCTGACATGGGCGGCATGGGCGGCATGGGCGGCATGATGTAATCACAAGTCCCTTGGACTTGTGAGGCCCGCAAGGGGTATCACGCCATCCTACCGGATGAATTTGGGGTCGCCTTAGGGCGGCCCCATTTTTTTTTAGTGCCCGCCTTGCGGGCCGGCCTTCGGCGAGAGTATTTTTAAAAAGGTGAAGAGGGAGGTTTGGGATGGTCGTTGGACCGGACACGTTGAAGGATGTTTGTGACGTTCAATTTGATGAGGTGGATGCGCTGCTGAAAGCAGCTTTTCCGACGGATAGTGAGGCACGGCTGGTCCGGCAGTTGCGCGCGGATGGTGATATGCTGCATGAATTTCAAAAGCCATGGATGGGTAAGATTGGTGGCTATCTGGCGCTGAGCCGGATGAAGGCGCCAGAAGGCTGGGCCTGTTTGGCGCCTATGGCGGTGCGGCCTGAATGGCAGGGCGGCCGACTGGCTGAAGGTAAGTCAAACGGGGCGCTGGGACGACCAAAGGACGCGGCACACCGAAGACCGTGGCGATTTGGGACGCGGATGTTGCAAGAGCTTCAGTCGCTTTACGATATTCCGTCAAAAGAGTTTCAGGACCAATTGCCCAAGACCATCGTCGTGTTGGGAAAGCCTTCATTCTATGGACGGTCCGGGTTCAACCTGAAGCGGGCGCAAAAACTGAGTAGCCCCTATCCCCTGAATTACACGCTGATCTTGCGGCGCGGCGACGATGTACCGGTAGAGACACTGATTTATCCGCCTGCATTCTCAGAATAGGGACCTGAACGTCGTTGGAAGGGCTCGGTTATTTCGGGTGTCCTGTACTGAATTTTTGAGTATGGGATAGGCATTCTGATGAAAAGGATCTTTCCTGTGCTGCAGGTTCTTGGCCGACCAAACTTTGTCAATGTTCAAAAAGTTATGTGGTGCGCAGCTGAGCTTGGGCTTGAGTGCGAGCGAATGGATGTTGGTGGCGCCTTTGGAGGCAATGACGGGATCGAGTATCTGGCCAGAAATCCAAATGGCAAAATCCCAACGCTGATTGATGGCGACTATGTTCTTTGGGAATCCAATGCAATTGTGCGTTACCTTTGCGAACAATATGCATCTGGTCATTGGTTGCCGGACACTGCCCAGAAACGGGGGCATGCCAATCAGTGGATGGACTGGTATCAGACTGCGTTACACAAGCCGATGACGGTTTTGTTTTGGCAATTGATCAGGACACAACCGGAGCGTCGGGACCTTGTGGCAATTGAGGCTGCTGTCGCTGAATGCACACTCTTTTGGACTATGCTGGATCAGCACCTGCAACAGAGATCGTACATTCTGGGCGAGCACCTCACTATGGCGGATATTCCGCTTGGGTGCGCTGCTTATCGCTGGCATTCGATGGGTTTTGAACGCCCTGAGCTCTCTAACCTGCGGGCATGGTGGTCGCGTATTTGCATGCGTTCAGCGTATCGGGCACACGTCATGCTTCCCCTGACATAAGGGGGAAACTGTGTCCTGATGCAGTATAGCAACAGAATTCGATGCTGCGTTAAGTATCTCTATGGTTGTGTGTCGTCGTGTGCTATCAGCATCCCTGTGTTCAACCCATAGCCATAGGAGGCGTTTCATGACCAATTTCGTTATAAGTTACCGCCTCAGATCTGTTGGCAATTGGATAGCGATGGCTGCCCAGCGGACTTGCTGATCCTGCCTCGGCGGAACACGTCTCTTCATATCTGAAGTCTAAATGGGTCTGACCAGCGGCAGTGCGCCGTCTGTTTAAGGTCCCGTCATTTCCCAACCAACCCAAGGAGTCCTCCGTTTTACGCGGAGGTTGCAAATCATGACACGACTTGAACCTACAAACCCGTTTGCCGACCTGAATACGGCGCTCACCCAAATCACCTCGGACTTTGGTAAGTGGCGGGTGCTGAGCGCCTTGCTGCGCCATTTGTTCGTCCGCAAAACCCCGGTCGCAATGCTGTCGCCGCCGCTGAATGCTCATATGCGCAAGGATATCGGCCTTCCGCCGATACGGGACCGCTCCCCGTTGGACATACCGCCTTGGTTTTGAGTTATGAGGCCGCCTGAAAAAGCGGCCTCAATTTGCGTCAACTGCGGCGGCCAGGCAGCGTGGGGTCCGCGTAACCAGCTGGAAATGAGATCGTCAGACTGGAAACTGACCGTGATATTTTGCGGTCATTTTGCGTTTTGAGGTCTCTGTTGTAAACTGGAGTGGTGTGAATTGGAAATCGATGGGGGGAACGATGAAAGTATCAAGTATTCTAGCCGGTGTCATAGCAGTGCTGGCGCTCAGCGGGCCGGCGTTCGCAGACAGCCTGAAATGGACAATTCGGAGTGAACATCCCAATATCGTGAGCCTGGAATTCTACAGTCAGGATTACAATCGCGCCTGGCCTGGTGATGGCCAGGTTTACCTATTGAAGGACTACGACTCACACTCGTACAATCTGGAATGCAGTAGTGGAGAGAAAATCTGTTATGGCGCTTGGGTGCGTGGGGAATCTGAAAGTTATTGGGGCGTCGGAATGAATGATGTCAGCGGATGCACAGATTGCTGTTATACCTGCGGTCAAGGCGATACAGGATTGCGTATTCTGGACAACTAGGTCGGGTCGAACCGACCAATAATGAGGGTCGGGTATGCGGCTGATTATTTTGACTGTGGTGGTCATGCTGGCGTTTGCTGGCAATTCAATACTGAACCGATTGGCCGTTGGATCAGATGAAATCGATGCGATGGGCTTTGCGCAGATCCGGCTGGCTGCCGGGATGGTCACGTTGTTGGCACTGTGTCGATGGCGCCAGCAAGGCCTTTCTCAACCTGTCCGGGCTAGTCTGGTCGGTGGCGGTTCATTGGCGCTGTATATGATCGGGTTTTCGTTGGCGTATCGTAATCTGGACGCCGGGTTAGGTGCTTTGATCCTGTTTGGCGTTGTGCAGATTACCATGTTCGGCTGGGGAGCGCTGCGTGGGTCTGTGGTGGCGCCGGGACAGGTTTTGGGGGCTTTGCTGGCCTTTGCGGGGCTGACCTATGTACTTTGGCCCACTGGGTCAGTTCAGGTGCCTTTGATCGGAGCGGCCTGCATGGTCGCCGCAGGTCTGGGCTGGGCGATATACAGTTTGCTGGGGCGACAGGTGCAATCGCCCTTGGCCGCAACGACAATGAACTTCATGTGGGCGACGGTCATGGTGTTGCCACTGACCTGGGTGCTGTCCGAACCAGTTGCGATATCAATGTCAGGGGCAGGGCTGGCGATTGTATCCGGGGCTGTAACCTCAGGGTTGGGATATGCCTTGTGGTACCGGGTATTGCCGCAACTGCAACCGGCTGTCGCGGCCACGGTTCAGTTGAGCGTTCCGGTGATTGCCATGCTGGCCGGGGTGATCGGCCTGGGAGAGAGCCTGTCGCTGCAACTGCTCATCGGGACGCTGGCCGTGCTGGGCGGGATCGCGCTGGTCATCACCTTGTCGCCAAGGAAGGCGCGCTGATAAAGGCTTTCGCGGCGTCCTTTTTGGGCTTATCTGCATATCATGAGAAACTGTAAATCGTGCCTTCTGGCTATCGCCTTGGTTCTGCTGCCACTGTCTCCGGCCCGCGCCGACAGTGCCGACAGTGGTGAATGTGTGATCCTGCTACATGGGCTGGCCCGCACCGAAACGTCTTTTGCGGTGATGGAGCAGGTCTTCAAAGCGCGGGACTACAAGGTAGTGGTGCCAGGCTACCCATCGACAGATCTGCCGATCCCGGAGCTGGCGGATCTGACGCTGCCGAAAGCGGTGGCAGAATGTGGCGACAGGCCGGTCAATTTTGTTACCCATTCAATGGGCGGCATTTTGTTGCGCTATTGGCTGCAGGACAACCGGCCCAGGCAGTTGGGCCGCACGGTTATGCTTGGCCCACCCAACCACGGCAGTGAACTGGTGGACGAGTTGGGCGATTGGGAAGTGTTTGGCCTGCTGAACGGTCCGGCGGGCATGCAGCTGGGTACGGGTCCTGACGGGGTGCCCGAGCGCTTACCGGCGGTGGATTTTCCCTTGGGTGTGATTGCAGGCAATCGCAGCATCAGCCCGGTTTTTTCCAATCTGATTGACGGCCCGGATGATGGCAAGGTCTCGGTCAAATCCACCATGATCGAGGGCATGGTTGGCCATCTGACGCTACCTGTCACCCATACCTTTATGATGAACAACTCAAAGGTCATCGTGCAGACGCTGCATTTTATCGAATTCGGGAGCTTCAACGAAACGATGAGCTGGATTGGCTCGGTTCATGCCATCATCGAGGAGGTCTGCGATGGGTTGGGCTGTGGTAGTGACGAGACCGGAGACGAGACTGAGACACGCTGACCTGGCGTCCTGCATTGGTCAAACCATCCTGCTGCTGTGAGATCAAATATCTGTGGTGCCACATGAAAACACCCGCCGAAGGGCGGGTGTTGAAGGGGCAGGCAACCGAGGCTTATGCCTTGTTGCGAACGATCCGGTTTACGTGGCCCATCTTACGGCCAGGTTTGGTGTCAGCTTTGCCATATAGATGAATGGCGCAATCGACCTCTTTTGCCAGATCCGGCAGGCGATCCATGTCGGCGCCGATCAGATTTTCCATCACCACATCACTGTGACGTTGACCATCGCCCAGCGGCCAGCCGACGACAGCGCGGATGTGCTGTTCAAATTGATCGACGCTGCAGCCGTTCTGGGTCCAATGACCGGAGTTGTGAACCCGTGGCGCAATCTCATTCACCACAAGGCCCTGAGCCGTGACAAACAGCTCGACCCCCAAGACGCCAATATAGTCCAGCTCGGTCAGGATACGTGCCGCCAGTAGGACCGCATCCATGCGCTGAGAGGCGGACAGTTTGGCTGGAACGGTTGTGGTGGCCAGAATGCCGTCTGTGTGGACGTTCTCACTGGGATCATAGCAGGCGACATCGCCCTGCAATCCGCGCGCAGCAATGACTGATACCTCGTGGCTGAAGCGGATGAAGCCTTCAAGCAGAGCAGGGGCACCGGCCATGTCTGCTAATGCCTGTGGGGCATCATCAGGGGTCTTGATCCGTGCCTGTCCCTTGCCGTCATAGCCAAAGCGGCGGGTTTTCAGGATCGCCGGGGCGCCGATATCCGCCAGTGCTGCGTCCAGACTGGCCTGATCGGTGATATCGGCAAAGGGTGCTGTGGTCAGGCCGAGACCTTGCAGAAAATTCTTCTCGGTCAGCCGGTCTTGACTGATCCGCAGGGCCTCGCGGCCGGGGCGGATTGGACGCTGGCTTTCCAGAATATCCAGCGCGGCGGTTGGAATGTTCTCAAACTCATAAGTGATCACATCAACCGAGGCCGCAAAGGCCGTCAACGCCTCGGCGTCGTCATAGCCTGCTGTGGTCACACGGTCGGCCACCTGACCAGCGGGCGGATTGGCGCCGGGTTCATAGATATGGGTGGCAAAGCCCAGGCGAGAGGCAGCAACCGACAGCATGCGGCCCAACTGGCCACCGCCGAGGATGCCGATGGTGGCACCGGGTTTCAGGGCATCAGTCATCTACTGGCTCCTCAGGGATCGAGGCCGACAGGGCGGCGCGCCAGGCATCGAGCCGTTCGGCCAGAGCAGTGTCTTGCAATGCGAGGATACCAGCGGCCATCAAGGCGCCATTGGCCGCGCCAGCGGCGCCGATTGCCATTGTGGCAACGGGGAATCCCTTGGGCATCTGAACGATGGAATACAGTGAATCAACTCCGGACAGAGCACGGGTTAGAACCGGAATGCCGACCACTGGAACGCGGGTCTTGGAGGCCACCATGCCTGGCAAATGCGCGGCACCGCCAGCGCCGGCGATGATAACCTGCAAGCCACGGTCAGCGGCAGACTTACCATAGCTCCACAGCCTGTCGGGTGTGCGATGAGCCGAGACTATCTTGGCCTCATAGGCAATGCCCAGCTCATCCAGAATATTGGCGGCTTCTTTCATGGTGGGCCAGTCCGACTGGCTGCCCATGATGATACCCACTTTGATGTCGGCCATATTTTGCCCTGTCCCTTGTTTTACTGCAGAGCGCGGGATGCCTCTGCCGGGGTGAAAGAGAAGCGGGCACTATAGGGAAAACGGGGCCTGAGGCAATGCGGCATTGGCGGTGCGCGGCAGTATTCTATCTCAGAGGCTCCCGCCCGTCGTTTGGGCATGAAACATGCCCGTCCTCCCGTTGGGCATGGCACCGCGCCAGTGCGCGGCGCGGGTGGTGTTTGGTCGCAACCGCAGCGCGCACTGGCGCGCTGCCTGGCCCAACTCTGCGGACCCTGCGGCGTAGCCGTGGGGGCCAAGGAGGCGGGAGTTCTTGTTTTACCAATTGAACAGTGCCACCAATTTTGCAGTGTTCAACTTGGTGAAATTTTAGGTGGCTTTGGATAACTCAGGTAAAACTGTATCTGGGCAATAATCAGGATTAGAATTTTACATGGAACGTGACGGCTAAGGATTGAGTGGCCAGTGGTCGGTATCGGGTATTTATGAAAAAATATTATGAACTTACAGGTGACCCTAGCATAGACAGCCAGCTTCAGGGCGCACTTAGCGCCTTGAAAATGGGCCAAATATTGTCTTGGATTGCCGTGCTCAGCATCCTATTGGCGGGTGTTTGGGGCACCCATTTGGTTTATGCTAGCAATCCGGAAGAGTTAGGACTCTCACTCTTGCCGCTGATTGCAGCATTTATCGGAGCAGCTTCTGTCAGAGGCTTTCTTCGTAAAACGTTCTCTGCTTCACTATTGCCGACAGTGGCCAAGGCAGTGGGGTTTGAATACAGCCATACCTTTCATGGGGTGCAGGACTTGCTGGACACCGGGCTGCTTCCCTCGGGCCGCGTTGTGCGATCAGAGGACAGTTTAAAAAGTGACTTCGGCAGCGTCTCTGTGAGCAGTCGCGATATCCACATCACAACAGGCGGAGACGAACCCAAAACCCTTTTTGCTGGCTTGGCTATTTCACTGAAGCATCCTGAAAACAGGAATAGTCTGGTAGTAACAACGGAGGAGCGGACGCGCAGTGGACGTTTTCGCAAGCCATTGGTTGGCATCAGAAATTTCATAGAGACAGCCCGAAAGAAATGTCCCCAAGGCGAGGAATTCCGTGCATTTTCCAGCAATAGAGAAAAGGCCAATGATCACGGTTTTGAGCCTTATCTGGAGAATATTCTTAGACTAAATGCCGAGTTGCCCAATTGCCGGTTGTTTTCGTTGGTAAGGTCCTGGGATGAAACCCATGTCGCGTTGTCTTATGATGGAAACCCGATGAAGCTGGGTGGGTTATTTGTAACCCGGTCAAAATTGCAAGAACAGGTGTTAGAGGCTGTATCCACTATGCAATTGGTGCTTCAGGCCGTGCAAGTTGTGCTGGAGGCAGAAGCAGCTGAAAAGCTGGGGTAAGGGACAGTTTCTCTCTCACCCATGCCGTGCGGATCAAAGATATGATGTAGAGACCTGTCCCGACCTCAGGCAAGTATATCTGGCAACAGGCGATCTTCGATTTGGGCGATGATATCCTTAAGCCACAGCTTTTGCTTTTTCAGACGGCGGAGCGTTAGCTGATCGCCGGTGCCCTTGTCCTGCAGGGCGTGAATAGCCTCATCCAAGTCACGGTGCTGGCGGCGGAACACTTCGAGTTCCACCTTCAGCACATCATCGGTTTTCATAGAAATATCAGTAGGGGCGTTCATTGGTTACTCGGAAAGTGAAGAAAGTCGTCGCCGTAGGGTACGCGTTTACGTTCTTTTCGCCTAGTCCCTGTACGCCTTGCACTTGTTAAAATGTTAGTTTCTTCCCATATTCACAGTGCAGGCTGCCACAATGGGGTTTGCGCTTACCGTCGCTTACGCTTTGAAGGACGAATTACGTGTCAAAACTCACTCTGGGCTCTTACCCACATATGCTGGGGTTCGAGCAGCTGGAACGTCTGCTAGAGCGTTCGGCCAAATCGGGTAACGAGGGTTATCCCCCCTATAACATCGAACAAACGTCGGATTTCTCCTACCGGATTACTTTGGCTGTGGCCGGGTTTGCGGAAAAGGATCTGGCCATTACCATCGAGGATCGACAGCTGGTGATCCGCGGACGGCAAGGTGAAGACAGCGAAGGACGGGTATTTTTGCACCGCGGCATTGCCGCGCGTCAGTTTCAGCGCATGTTTGTATTGGCAGACGGTGTCGAAGTTGGAGATGCTATTATGGAAAACGGTTTGCTTCACGTAGACCTAACTCGCTCGCGCCCGGAAACCGTGGTTCAGACCATCAATATCAGAAAGAGTGAATGATGCAGGTAGCAAGTGAACACAACGGTCCTGAACCGCGCGCGGCCTATGTGAAAACCGTGGATGTCGCGGATCTTCCGGAAGAGGTGCAAAAGGGGGCCAAGGGGCGAACTCACCTATATGCGCTGCACGACGCCGAGGGAGAGCAACTGGCATTGGTTGCTGACCGCCGTATGGCTTTTGTCCTGGCGCGTCAGAATGACTATGCGCCTGTGCCTGTCCACTGATCCGACAGGGGGCTAGATATACCGTACTGACCGTGTCACAGAGATGACCATCGAGAACGCGACGACAGGTGATATGCTGTTGGTTGCTTTTCTGAAATCATGGGTTTTGGTCGGCGGTGAGAGGGTACGCAAATGAGCAGATTTGAATTCGACTGGGTAGATGCGTTTTCGGATCGGGCATTTGGTGGCAATGGCTGCGCGGTGGTGCATGGTGGCGCCGATCTGCCCGAGGCGGTTTGCACAGCATATGTCCGCGAGACCTCGCTGGTGGAGTGCACGTTTACGGGTCCATCGGATGTGGCGGACATACAGGTGCGCTATTTTTTGGCCAGCCGTGAAATCCCCTTTGCCGGTCACCCGACTATTGCCACAGTTGCCGCGATGCGCGATCGCGGATTGATTGACGGTACGCAGCTGGTTTTGGAAACCGGCGCTGGGCTGGTTCAAGTCTCGTTAGATGGCGATCTGATTGAGATGACCCAGATTGCCCCAGAGTTTGGCCCAACCGTTGACCCTGCATTGGTAGCGGCAGCAGTGTCGTTGCCTGTGGACGCAATTGTCGGGCAGCCGCAAAAAGTATCCACCGGGCTGCCATTCTGCATCACGGTACTAAAGGATCACACCGCCCTGACTGAAGCGCAACTTGACCTAAACGCGCTGGCAAAAGTCGGGCAAGTGCTTGGGGCTGACGGGATTGACATGATGGAACCGTTTTTGGTGGTGTTACAGGGGGCAACACCGGTCGGGGACACTTACGCAAGGCTGCTGCTGGCGCCACCCAGCCCACCCGAAGATCCGTTCACCGGCTCGGCCACAGGGGCCATGGGTGCTTATCTGTGGCGGCACGGGATGATGAACAAGGACACCTTCATCGCCGAGCAGGGGCATGGCATGGGGCGCCCGGGCCAGGCCCAGGTAACCCGCGTCGGCCCGGCAGAGGCGATGACCGGTATCCGGGTTGCAGGTAAAGGATTTGTCCTGATGCGTGGCACGGTAGATTTGCCTGAGGTCCCGTAAGGCTTTAGGCGTCGCTCGCCAGAAGAGCCCGCGCTGCGCGGCCTTCGAGATCACCCCAATGGGCAGCTTTATCCCGGATCGCCTGCAAGGCGGGTAATTTTGACTGGTAAAGCTGCTCTGAGGCATTCTCAACGGCGTGGCGAATGTCATTTTCATCTTTGCAAATGATCATACCCGACGTGTCGAAAAAACGGTCGATGTTAGGGCAACCCAGATAGATTGGCACACAACCACACAGAATGGTGTCGATCAGCTTTTCGGTGAAGTAGTTGGTTTCGTTTGAGTTTTCGATCACCACTGAAAAACGATAAGGCGCCAGCCCTTCGTGTTTGTTCTCAAAGGGGTGGTATCCGCCGCCCAGTGCGACCAGATCCATTTCGTTGGCACGTGCCCAATCGACAATATTATGACGGACGAGATGGCCTGGTTGCGATCGTTTCGCCGAGGCAATCAGCGATGTCATGCGGGATTTGGTTAGGTCCAGACTGTCCGCGTTGTCTACCCAGGTGCTGCCAAATGGGAAAAACACACCATTAGGAATATGTGCAATAAGGTCATCTTCGACGGCTGCAAGGACTTTGTGAAACCGCCAGTGAAACCGAAGGAGCTTTTGGATGTGGCGTTCTTGGACAATGCGCGGCTCCAGGACCATCACAGACACCTTAGCGCGGGTGCCGAAGCTGGGCCGAAAGTACGACGTGCTGCGGGGGGGCAATAACAAGTGATCCTTGCGGCCCAAATCTTTGAGTTGTTTGCCCAGTAGTCGTTCAGGTTGCCCCAAGGGCCAGTGTAATTTGTCCAGCGGGTACAGATGCGGGACGAACCCGAGTTTCGCTGCAGGTGCCAGAATTCCAACAGTCGGGTTGTCCTGGGGCATACCATGTTTCGCTTTCAACATAAGATCCTTTGCACCGGCGCAAGTGTCGCTCCTCTAACGGGAATCTTCCAATTGCGCCAGCTTTTGTGCCCGCCGGTCGGTGCGGCGCTTTTCCAGCCAGCGCCGCAGCGCTACGGTTTTCAGTTCGGCCTTGGGATCAAACATCATGATGGTGTTTCTAAAAGCCCATTCTGGTAGGCTGCCGCGGCAACCTTTTTCTGGCAGTAAAGAGCGCTCGGACCAGATGTGACGGCGCTTCTGTGGCTGAGCGGGCAATGGGATTTGGGCAGCCGCGGTGGCCAACTCGCCAATCAGAGCAATCAGGTTATGCTGTTCAAGAACCCGTTGCCGGGCCTCAGTGATCGCGGGCATTGCATTTTGCCAACGTCCGTTTTGGATGTCGCGGATCATGCGATCGGCTTCTTGCTCGGGTTGCGCCAGATCAAGATACTCAAAACTTTGACGTGGAAAATAGTCTTCGACGTTGTCACAACCGGCGTAGAACGGGAAAGCCCAGCATAGCCACGGGTCCACCAGTTTTTCGGTCCATGAATGCGGCCCGTCACCGTTTTCAATTGCCAAATGATAGCGGCAGGGCAGCATTGCGTCTGCCTTGTCATCAATGGATTGGAAACCACGTCCGTAAATCTCCAGATGGTCCGGGATTTTTTCGATCAGCGTCTCAACAAACCGCATCCGTTTGCGGTGATAGTCAGTGTGAACCTTGGTCGAGGTCACAATCGAGATTTTGTTTGATTTCTTTGGTACTTCAAGCGCTGAAAACCAATCATGGTCGCGCAATGGGGGTGCATCTTCTGAATTAGAAAAATTGATGCCAGCAAACCAGTACCAACAGGTACTGCGGTGCCATTTTTCTGTGCCCAGTGGCTTAGGCGTTGTTGTCAGCACAATTCCGAATTGATCAAGGAAGCGGCGACTATAGGGGTGAATGACGTCCGGTTCTGCAGCGACAAACACGGTGCGCCCTTTGGGTAAGGTTGTTTCCAACGAATAAGAGGCGCGGTTGAACACAATCAACACGTCAATGTCGTCGGGAATATCTAGCCCAAACGTCAACGTGACATCACCCACCACAGGTGTTTGGCCCGGTGACTGCTTGAGAAACATTCTCTCCGGCACATCGGTAAAGACATGGGTTTTAATAGGATTGTGCATGGGCGACCGTGTTTGGCTAACAATGCGCTATTTTACACAGGAACTTAAAATGGAAAACCTGAATAAATGATACCGCCAAAAAGAAAAGCGACAGGTTACCCCGCCGCTTTTCTGTGATGCTATGTGGGTCTAGTTCAGCCTGCGATCAGACCCATGCTTTCCAGTTTCAGCAGAACCTGATGGGCACAGTCGTCGACTGCGACGTTTTCTGTTTCCACCGATAGCTCTGGACTTGCTGGAACATCATAGGGATCTGAAATACCGGTGAATTCCTTGATTTTACCTTCGCGGG
>ENA-OSET01004629-OSET01004629.1-sediment-metagenome-genome-assembly--contig:-NODE-4629-length-12080-cov-3.461968_pt1 | contig 12080 bp, 12 predicted proteins | sample MGYA00237882_ERZ534229 | MGnify/ENA primary metagenome ERZ534229 (study PRJEB26408, sample SAMN06266212) | sediment metagenome | isolation source: Hudson Canyon methane seep mesocosm | place...
AAGACGTCACCGACATCATCCTGAACCTTAAGGGCGTCTGCCTGCGCATGGAAGTCGAAGGGCCAAAGCGCCTGTCGATTAATGCAAAAGGCCCAGCCGTTGTCACCGCCGGTGACATCTCTGAGTCCGCAGGTATCGAAATCCTGAACCGCGACCACGTGATCTGTCACCTGGACGATGGCGCTGATCTGTTCATGGAACTGACTGTGAACACTGGCAATGGTTATGTTTCGGCTGAAAAGAACAAGCCGGAAGATGCACCCATTGGTCTGATCCCGATCGACGCAATCTATTCGCCGGTCAAAAAGGTTTCGTATGACGTGCAGCCGACTCGCGAAGGTCAGGTTCTGGACTATGACAAGCTGACCATGAAAATCGATACCGATGGTTCGATCACGCCGGACGACGCCGTAGCTTTTGCTGCGCGTATCCTGCAGGACCAACTGTCGATCTTCGTGAACTTTGATGAGCCTGAGTCTGCTTCTCGTGCAGACGAAGACGATGGTCTCGAGTTCAACCCGCTTCTGCTGAAGAAAGTGGACGAGTTGGAACTGTCTGTTCGTTCGGCAAACTGCCTGAAGAACGACAACATCGTTTACATCGGCGATCTGATCCAGAAAACCGAAGCAGAAATGCTGCGCACGCCGAACTTCGGCCGCAAGTCGCTGAACGAGATCAAGGAAGTGCTTTCGGGCATGGGTCTGCATCTCGGCATGGACGTCGAGGACTGGCCACCGGACAACATCGAAGATCTGGCGAAAAAGTTCGAAGACTCGTTCTAATAGGACTGGTCAAAAGATTGGAGAGGGCGTAAAGCCCTCTCCGCAATGCCCGGAATACCGGGGAAGATCTGGGCACCAACGCCCCAAGGAGAGTAGCTGACCCGCATCGGCTGCCAGACAAAGCAAAATATAACGAAGGAATACGAAAATGCGTCACGCACGTGGTTACCGCCGCCTGAACCGTACACATGAGCACCGTAAAGCTCTGTTCTCGAACATGGCAGGCTCGCTCATCGAGCACGAGCAGATCAAAACAACTCTGCCAAAAGCAAAAGAATTGCGCCCGATCATCGAAAAGATGATCACACTGGCAAAACGCGGCGACCTGCACGCCCGCCGTCAGGCTTCGTCCAAGCTGAAGCAGGACAAGTATGTCGCGAAACTGTTCGACATCCTGGGTCCACGCTACAAAGACCGCTCCGGTGGTTATGTCCGCGTCCTGAAAGCTGGTTTCCGGTATGGTGACATGGCGCCAATGGCGATCATCGAATTTGTTGACCGCGACCGCGACGCCAAGGGCGCAGGCGACAAAGCCCGCGTTGCAGCGTTTGAAGTTGCCGACGACGAATAAGAATTTCGGACATATCGTCCGTATGTTGAAAACCCCTGGTCCTTTGGATCGGGGGTTTTTTGTTGCCTGAGGAAGGAATGCGCCCCATGGGCGCTGCCTCCGGCGGGGATATTTATGGCCAGATGAAGATCCGGTTGGGAGTGCCTGCTACTCAGTTTTTTCCCCTTGCTCGGTCAGAGCAACATGCAGCATCTTCAGAATTTGATTTCCATTGTGTGATGTGGAGATCAAGCACGGGGCATCCCATTCGTCCTGAAATATAAACTGGCTGCCCCCGAAATAATATTCGGTGCACATAATATGCATTGTTTCTTCCGGAATTCCGTATCTTTCTTTGATAGCTGAAGCGACGCAGGGTCTGTCCTCCAGTTCGAATTCCAATGAAAAGTGACCGTTTTGGATATCAAGCAACCTGTAGCCCATGCAGTGTACATATTTGTGCACGCTTGCGTGGTCAACAATCTGCTCCACTTCAGGCTTCTTTTTGCAAACAACACCCTGGGGTGGGTTGGCCTTTGGCCACGAGGAGCGGCGGCTGTGACCGTCCTTTTTCCTGGAGCTGAGCTTGCATTTGCGCAGTGTCCCCCGCATATCCTAAAGACAATTCATGTTGGAGCCAAAATGATCCGCGCAGCCCTTATTGCCCTTATTGTTGTTGTCGCAGCGCCGCTGGCAGCTCAGACCAAAGTGCCCAGCTCGCAGGCTGAAATCAGTCTTGGCTTTGCGCCGCTTGTCAAAGAGGCCGCGCCGGCGGTTGTGAATATCTATGCCAAGATCGTCACCCAGGAACGCCAGCGTACGCAGTTTTCAAACGATCCGTTCTTTGACGACTTCTTTCGGGGGTTAACCAAGCCGCAGCCGCGGGTTCAAAATTCCTTGGGGTCGGGGGTGATCCTGTCGGCGGATGGCATTGTTGTGTCGAACTATCATGTTGTTGGCATGGCCACCGATATCCGGGTGGTGACCACCGACCGGCGCGAATATAATGCGCGTGTCGTGCTGGCGGATCAGGCCAGCGATCTGGCCATCCTGCAGCTGGAAGAGGCCGCCGATTTGCCCTTTCTGGACCTGCGCAACAGCGATCAGGTCGAGGTTGGTGAATTGGCGCTGGCCATTGGGAACCCGTTTGGTGTTGGGCAAACCGTAAGCAGTGGCATCATTTCCGGGTTGGCGCGAACCGGCACCGCAAGTGGCGAAGGGTTCGGCTATTACCTGCAGACGGATGCTGCGATCAACCCGGGCAACTCGGGCGGCGCGCTGATTGACGTCAATGGTGATCTGATTGGCATCAACACGCGTATTCTTAGCCGATCTGGCGGGTCGAACGGTATTGGCTTTTCGATCCCGGCCAACCTGGTGCGCGAATTTGTGCATCAGGCGCAAAATGGTGCAGAAGAGTTTCAGCGTCCCTGGGCTGGCATGTCGGGTCAGCCGGTCGATGCGGATATGGCGGCCTCGTTGGGGATGGATCGTCCTGAGGGCATGGTGATCTCGGATCTTCATGGGGCCAGTCCGTTTGCCAAGGTCGGATTCGAAGTGGGCGATGTGATCACTGCGGTCGAAGGCCAGGTGGTCAATTCTCCTTCGGAGATGGTGTTTCGCATGTCGGTTGTCGGAATGGGCGGGCAGGCGACAATCACCCGCTTGCGCGGCACTGAGGTGGATGATCTGGACGTGGAAATGATGGCTGCGCCTGATAGCCCGTCGGCGGATCTGCTGCAGATGAACGAAAGGTCGGTGCTGCCGGGTCTGGTGGTGGCGCGTATCAATCCAGTGGTCATCCTGCGTCTGGGGTTGCCGCTAAACGCCCAGGGGGTGGTGATCACCAATCCGGGATCAAGTGGCGCCCGCGTGGGGCTGCGCCCGGGAGACGTGGTGCAGGATATCAATGGGGAGGCTGTTGCCAATACCGCCGATGTTCCCACGTTGCTTGAGACTGCGGGGCGACGGGTGAAAATGAACCTGCTGCGCGGCGGCCAGCAGCTGAACCTGCAGTTCCGGTTGTAACCATGGCGGATCTGTTTGACAGCGGCACAGCACAGGGGGAGGGTCAGCCCGAACCCAACCGGCCTTTGGCCGACCGGCTGCGACCGCGGACATTGGCGCAGGTCATTGGCCAGTCACAGGTCCTGGGCCCCGAGGCCCCCTTGGGGGTGATGCTGGCCTCGGGATCCCTGACGTCCTTGGTTTTCTGGGGACCACCCGGTGTGGGTAAAACCACCATCGCCCGTCTTCTGGCGGATGAAACAGACCTTCATTTTGTGCAGATCAGTGCGATTTTTTCCGGGGTGGCGGATCTGAAGAAGGTGTTTGAGGCTGCTAAAATCCGGCGTCAGAATGGCCGCGGCACGCTGTTGTTCGTGGACGAGGTGCACCGCTTTAACAAAGCGCAGCAGGACGGGTTTCTGCCGCATATGGAAGACGGCACCATCCTGTTGGTGGGCGCCACCACCGAGAACCCCAGTTTTGAGCTGAACGCCGCGTTGCTAAGCCGATCGCAGGTGCTGGTGCTGGAGCGGCTGTCGCTGGTGGATCTGGAGCTGCTGACGCAGCGGGCCGAAAAAGAACTGGCGCGGGCCTTGCCGCTGGATGCGGATGCGCGTGATGCACTGCACGAAATGGCCGATGGCGATGGGCGCGCCTTGTTGAATCTGATCGAACAAGTGGCCGCCTGGAGCGTGGACAAGCCGTTGAACCGGGATGCGCTGGCGACGCGGTTGATGCGGCGGGCGGCGAAATTCGATAAATCCGGTGACGAGCATTACAATCTGATCTCGGCCTTGCACAAATCCATTCGGGGGTCAGACCCGGATGCGGCATTGTATTGGCTGGGGCGGATGCTGGAAGGCGGCGAGGACCCGAGGTTTCTGGCCCGTCGGCTGACCATGATGTCGACCGAGGATATCGGTCTGGCAGATCCGCAGGCAAACACCGTCTGTCTGAATGCCTGGCAAACATATGAGCGATTGGGCAGCCCGGAGGGAGAGCTGGCGCTGGCCAATGCGGCGGTCTATCTGGCCTTGGCGCCCAAATCGAATGCGGTCTATGTGGGCATCAAGGCGGCGCGTCGTCTGGCCAAACAGACCGGCAGCGCCCCGCCGCCCAAACATATCATGAATGCGCCGACCAAGCTGATGGCCGAGCAGGGCTACGGCGATGGCTATGCCTATGATCATGATTCTGAGGATGGGTTCTCGGGGCAGAATTACTTTCCGGACGGTGTGAAACATCCGGTGCTGTATCAGCCGGTTGAGCGGGGGTTTGAGCGCGAGTTGAAGCGGCGGGTGGATTATTTTGCCAAATTACGCGCGCAACGCAATAGTTAGAGGCAGCGGTCGGGTTTTGACGCGAGCCAGCACGTGCCCTGCGGCAACTACCCGGTTGCGTTTAGCCCTGCATTGGGCGCATTGCTGGCAAAACTTGACATCCGGGGCGGCACACGCGAGAGACCGCCAATGTTTTATACCGTCTTATATGTCGCCTTTGGTGGCGCAATCGGGGCTGCGTGCCGATACCTGACAGGCCTGGGCGTTATCCGGCTGCTGGGACATCATCCGTTTCCGGTTGCGGTCATCCTGGTGAATGTCATCGGGTCGTTTCTGATGGGGGCTTTTGTGGTTGTCGCTGCGCATCGCGGTTTGACGCATCTTAGCCCCTTTGTGATGACCGGGCTGCTGGGTGGGTTCACCACGTTCTCGGCGTTCTCGCTGGAGACGGTTCATTTGATCGAACGCGGTGCTCTGGGGCAGGCGGCACTTTATGTGCTGCTGTCCGTTGGGCTGTCGGTGGGCGGTTTGTTTATTGGCCTGATGGTCACAAAAGGGGTGCTGACATGAGCGGCGTACAAAAAATTATCGTTGCGGACGACGATACGGACCAACGTCTGGACCGCTGGCTGCGGCGGTTGTTCCCGCATGTCAGTCAGGGTCGCATCGAAAAGATGTGCCGCAAGGGCGACCTGCGGGTTGACGGCGGTAGGGTGAAATCCTCGACCCGGGTAATGGCTGGACAAACCGTGCGCGTGCCACCGCTGCCTGCCAGTGACCTTCGACCCAATGATACCCAGCGTCGGATTTCCGAGGCCGACGTCAAGATGATCCAGTCTTGCGTAATCTACCGCGACGATCACGTCATAGCGCTGAACAAGCCGCATGGGCTGGCGGTGCAGGGCGGCAGCGGGCAAAGCCGCCATGTGGACGGTCTGGCCGCGGCGCTGTGTTTCGAGCTGGACGAAAAGCCCAAGCTGGTGCACCGGCTGGACAAGGACACCTCGGGTGTATTGCTACTGGCGCGGACCCGAATGGCCGCTCAGGCGCTGACGGCAGCGTTCCGGCACCGTGAAACCCGCAAGAATTACTGGGCCGTGGTCGCGGGCGTGCCGCATCCCAAAAGCGGGATGATCAAGACCGGTCTGGTCAAGGCACATGGCCACGGACCGGGCGGTGAGGGTGAAAAGATGTACAACATCCACCCGCGCGACATTGACGACACTCCTGGCGCCAAGAAGGCTGTGACCGACTATTCGCTGCTAGAGGCGGCTGGTAAACGCGCAGCCTGGATGGCGCTGAGCCCTGTCACCGGGCGCACTCACCAGTTGCGGGCGCATATGGGTGAGCTGGGACATCCGATTGTCGGCGACGGCAAGTATGGTGGTTCGGGTCAGGAAAACCTTGGTGATGGCTGGGGCTCACAGCTGGGCGATGAAATTTCGAAGAAGCTGCACCTGCACGCGCGCAGCATTAAGATCCAGCACCCTGAGAACAAGTCCGTCCTGCACATCACCGCGCCCTTGCCAAAGCATATGCAGGACACCTGGGACTATTTCCAATGGGACCCAAGAGAGGTGCCCGAAGATCCGTTTGAGGAAGAGGAATGAGCGCAGACCTGCGGCTGGTTCTGTTTGATATGGATGGAACCCTGGTGGACAGCCAGGGTGCCATCACTGGCGCCATGGCTGAGGCCTTTGCGCAGGTTGGCCATATCGCGCCATCACGCGACGCGATCTTGTCGATTGTCGGGCTCTCACTGGATCTGGCAATCGAGCAATTGACCCCGGATATGGATGCCGCAACGCGGGATGCGGTGGTCGAGGCCTATAAATCGTCGTATATGGTGTCACGTCAGGCCGCAGGTCGGTCGCATTCACCATTGTACCCCGGAACCTCTGATATGCTGGCGACGCTAAACGCTGTGCCTGAGTACCTGTTGGGGGTGGCGACTGGTAAGTCGCAGCGCGGGCTGGATGCAGTGATTGCAGCGCATGAATTGACCTGTTTTGTGACCCGGCAATCGGCGGATCATCACCCCTCAAAGCCGCACCCTTCGATGATCCACACCGCAATGGCCGAAACCGGAGTGGCGCGCGAACATACCGTGATGATTGGTGACACCAGTTATGACATCGACATGGGGCGCGCGGCCGGAGTGACAACAATCGCAGTCCCCTGGGGATATCACCCGGTGGATCAGTTAAACGCCGATTATACCATCGACAATTTCGCCCAATTGGCCCCGTTATTGCACCAGATTTGGAAAGCCTGACCTATGAGTACTTGGAAGCAAAAGCGATTCTGGAAACAGGTTTCTGTGGCCGAATCACAGGACCGATTCGCCATTGAATTGGACGGGCGGAGGGTCAAAACTCCCGCAAAGGTAGATTTGCTCCTTCCCACACGTGCTATGGCCGAGGCAATTGCAGTGGAATGGGAGGCCCAGGTTGATGCGGTGAACCCGCATACAATGCCCTGCACGCGATCGGCCAATGCAGCGCTGGACAAAGTCCAGATGCAACATTCTGAAGTGGCTGACATGCTAGCCGAATATGGTGATTCTGACTTGTTGTGTTACCGGGCTGATAGTCCGGTTGAACTGGTTCAACGGCAAACAGAGCAGTGGGATCCGGCGCTGGACTGGGCGGCTTCGGAACTGAATGTCAGGCTACAAACCCGTCGCGGCATCCAGCATCAACCGCAGGATGTAGAGGCCCTGCAGAGCCTACGGGATAGGGTTCAGGCCCTGTCAGACTTCCAATTGGCTGCGTTTCACGATTTGGTCGGTATGTCAGGATCATTGATTCTGGGCTTCGCAGCTGCCGCTGGCTGGCGCAGCCCAGCCGAGATCTGGACCTTGTCGCGTTTGGATGAATCCTGGCAGGAAGAGCAGTGGGGGCCAGACGAAGAAGCCCAGGCTGAAGCTGAAATTAAGCGGCAGGCTTTTCTTCACGCCAAGCGGTTTTACGATTTTTGCTAGCTTGAAAAAATGCTGTCATCGACACAGTTTGAGTCGCAATAAGTCCAATTACTATTAAGTAAGTTTGAGAATTCGCCATCGAAATTCGTGATCCAACACTTGACGACTGTTGATGAATAAGCCCAAACTTAGCAACGAATTGGAAAGATATCCCAGTTCACTCCAATTTTCGACATTGCTGGTGTCGGAACAAAACCGTCCATAAGGACGGAAATATCAGGAAGAGGTAAAAATGAAAAAAACCGTTCTTTTGGGCGCGCTCACTGTAGCCGGTCTGGCTGCTGGCGCGGCTGCTGCTGGCACACTTGATGATGTCAAGGCTCGCGGTACACTGAACTGCGGCGTCACCACCGGTCTGGTTGGTTTTGCTGCTCCGGACGCAAACGGCGAATGGGCCGGCTTTGACGTCTCCATCTGCCGCGCTGTTGCTGCTGCGGTATTGGGTGATCCCAAAGCTGTTGAATTCGTTCCAACCACTGGTAAGACACGCTTCACCGCGCTGGCTTCCGGCGAAATCGACGTGCTGGCTCGTAACACCACATGGACCTTCTCGCGCGATGTTGACCTGAAGTTCACATTTGTTGGCGTGAACTACTATGATGGCCAAGGCTTCATGGTTCCTAAGGATCTGGGTGTTTCGTCGGCCACCGAGCTGGACGGCGCAACCGTGTGTATCCAAACTGGTACCACAACTGAGCTGAACTTGGCGGATTTCTTCCGTTCGAACAACATCAGCTACGAGCCGGTTCCGATCGAAACCAACGCCGAAGCTCAGCAGCAGTATCTGGCTGGCGCTTGTGACGTTTACACCACAGACGCATCCGGTCTGGCTGCGACCCGTGCAACTTTCGAAGCACCTGCCGACCACGTTCTGCTGCCAGAAATCATCTCCAAAGAGCCGCTGGGCCCGTTGGTTCGTCACGGTGACAACGAGTGGGGCGACGTTGTTCGCTGGACTCTGAACGCACTGGTTTCAGCTGAAGAGCTGGGTGTGACTTCGGCTAACGTCGGTGAGATGTCGGCTGGCACCAACAACCCAGAAATCAACCGTCTGCTGGGTACCGAAGGTACGCTGGGTGCGATGCTGGGTCTGGACGCTGAATGGGGCAAAAATGCCATCATGGCGAGCGGCAACTACGGTGAAGTCTTTGCCAAGAACATCGGTGAAGAAACTCCGATTGGTCTGGCCCGTGGTCTGAACGCTCAGTGGACAAACGGCGGCCTACTGTACTCGCCACCGTTCCGCTAAGAACTTTGTTGGAAAGGGCGCAGGTAACCCCTGCGCCCTTTTCTTATCTATAGAACGCTTCGGATCGTCGACGAGTGGGGATCTAACCCCGCCAAAGAAAATCAGTCCGACAGCCATGGGGATTTCTAGGTCATGACAATACTCACTGACCCACCAAAGGAGCAGTTCCGACTGTCGATGCTCCTTTACGATACACGGTATCGGTCAGCTACAATCCAAGTCATCGCAATGTTTGCATTCATGCTTCTGGCGGCTTGGCTTATCAACAACGCAATCATCAACCTGAACACGCTGGGCAAACCGATCTCGTTTGGTTTCCTGGGTCAAACAGCCGGCTATGATATCAACCAGCGACTGCTGGAATACACGAGCCAAGACACACATATCCGCGCCGCCCTGATGGGCCTTTTGAACACCTTGGTTGTCGCGGTTCTTGGGTGCATCACAGCTACGATCGTTGGTGTATTCGTCGGCGTTATGCGTCTGTCTTCGAACTGGCTGATCGCCCGGATCATGACCGTTTATGTAGAGACATTCCGCAACGTACCGGTTCTGCTGTGGATCGTTCTGGCCATGGCCATTCTGATTGAAAGCCTACCGGCACCGCGAGCCTTCAAAGGTGAAAACCCTTCGGCGACGATGGATCTGTTTGATACAGTCGCTATCACCAACCGAGGTGTTTATATCCCCGAGCCGCTGTTTTCGCGCAGCTTAGGCGATATCCATTTGCTGGGTGACATGGCACTGCGCTTTGACGTGTCAATGGACCTGATCGCATTTTTGATCGTACTGGGACTAAGCATCTTTGGGATGCGCAAAGTGATTGCACGTGCAAATGCGATCCAGGAAACCACCGGTGACCGCCCTAAGACCTGGCATGTTCTGTTGGGGCTGCTGTTTGGGCCATCGATTGTTCTAATGATCGTACTGGGGTTCCACCTAGGCTATCCCGAGCTGAAGGGCTTTAACTTCAAGGGCGGCATTTACATGCGTAACTCGCTGATTGCCCTGTGGTTGGCGCTGTCGCTCTATACTGCGGCCTTCATTGCCGAGATTGTGCGTGCGGGTATTCTGGCGATCTCGTCTGGCCAGTCGGAAGCGGCTGCTGCGCTGGGTTTACGCTCGGGTCGTACGATGCGTCTGGTGATCCTGCCACAGGCCCTGCGCGTTATCATTCCGCCAATGATCTCTAACTACCTGAACTTGACCAAAAACTCGTCTCTGGCGATTGCGGTTGGCTATATGGATATCACCGGCACGCTGGGCGGTATCACAATGAACCAAACTGGCCGCGAGCTGGAATGTGTGATGATGCTGATGGCCGTGTATCTTGCTATCTCGCTGAGCATTTCCGGCGTGATGAACTGGTACAATAATAGCGTCAAACTGGTGGAGCGGTAATATGACTGATGTTTCCTTTGTCCGCACAGAAATGTTGCCGGAAAAAGCGCCACCAGGTTCCGAAGTTGGTCCTATTGGCTGGATGCGGCACAACCTGTTTTCAGGCGTGGTCAACACGATCCTGACAATCGTGTCGCTATATGCGATCTACTATGTTCTGGCTGGTGTATTGCCATGGGTATTCCAGTCCGTCTGGAATGCCGATTCCCTGAACGAATGTCGTGAAATCATGAAGGCAACCTGGGGTGAAACCCATGGGCATGCCTGTTGGGGCGTTATTAAAGAGCGCTGGCCGCAGTTGCTGTTTGGGTTCTACCCACAGCACCTGTATGGACGTCCGATCCTGGCGTTGGCCTTGTTGCTCCTGGCATTAACGCCGATCCTGTTCAGCATGATCTCGCGCCGGATGAATTGGTTCCTGTTGGCGCTGACGTTCTTTGTCACCGCGATGATGATGGACGCTTCGGTCTTTGTCTGGATTTTGCGCATCGGCTTTGCTGGCGCCACTCTCTTTATTGGGTACCAACTGGTTACCCTGTCGGGAGCAGACCGAGCTGAGCAGATTATTCAGGGTGCAAAACGCTTGCCTAATCCGCTGATGTTCACAGCCGTTTTTCCCTTCCTGATGCCCTGGCTGATGTGGGGCGGAACCATTTGGGGCCCAATTTGTGCCGCTGCTGGTTTTGGGATCGGGTATGCCGTTATTCGCTTTGGTAGTGCTTTCATGAGCGAACTTGTGGCGATGATTGCCGGAGTTGCTGCTGCCGTTGTCTGGTGGCTGGTACTGTCTGGCTATGTGTCCGATAGTCTGTCTTCGGTTCTTCCCATTGGGATCGAATCCGTTGAATCCCGCCAGTTTGGTGGGTTCATGATTGCGATTCTGCTGGGTGTTGTGGCGATTGGTGTTTCGCTGCCTATTGGTATCGTTCTTGCCTTGGGCCGTCAGTCTGATCTGGTGATCGTCAAAGGGCTTTGCGTTGGATTTATCGAGTTCATTCGCGGCGTTCCCTTGATCACGCTGTTGTTTGTGGCGTCGCTGCTGCTGAACGTCTTCCTGCCGCCTGGTACCAATTTTGACATCATCTTACGGGTGATGATCATGATGACCCTGTTTTCGGCGGCCTATATGGCCGAAGTGATCCGGGGTGGCCTGGCGGCCTTGCCACGGGGACAGTACGAAGGCGCTGACAGCCTTGGTCTGGACTACTGGCAGGCACAGCGGTTGATCATCATGCCTCAGGCCCTGAAAATCTCTATTCCGGGCATCGTGAGCACATTCATCGGGATCTTTAAGGATACGACACTGGTGTCGATTATCGGGCTGTTCGACGTGATTGGATTGGCAAGTGCCATCCGCGCCGACACCGCCTGGAACGGCGTCTATTGGGAACTGTTCGCGTTCATCGCGTTCCTGTTCTTTATCGTATGCTTCTCTATGTCCCGCTATTCCATGTATCTGGAGCGTAAGCTTCAGACTGGCCATCGTTAAGGAGTTCAACATATGTCTGAACTTATGACCGACCGCGCAATCGACCGCTCGAAAATGCAAGTGAGCGAAGAGGTTGCGATTGATATCAACGCCATGAACAAGTGGTACGGGTCGTTTCACGTGCTGCGTGACATCAACCTGACCGTCAACCAGGGCGAACGGATTGTGATCGCCGGGCCTTCGGGCTCGGGGAAATCAACCTTGATCCGTTGTCTGAACGCGCTGGAAGAACACCAGCAGGGCAAGATCACTGTGGATGGGACCGTTCTGTCGAACGATCTGAAAAACATCGACAAGATCCGCCGCGAAGTGGGAATGGTGTTTCAGCACTTTAACCTG
>ENA-OSET01004630-OSET01004630.1-sediment-metagenome-genome-assembly--contig:-NODE-4630-length-12079-cov-2.745292_pt1 | contig 12079 bp, 11 predicted proteins | sample MGYA00237882_ERZ534229 | MGnify/ENA primary metagenome ERZ534229 (study PRJEB26408, sample SAMN06266212) | sediment metagenome | isolation source: Hudson Canyon methane seep mesocosm | place...
TGTTTGGTCAGGAAGTGATAGCAGTGTTGGCTGAGCATTATCAGTTACCCTTCACGCAACATCCCAACTTATATGCAGCGGTTTCAGGTGAAGACGCTTTGCTGCGCTATAGCAGCGCGCTTAAACAACTAGCGGCGAGCTTACTTAAAATCGCCAATGACTTTCGGCTACTCGGCAGTGGCCCACGCTGTGGTTTTAATGAATGGCATCTGCCAGCCAATGAACCGGGTAGTTCCATCATGCCAGGCAAGGTGAATCCTACCCAATGTGAAGCCTTAAGCATGGTTTGTTTGCAGGTGTTTGGTAATGATATGACGGTATCTCTGGCTGTCTCGAATGGGCAGCTGCAACTAAATACTTATCGTCCCTTGATTATTCATAATGTTTTAGAAAGCATCGAATTGTTGACTGATTCGATGACTTCTTTTGCTGAAAACTGTATTCGGGGTTTACAGCTTAATCGAGCGCAAGTGGACGCCAATATGCGCAACAACTTGTCGGCGATTACTCTGCTGGCGCCTAAACTGGGGTATGAAGTGGCAGCAAAGATTGTTCATATGGCAGATCAGAATAATGTTTCTTTATCGGTAGCGGCCGAAGCCTTGGAATTGTTTAGCCAAACGCAATTTGAGACACTGCTGAATGAGCAACTGAAAGCGCATTAGCCACACTTAAAACGGACTGAGTTTTAATAGAACAAGGTATTAATAGAAAAGGGTACTAATAGAACCTAAGGCCATATTATGGAATTTAAAGACTATTACAAAATTCTGGGTGTAGAACCTGATGCCAATGCTAAGACGATTAAAACGGCTTATCGAAAACGTGCTCGTAAATATCATCCCGACATGAATCCAGACGAAGGTGCTGAAGCCAAGTTTAAAGAAGTCGCGGAAGCGTACCAGGTGCTCAAAAATGAACAGCTCAGAGCCGAGTTTGATGAGCTGCGTCAGTATGGAGCCCAATCTCAACAAGGCTTCCAGCCACCGCCAGGGTGGAAATCGTCCCGTGATACAGAATATCAGGAGGGAGCTCAATACCAAGGTGGTTTTTCTGATTTCTTTAATTCCATTTTTGGTAAACAAGGGGGGTCGCAAAACTCGTCAGGGTTTAGCCAAACACAGCAAAGGGCTAGGGGTCAGGATATCGAAATTGAATTACCGATATTCTTGGAAGAAACATTAAAAGAGAACCAAAAAACGGTTGAATTTCAGATGCCTGCTGATGAATATGCTCAAACCCCCTCAACGAAAAAGCACCTGAAGGTGAAAGTACCGCAAGGCGTAATGGATGGTGAAAGAATTCGTCTGAAGGGGCAAGGTAAGCTAGGTTATCAAGGAGGTACTCCAGGAGATCTGTATTTGCATATTCGTGTCGTGCCACATCCTTTATTTGATGTACAGGGGCACAATATAACTATCACCATCCCTCTTGCGCCTTGGGAAACCGCACTGGGAACCAAGGTCACCGTCCCTACTTTAGAAGGTAAAATAAACCTGTCTATTCCCCCCGATACTCAGTCTGGGAGCAAGCTGCGAGTAAAAGGCAGGGGTTTAAAAACAAAAACGTTCACAGGTGATTTGTTTGCCATTGTTAAAGTGACAATGCCTGTTAAAACAACTGAGCAAGGCAAACAGTTATGGCAAGAGCTGGCCGCGAGCGAAACCTTTAACCCAAGAAAAGAATGGAGTACACAGTCATGACTGAAACATTATTCAGTATTTCATTTGAGGAGCTGTGTCAGATTGAGGGTATAGAAAGCCAGTTGATTATTGAAATTGTGGAATACGGCATTGTTACTCCCTTAAACAAGCGCACAGACCAAACCCGTTATGAACAATGGTTTTTTGATACCGGGGGAATTCATTGGATCAAAAAGGCTTTGCGCCTGCACCAGGATCTGGAAATAGATTGGGTAGCCATCGCTATGGTGATTGACTTAATGCAGCAGAAGGAGGCTTTGCAGAAAGAAAATGAATTGTATGAACGGCAGCTCAGGCGATTTATCAAGGACGAAACCATTTCCCAATGAGACATGAAATACGATGAAAAATAAAGCTAAAACGCCCTCGCTTGTTGCTGAACGCTCACAGCCTATTATTATTCAAGGAACAGCTATCTCCCTAGGCATGGCTCAGGGGATGATTCACCTTCAACCCGGCTTATTGGGGCCGATTGATGTACCTGAACATACCGCTCAGCATAATGTGGAAGAGGAATTCTATCGGCTTGATCAGGCTACTTCTAAAATATCCGATGATTTACTGATATTAGCAGGCCGAGTGGAGAAAGAAATAGACTCGCGCTTGGCAGAAGTGTTTGGCGTTCATACCCAAATTTTGAATGACAAGGCTCTAAAAGAGGAATTAAGAAAAGAAATAACCGATAATCTTGTGACTGCCGGTAGTGCTGTTAAAAGTGTTTTCTTACGTTGGGAAACACGTTTTTTACTAATGGAATCAACAGTGGCAAGGGAAAAAGGCGATGACCTTCGCGATATATCGATACGTTTGCGCAATGCTTTGGCGGGTATTACCGTTCACCCGCTTGAGACAATTCCCGAAGACTGCATTTTGGTTACGCAGCGATTATTACCCTCTGATACGGTGTTTTTGCGCAGCCGGTCAACGGCAGCTGTGTTACTGGAATATGGCACAACGGGATCTCATGCCGCACTGTTTGCTCGGCAAATGGGGGTACCCTGTATTTCTGGCATACCAAATATTATGAAATGTTTGCCCGAGAGTACTTTGGCATTGGTGAATGCACATAAAGGCGTGGTGATCGTAAATCCTGATCGAGAAATGCAGACCGATTTCCAAAAACAAGAGAATTATCATGCGCAGATACTTCGAGATGCTCAGGTCAATGCCACAAAACCTGCTGTTACCCATAATGGTGTCACCATTCATGTGAATGCTAATGTAGGTTGCAATGAAGATTCCTTCAAGGCTATCGAATATGGCGCAGATGGTATTGGCCTTTATCGCCTGGAACAATTCTATATTGGTCGAACGCTGCCACCCAGCCGTGAAGAGCTTGTCTCGGAAATGCGCCATACACTGGCGCCTTTTGGAGGGAAACCAGTATGCGTACGGCTTTTGGATCTCGGTTCTGACAAACCGCTACCGTTCATTGGATTTATGGCTGAGACAAATCCAGCGTTAGGGCGAAGAGGAATCCGTTTAATGCGTGAATACCCTGAGTTACTTATTAGGCAGCTCCAGGCTATTCTTGCTCTACTTGATGAATTCGATATACAGATCCTCGTGCCGATGGTGACCTTTCCTGAAGATGTACAGTTCGTTAGAGATATTCTAGGCAGACAGTGCAGCAAACTCAATCGCACGCCACCGAAGCTAGGTGCAATGATAGAAACACCGGCAGCGGCCTTGTCTGCCAAGGCTATTGCCCCTTTCGTCGACTTTATGAGTTTTGGTACTAATGATTTGACTCAATATGTATTTGCCGCCGACAGAGAAAATTCGGCGGTAGAAGCTTATTTCAAAGATTCATCGGAGGTGATATTTCGATTGATCGCATTGGTTCACAGCGATGTACCTACTATGCCCTTGTCTGTATGTGGTGAGCTAGCGGGTCGTAAGGAGTATATTGCTAGACTGCTGCAATGCGGTATAAGTTCACTCAGTGTTGCAGCGCCCTTGGTCGCGATCATTAAGGAGAGCATTAGAAGTGTTGTAGCGAGTAGCATCTCATCTCATTAATATGGTTTCAGAATTTCTGAGGATACTGTTCTAGTCGACGAGATTAGTACTTTGAATATGGTATTTTCGTTGAGATAAATGCTGCTTGTTCTGCGCCAACATCTTGGCCTAAACCACGCTTAGGCTTGTCCACGCCAAACCTCATAGGAAATATTGTTTTTCTTTGATTTCTTTACAGAATACATAAGGTCATCAGCAACTTTCATTGCTTCTTTAATGTCAGTCGGTATGGCTTCGAATGTCACCAAACCGACACTAAAGCTAACTGGCCAATCAGAGTGACTCATTTGGCTCTTTAACAGCTCACGTGCTTTTGAAAAAGCAGCAATAGCGTCTTCTTGTTTAGTTTCTGGTAATAGGCAGGCAAATTCATCACCTCCAAGCCTTGCGACAATATCGGTTGCTCTTAGCGCGTTTTTTAAACAACGCGCAACCTCAATGAGTAAGAGGTCTCCTTCGGCATGACCTTGAGAATCATTCACAAACTTGAAGTTATCGATATCTAAATAAACGAGTGAAAATATGTGTTTATACCTAGCTGAGCGCAATAATTCATTTGCCAGCTCGATATAAAACCCTCTAGGATTAAATATATTTGTCAGAAGATCAGTGTCTGCCGCTGTGCTCTCTACTCGGTGAACATTACGAAAATTGGTAATTAGAATAGCTAAAACAGAAAAACTGATGAAGCACGGCAAGCCATAAGTGACAATTTTGGTTGCGTCAAAATCAGACTGAATTTCATTAATGAGAAGTAATAAAAAAGAAGATACTAGAGCAAGAGAAACTCCTGTTTTTTTAGAACCATACCAACTGGCAAGTGTAATAGGAAAAACATAAAAAAGTTCTAGAAAAATAATATTACCGAACGCAGCCGAAATTCCACTTAAAACCAATACCGTCAACAAAGCCAATCGCCAAACATATTTGGCGGGCCGTTTGTCTAGAGTGCTGAACAGTGTTTTCATGGATTGGTTCGCCCTAGGCTCATATGAAAAAAAGCAGTCTAGTTATTATAGTATAAATCCAAAGGGAATCAGTCTTACCAAATTATAGCGAACCAAGAAAAAACGTGAGACTTTAAAAAACAGCAATATCTTTTTAATTAGTCATCATTGATGCTATTTAGAAATAGAATCTAAGATTCGTAAAAGTCCTGGTAAGCCACCTTATCTGTAGCCTGATGTGATTAACTGAAGGTACCATTTTATTGAGAACACCAGAAGTCGATAGGTTATCCCCTTATGAAGTACGGCCACGTCCGCTTAGGGGTAAAACTTGCCGAAGCCTATCATGATATTTACGCACATACATCCATCTGCAAAAACTAGATTCGAAAATAGTTCGCTTTGCTCAAACAAATCGCTTTACCTACCTATTTACCCGACGTTAAAAAGGATCGCTTTGCAGCTCATAGCCAGCGGTTTCTAGCGAACTTAAAAGAGTTCGCTAATGCTCAAGAGCCAGCGTTCACTTAAATCTGAGGTTGGCTGAATTATCCTGAATAAAAGATGACACTTTCGTTACTTAAGCGTGGACAGTTTTTGTCGCTTAATCATGCTTAATTCATGTCAGGTCTTCACCTCAAAGCAGATATCAAACACGCGCCCTTTGATGACAGCTAAATTGAATAAATAGAAAGAACATCTTGGCGCCAATGGCACGTTCGTGCCATATCTTTCTGCTGAATTTCTGCGCTATTTTCTAAGCTTCGATGATTTCTGGAGCGCAGACGGGGGGGGGGCACTTTATATAACAGGTTATTGTAGCCAGTTAGGCCACATATATTCGATTGTGGGCTTAAGCCTGTAGCTACAGAGGCAAGATGTGAAAATTGCCTCTTAACTAGTGACCAAATTTAGTTGATCATTACAGTTTGGCATATGCCTCTAAGCAGAAGTTAAATTTTCAGTTCTTACCTCTATAAGCTGATTTAATTACGTCAAGAAATTAATCCCTTGATGATCGCTAATGGCACGGGAGGAATAGATTTGCCAGTTTCTGTCGGACGAAAAGAGCGGGCACGGTATATCCTATACAGGGAAGCATCAATTCAACCTGATGGCCTTTAAGAAAAAATTATGCAATTGCTTCCAAGCAACATCGGTGTTGAGTGATATGTCACCTAAAAGATAATGGGTGCTAGGCACATGATCAAGCTCATTAAATAGCAAAAATGCGCTTAGCATTTCCTGCTAGAAACAACCGAACGGCATCTTCATCCAATCCTAGCTCATCAATACCTTCCAACGCTTTCGCAGGCATAATCATCGGGTAGTTGGTACCGAATAACACTTTATGCCTGCCATGCCCCTTCATAAACTCCACTAACTCTGTTGGATAACGTTTTGCAGTGTATGCTGAAGTATCGATATAAACATTTTCATGTTTGGTGGCAATTGCGATTGCCTCTTCGGTCCACGGATACCCAATATGCCCAGCAACAATTAGCAATTCAGGAAAATCCAACGCTACTTGATCTAGGTATATGGGCCTGCCTACCTCACTCGGCATTAGAGGGCCGGTGTGGCCAATCTGAGTACAAAAAGGCACACCTAAATCTGCACAGGTGGTATAGACAGGGTAAAAGCGACGATCTGTCGGCGGGACTTCCCACAGCCAAGGTAATACCCGAATGGCTTTAAAACCCAACTCATTTACACAGCGCCTAATTTCCTTTACAGCTTGCATAGGTTTGGAAATATCAACGGATCCTACGCCAATCAACCGATCAGGCTCTTCAGAAACAAACGCGGCAACTTCATCATTGGAGATCATGACATTTCTGGGTGCCACCCATGCGGAAATCAGACTTTTGTTCACCTGCCCAGCATCCATCATTCCAATTGTCATGGCCACAGGTAGCTCGACCGTGGGTGCAGGGGTTTTAGTCCAGCGTCGTAGTGACTCAAAAATAGGGTCTTGACCGAAACGTAATGTGGGGTGTTGAGCCCATGCATCGATAATCATAGTTCTTTCCTGTTTTGGATTAGCTATAATATTGCTATTGTTTTAATAGCGCTATCAAAATGATAGCTAGATACACATACAAGGTCAACAGATAGTGCCCAACAAACAGACATTACAACCCGGAAACCCCGTCCGAAATTCTCAATCCGGCCAATCCATTATGGTGGCGATGGATTTATTGGGCCGACGATGGGTTTTAAGAATTCTTTGGTATCTCAGAGATGGGGAAAAGAAAACCTCACGCATGGTACAGAAAGCTTGTGAAATCAGCTCACCAAACGTATTAACATCCCGACTAAAAGAATTAAGAGAAGCCGGTATTGTTAAACTGGAAACAGGAGGAGGCTATCGAGTAACCGCTGAAGGTAAAGCTCTGCTATTAGCACTCGGACCACTCGCTGAATGGGCTGACCAATGGGCACGTAATGTGGGTCGAGAAGATCTGGCTTGTTATAGCAAGGTAATAAAAAATTAGTTTTCGACTCCTTTAATCTCAGGAGTGGGCCATTGAGATATTTTGAATGACGGAGTTAGCGTAACGCTTCGACATTAAGATGACTTGAATAAACATGCTAATCAGGCTGAATTAGAGTCTTTGCTTCACGTATCGACATTCCAAAAAGGCTACGAAATGTACGACTAAAGTGGGAGCTGTCAGAAAAACCCGCTAAATGAGCAGCTTCTGTTGCAGGCTTACCTTGTGTGATGGCACTTACTGCACAGATTGTACGCCGCCAAAGTAAATAGGGTCGCCAAGCGATACCCATTTGGTCACTAAATAAGTGTAGAAATCGACTCTCAGAGAGCCCTACCTGTTTAGCAACTTCACTGGCACGCCAAGCAATGGGTTTAATACAATCGCCAGGTAAACATTGATCCAAATTAGACAACAGACTTTGAATGCGTTTATCACTGATTGAGGTATAAGTGTTCGTTTCCGAAAGAGATAGATCTAAATCAAGCTCCGAAAACAAAGGAGACAAAAAAGGTGCAGGGTCATCGTCTTGTTTTGGAACGCCAGTACACAAAGCATTCAGTGCTGGAATACTTAAAAGAGGCTGCTGAGCAAGCAGCTCAAGAAGCTGCTGCCCCACTTTACTCTGTGGTTCAATCAACAAAACCCAACCCGATTCCATATGCAGCTGATGCGCCACCTGAGAATTAATAATTAAAGGCCCGTCTATTTTTTTATCTTCAAACTGACAAATAGACTTTCCTGAAGGCCAAATAAGCTGAATAGCGTTATGTTTATGGTTGGCGGCATCAAACGCTGCGCCATAAATAATTAGAATTCCTGGTTTAAGCCAAACCGTGGGTAGCATCAACATTTGCCTCTAATTAATAGGATTGAAACTATGCAGTTAGGGCTTAGTATAGTCTGTGAAATCACGATAGAATTCAACGATGCCCAATAAAGGTCGCCACTTAAGCTGACCGCTACACGTTACCCCCTATAACGGCCGGCCGCATTAATCCATTATGCGCTTCATAGATTCAGGTCTTTCAAGGCTAGCGTCCACCTCTCATAACATCGGTACTGCTTCAGAAAAAAACCTTAATACCCCGAAGCTAATCAAGCCAATCACAATCACCGGCAATATTCTTGGTATCAAGATCGCGGCCAGAATCGTGATAATGCCCGAAATAAAATACGCATTATCTAAGGGGGTCAAATGACCATCGTTTATAAATATTATGGGTGCCCACATGGCAGTTAATACCGCCGGCGCAGTAAATTTTAATAACCTTTTTATTTCAGGGTGAAGAGAATAATGAACGACATTTGCAAAGAAAAAATAACGACAAGTAAAGGTAATGACCGCCATTAATACGACATATAAAATGAAAGTCATGAGATCGGTTCACCTAATAATTTTGACGTGGCATAACCGGTAATCATTCCCACCAAAGAAGCCCCCATTAAGGGTTCGCCGACCTCAGAAAGAGTGAGTAATACCGAGGTGATCACCGCAGCAATAACCGACACGAGTACTGAAACACTTTTTACTTGAGGAATTACGATAGCAATAAACGTGGCCGCTATCGCAAACTCAAAACCATAGCTCTGTAGGTCTGGAATACTACCGCCTATGTAGATGCCCACAAAGGTAGCAATGTTCCATACCACATAAAAGGTAAATCCCGCCACCAAGGCATAATGTTCTGAAAAGACCCCATAGCGCGCTTTGAATGCCATCACGACCGCAAACATTTCATCCGTTAGGAAGAAAGCGATCAACATTCGCCAAGCCGTTGGTAGTTTTCTTACATCTTCACGAAATACAGCGGAATATAAAAGATGCCTGGAACTAATAATAAACGTGGTACTAAAAAGTGAGGGCACCAGCCCTGACATTGCAATCACCCCTAAACTCGCTAATTGCACCGCACCGGCAAATACCAGTAGTGACATTAGTTGAGACTCAATCGCCGATAAGCCGAATTCAATTGCCAGTGAACCACATAAGATTCCCCATGGAATCACCGCTAAAGAGAGAGGAAAAATATCAATTATTGCTTGCTTCTGATACTCCCCCGTCGACCTTGGGGGTAAGTATCCCCGGTTGAATCCTTGGTCCATACCAAATTTTTCCAGCACGTATAATTAATGATTAGCGAATAATGACGAATACTCGGCCACAATCATAGACTAAGTAAAGCTACCAAACCAAAGATCGCACTTTTTAACAAATACTACCTGTGGTTTTCAAGCTTCTGCCGTTCTAAATACCTCATTTCCCCGTTCGGGCTGAACCGGTACTTTACGCGCTAGAATCAATGATACAAATCCCATCGCGGCCCCAGTCAAAAATACAGCGGCTGGTGAAATTACCCATAACAAACCATAAGCCGCAGGTAAAACAACCGCAGCAATATGATTGATTGAAAACGCGACCCCCGCCGTTGGTGCGATATCTTTTGGGTCGGCGATCTTTTGGAAGTAAGTTTTTTGTGCAATCGCCAAAGAAAACAACAAATGATCTAGTACATATAAACTGGCCGCAACCGCAGGACTTTCAACCATCGCATACGCAGAAAAAACAATAATCAAACCAACATATTCAACAGTCAAAGCTTTGCGTTCTCCCCATTTACCAATTAATTTGCCTATTTTTGGGGCGAAGATCATGGTCATAAAACCATTAACTAAAAACAAAATAGCAATATCAGCGGCACTAAAGCCAAACTTCTCTACCATCAAGAAGCCCGCAAAAACAACGAATATCTGTCGGCGAGCGCCCCCCATAAATGTTAAGGCGTAATATAACCAATAGCGTTTGCGCAGTAATAAATGTTTATGTTGTTCTACTTTGTTAGGAAAATGGGGAAAGCTAAACCAGCAAAAAATAGCGATCGAGATCGTAATACCACCACCTATTAAATAAAGCGTTTCCATCGTAATAAAAAACACATCTAACGCTAGCCAGACTAATGCATAAGCAACTAAACCTGAAAACGAACCCACAGCAATCATTTGCCCCATTTTATGAGCCGCATGCTGCTTGTCGAACCATTGAAGCGAAAGAGACTGATTAACAGTTTCATAATAATGAAAACCAATCGACATCAATACAGTCGTGCAATACAAACCAAGTTCACTAGGAAAAATACCAGTGATAGCGGTGCCAAGCCCCATTAACAATAACGAGGCTAAAGCGAGGGTCTGCTCACGCAATACCAGCAAGAGTAATACCGCCGTAAACGCTAAAAAACCGGGTACCTCACGTAAAGATTGCAATATGCCTATTTCAACACCAGTAAAAGCAGACCTCTCAATAGCAAAGTTATTCAGTAACGCTTGCCATACACCAAAAGATATCGGCATGGCTGCCGCCATCAAAAACAATAATATTTCCGGTCGTCGCCATGTTTTCATTTTTACGCCTTCAGTGAACAATTTGAAGTTGTCACTTTAATATGCTTTTATTGTGTCGTATACGCACAACTAAGACATTATATACCGAGAAAAGGACAAATATTTTGGCCGACTTCGTTCCCGACGGCGTACCAACCCACTGGTTAACTAAAAAGGGCATTAAACAGAAGAGAACTGATGAAATTCCGAGAACCATTGTTGTCGGCAATATGCACCATGAATCTGGTTTTTATGCACCTTATCACTCTCATGCCAGAGGCCAACTATTATTTATTTCAGAAGGTCTCATTCAAGTATCAGCAAAAAACGAAGGATTTTGGGTGGTGCCACCTTTAAGAGCCGTTTGGCTGCCGCCTCAGATAGAGCATGATGCGCGAGTGATTAACACGGTTAAAATGTGCAATGTTTATGTTTCACCTGAAGAATCCAAAAAGCTATCTAAACATTGTCAGGTGGTAACCGTTACCCCTTTATTTCGAGAAATAATTTTAGAAATAGCCAAATTTGAGACCCTTTATGATGAAGCAGGGCAGGAAGGCCGCTTAGTATCGGTATTTTTAGATCAACTTAAAACTACGCCTAAAGTGCCACTCCATCTCCCCTACCCAAACAGCGAGGTATTGCAAAAAGTCGCTAAAGACCTTATTAAAAACCCTGCGGATACACGATCGATCGAACGCTGGGCAAACGATTATGGACTAGGTTCTCGTACATTCGCTCGACGATTTTCAAAAGAAACAGGCATGACGTTTGGTTTATGGCGACAGCAAGCGCGGTTACTCGCAGCCCTTACACGCATTGCTCAGGGTGATGCTATCGCGCATATTTCACATGACTTAGGCTACGATAGTCAGAGCGCATTTATTGCAATGTTCCGCAAAGCCATGGGAAAAACCCCTAGTCGATATTTTAATGATATAAATATTTGAGAGCTTTGCACGGTTGCTACTTACGTAAAAAAATTGTCATTCAGGCGTGCTGTTCAGCCGGAACCCCTTATTTATATCCAAATTAGGCAACAAAATATGGGTTCTGGCTAAAGATATAACTGGAATGGCAACAAAAAGCTTTCATTTAGCCCTATGCAACTGTTTATGCATTGAAGGCGTCAACCCAAAATGACGTTCAAATTGTGTTCGAAAAGCGGCTTCAGATTTAAACCCAACGTCTGCAGCAGCCAATGAGATTTGTTGCCCACCTTCAATGAGCGATTTAGCCCGTTTCAATTTTGCTTCTTCGACATATTTTGATGGCGTCACCCCCATGGATGCGGTGAATTTACGATAGAATGTGCGCTCTGACATACACATAAATTCTGCCATTTCTTCTACTTTTATTTGCTGACTAAGCTTACCGTCTAACCATACTAGTAGCTCGGAATAATCACTATTCGCTCGCGTTTGCAGTGTAAGTAAATCGCTAAATTGTGACTGATTTCCGGGCCGGTGCACATACACGACCAAATGCTTGGCAACTTGATTCATGATGGATGCGCCGAGATCTCGAC
>ENA-OSET01004632-OSET01004632.1-sediment-metagenome-genome-assembly--contig:-NODE-4632-length-12077-cov-15.821417_pt1 | contig 12077 bp, 6 predicted proteins | sample MGYA00237882_ERZ534229 | MGnify/ENA primary metagenome ERZ534229 (study PRJEB26408, sample SAMN06266212) | sediment metagenome | isolation source: Hudson Canyon methane seep mesocosm | place...
ATAATAGATGAAATAAGCATGTAGAGCTGAAAGCGGAGGATTTGCGGACGCGGGTTCGATTCCCGCCGTCTCCACCATCCATAGGTTCATTAAGAACTGATAAAGACCTGTAAAGCCAATGGAATAAAGGTTTTATGGGTTTTTTATTGCCTGTGACATCCTAAGTGTTCCTATAAAATATTACTGTTTTAGTAGTTTCTTTAGTAGTACCATGTTAATACTACTAAAGGCGGTACTACTAAAATGGCTAGAATCACAAGACCACTGACACATACAGAAGTAAAACAGTCGAAACCTAAAGACAACGTTTATACCTTGTCAGATGGAGGAGGATTGCAATTAAGGGTTAAGCCCAATGGTTCAAAATTGTGGCTACTTGATTATTACCGACCTTATACAAAAAAGCGTACATCTTTGGGCTTTGGTTCATTCCCTGAAGTATCACTAGCAGAAGCGCGAGATAAAAGAAAAGTTGCAAGAGAATTACTAGCTAAAGATATAGATCCTAAAGAGCATCGTGATGAACAAAATCGTTTAAAAGATATTGCACACGGTAATACGCTTGAACATATCGCGGCAAAATGGCTTAAAGTTAAAAAAACGACGGTATCAATTGAACATGCTAAAGATACATGGCGATCACTGGAATTACATGTATTTCCAGATTTAGGCAAAGTGCCTATACATAAAGTAACCGCAGTAAAGACAATAGAAGTACTTGAGCCTATAGCTGCAAAAGGCAGTTTAGAAACAATTAAGCGTCTATGCCAGCGTCTTAATGAAGTAATGGTCTATGCGGTTAATTCTGGCATTGTTACAAGCAATCCATTAGCAGGTATCAGCAAAGCATTTCAACAGCCTAAGAAGCAACATTTACCCACACTTGAACCTAGCCAACTACCTACGTTGATGGCTGCTTTATCTCAGGCCAGTATTAAGATTACTACAAGATGTTTGATTGAATGGCAATTACATACAATGGTCAGACCAAGTGAAGCTGCGGGTACGACATGGGATGAAATTGATTTTGATGACGGTCTTTGGAATATACCCGCGATGCGAATGAAGCAGAAAAAGGCACACACTGTACCTTTAACGCCTCAATCATTAGCACTACTTGAAATGATGAAGTCTATTAGCTCCAAAAGTGAGTTCGTTTTTCCATCGGATAGAAACCTTAGATCTCATACCCATGAGCAAACAGCCAATGCCGCATTAAAGCGTATGGGCTTTGACAAAAAGCTAGTGGCTCATGGAATGCGATCAATTGCGAGTACTGCATTAAATGAACAAGGATTTGATGGCGATGTGATTGAAGCAGCATTAGCCCATGTAGGAAAAAATGAAGTACGCAATGCTTATAATCGCACTGATTACCTTGAGCGTAGAAAACCTATTATGATTTGGTGGAGTGACTATATTGAAAAGGCGGCAACAGGTAATATGGGCTTAGCTAGTTCAAAAGGACTTGACCTTGTTAAGCATGGTTAGGAATTTATCCTTGATTAGCCATTTCATAAGCAAGTGCTTTAGCTAATTCAGATACATCCTGGTTAACAGCTGAGCGAGGCTGGTTTAATTGTAGAATGATCTCACCTTGCCGTGATTCTTGAACCTCACCATAACTATAAAATGTTGTCATAACGCCTTCATGCCCTAAATTTTGACTCCAAGCCTTCACCTCTTCTGGTGATTGGCAAATTGTTTGGCTAAAAGTTACTAGGGTATTACGAAAACTATGCGGGTTAAAATAGGGTAGTCCAGCCGCTTCAAATGCCTTCTGGAAAATAGTGCGTATAGGTGAAGCAGTGCTCCAATGTTCTCTTTTAAGACCAGATGCTTCAAAAGTACGGTTTTTACCGAGAGTTACTTCAGTTTGAGGGAATAAAGGATCATCATTACCATACAACAGTTCTCCCTTTAGATAGGTTATCCACTCAATAACAACCTTCTCAATACCATCACCCACGGGGAAAAAGTAAGTTGTGAAGGTTTTACTGAATTTAGTATTAACATCCCGAGCATCCTGAAAAACACACTTAGCCAATAAATCAATATGTTTGATCTTCATAGAAGCTATAGCAGCATCTCTTGCCCCTGTTAAAAGCGTAAATGCTATCAAAGCACGGTTACGTTGTTCAATATCGGTAGAGCAGGGCATAGAACCAATAACATGCTTTACCTGCTCTAACGTTGGCACAGGTTTTTGTCGTTTTGCAGTCGCTACTCGCGCATCTTTAGCCGACAAGTTGAAATACTCCATATCGGTATAGTTAAGCCGAGACTTGTAGCCAGATTGCATCGCTAACCATTCAAAAAAAGCCTTCAACTGTCTAAGTGTCGAATTAAGCGTAGCCTTGCTCAATTTATGGCCAGTTTGCTGATTATCTTGCTTTGCTAAATGTTTCTTAAAACCTACCGCCTGTTCAAAGTGAAAAGACTTAAAATCTTTAAATTTGGTATAAGACTCAAAGCGACTAATTGATTTAGCCGCAGCATCTACAGAAGCCTCATCTTGTCGTTTGGCTTCTTTAAGAAATATAAAATATTGCCGCTTGATACGTTCATTATTTGCATTGTGTTTTATCATTGTTTTACCTCACTTATTAAAGTCACTGTTTACGAGGGGGTTGATACTCTCGTTTATGTGTTTCAGTGCCTTCGGTAATGTGATGTCTAATTTGTCACTAACCTGCTCAATATTAGCGATACTGAAGTATTTATTAATGATCCCATCACATGTAGGACATAGCCCAACTAAGCGACCAGTACTGTCTGTCAGAGGCTCATAATCAACCATATTGCTTGCTGGTGACTGTGGCGATCTACAACGAACACAATAGATTTCAAACGGCTTACATTTTCGCTTGTTTTTACTGCGTTTAGACTGCAGATATGATTTAAGTTCAGCCCCAAGAATCAGAGTCGGCCTTTTATTGTCATTAACACTTAATCCGCCTTTAATCCATATACGCACCGTATTCTTGTGAACAGATAATAAACTAGCAATTTCTTCCACAGTATAACTACGGTGGATCTTTACTAAGTTTGGGTTGATACGCTTAGACATTAGTTAGAAGTACGACTAGCTTTAACCTTTTCTGCTATCCAATTCTCAATATCCTCTTCAAGCCAGCCAACCGCACGCTCACCTAAAGAAATTGGGGATGGAAACTGACCTTTAGAAATGAGTAAGTAGATTGTGCTACGTGACAACTTGATACGTGCTTTGACGGATGGAAGTCTTAGAATTTTGTATGACATGTTTGAACCTCTTAAATGTTTATTGGAAAACGTAAGAGGCAGTTTATTTGAGAACTTAGTCAGCCTTACCGAATTAGGTTTTTATCATTCCTAATTCGGTTTATTTACTGCGAATATCAACAGCTTCATTAATTTGTTTTAAAACACTTCGGATAGTATCGTCAGTTACTGGTGAACCAATATTTTCGGTTAGATACTGAATGGTATTGGCAACGCCTCTTTGGCTGTAGTCAATATTAGCTTCCTTACAGAGGGCAGCAATGATGACAAGCATGGTATGACGTGCTTTTGTGGATAGTGATTTATTTAAGTCGTCTCTTTTATCTATGATTAATTGCAATGCATTCCTATCAGATTCAATAGTTTCTTTTTCTAGTCGAAGTGACTTTAAGTCTTCATCTGCATTATCAACTCGGATTTTTAATGCGTAGTGATCTGCTTTTAATGTACGATAAGCATCAGCATTGATAGACGAATGAGAATTACGCTCTATATCATCAAACAAGAATGCAGGTTTATCATTAGGAAACTCTTCTTCGATCCAAATTTTTAATGCTCGACCTGAAACATGCCACCGTTCATAAGCTGCATGTTCACCTGTATCAACTAGCTTTCCATTTTCACGGTAATGAGGCAATAAACCTGATTCAATGGCTTCTGCTATTGCTTGGCATCGTGGCTCAATACAGGTCGCGTCAGGGTGTGACACAATACATCGACCAAGCCCAGTTTCTGAAACAGGACTAGCCTCTTTTAATACTTGTTCAATAAGATCATCAGAGATACCACACCATAAGGCTGCGGCATGAGCTACTGAGTAAAGAGCATAGCGTGCCTTTACAGCAGCGCAATTATCATTTTTCCAAGAGTCAGTCATTCTAGTTTCCCTATTAGATACAATTTAGAATTATATTGGAATCTGCAGTAAAGCTAAATGATTACTTATTATCTTAATAAGTACAAATTCTATCTTCCCCCCTCTAAAGTATGGTGTACCAAAGTACAATATACGAAGTCGAAAAAATACCTTAGTATTATAGTCAACATTACTTAGAATCATTGTAGGAGTAGTATCATGGCGAAGAAACCAAATAACGGTAACGGTAACGGTAACGGTGGAACAAATACTGCCATAACTATCTCAGGTGACGCTGGCGATAATACCTTGCTTGGAACTTCTGCTGATGAGTTAATCAAAGGGAAGGATGGAAACGACCTTCTCATTGGTGGCGGAGGAACTGATGAGTTGCTAGGTGGTGCTGGTAACGATAGATTAATCGCTGGTGCTGGCAATGACATTTTAGATGGTGGTGCAGGTGATGACTTCATTGATGGTGGTCAAGGTCATGATCTAATTGACGGTGGCAGTGAGTTTGATATCGTCGATTATTCAGAATTTGACGTTAGGGATTATGAATTTTCATTATCCAAAAAGACATGGACAGTGACCAATGCAGAGACAGGGATTGATACGCTAAATGGTGTTGAGCAACTTAACTTTAGTAATATCAATATCCTGCTTGATGGCACAAATAATGGCCCATTGGCTATAGCTGATACTGCTAGTCTAGATGAAAACGCATCACAATTATTTGATGTAATAGCTAATGACTGGGATTTTGAAGGTGATCCTCTCACACTTCTTGATACATTAAGTTTTACTAGTACAAAAGTTACTTCTACTGCAGGTTCAGGAGAAGGCAACGTATCAGTTGTTAATAATCAAATTCTATGGAATCCAGGAACAGATTATGACTACTTGGCAGTAGGAGAATCAGCAACAATCACGGTTACCTACCAAGTAACGGATCCAGCATATGACCCTAATATGGTCAATGCAGGGATAAGTACAAACACATTAACACTGACAGTGACAGGCTTTAACGACGGCCCTATTGCTGTTGCTGACACAGATACAACAGATGAGAACACCAGCATCACTGTTAATGTGCTTAACAACGACACCGATGTTGATCTGAGTGATACCCACACCGTTGATAGCGTGAGCATCACGAATGGTGGTCTTGGCGCGGTATCGATCGATGCTGATAACCAGGTTGTCTGGGCCCCAGGCACAGACTATGACTACCTGGCCGTTGGTGAAACAGCAGAAGTTGTTATTGCCTATGGCATGAGTGACAACAATGGTGGCATTGCAAACAGCACCCTGACACTCACTGTTACAGGTTCAAACGACGGCCCTATTGCTGTTGCTGACACAGATACAACAGATGAGAACACCAGCATCACCGTTAATGTTCTTGGGAATGACACCGATGTAGATCTGAGTGATACCCACACCGTAGATAGCGTCAGCATCAGCAGTGGTGATGGCACAGTATCAATTCTTGATAACGAAGTGGTATGGAACCCTGGCACTGATTATGACTACCTAGCTGTTGGTGAAACAGCCGAAGTTGTTATCAACTACACAATGAGTGACCAGTATTTTGCTGCGAGCACCAGCACCCTGACTCTCACCATCACTGGCTCTAATGATGGCCCTGAAATTCAAGCAGTCAATATAAGTGGGGCAGTTACTGAGGTAGTTCACACAGGCGAATCTGACACGGGATCTTCTTTAATCGTTAATTTTGAAGATCTTGACTCGCCCGGTGGACAAATCGGCGCATTGACAGAATACGAAGGCTTTACATGGGAAGGTTTTACCTTTGGTGAAACAGATGAAGGTACGGTCCTTGGACTGGCAAATTATGGATATCGAGGCGTAGCACTTGAAACCGATAGTAACAATATCGCATATACTTCTGGTGGATGGGATACGTCAACAGACCCATGGAGTGGAATTGCAGCAGTAATTTCTAGAGACAGTGCATTTGATTTTGATGGTTTAGTGCTCGCCAGTGCATTCGCTGATGGTGATCCAACAACAGGCAGTAACCCTGATTACGACACAGTGACGATTACAGGGTATCTAGGTGGTGTTGAACAAGGATCAGTTACCGTTCAAGTTGATCGCATTAATCCTCTAACTATTGACCTCAATACAATAGAGGGCCTTACAGGCTCATTTAATAATATCGACACCGTTGAATTTACACATAGCTTCGGTTGGCAGATGGTGATGGACAATCTGCAGTTCTCATCAATTAGTGCTGATCCAACGAGTACTGATGTTAACGGCTCTTTGACCTTTACAGACATTGATCTAACCGATCGCCCAACAGCAACTGAAGAAGCAAAATCTGTCAGTGCTATAGGCCAGGATGGAACAACTCCATTGACATTAACAGCAGCACAAATTACTACACTGGAAGCTGCATTCAGCATCAGCGCAGATGCTACTAATACCAACAATGGCACTATCAATTGGAATTATGCACCTAACGAAGCTGACATCGACTTTCTTGGTGCAGGTGAAGTTGTCACAGCGGTTTTCACCGTTACAATCACTGATGATGAAGGTGACTTTGCACAGCAGGATATAACGCTGACCATCACTGGGTCTAACGATGGCCCTGAGATACAAGCAGTCAATGTAACTGGAGCAATCACTGAGGCAGTTAACGCAACAGCTGGTTTCGTAGTGACTTGGTTTTCAGACAGCCAAGAAGGGTTGGGACGTGATATTTATGGCCAGCGTTACGACGAAACAGGGAGCGTCCAAGGCACTGAGTTTTTGATTAATACAGAAACATCGAATGATCAATTTGATCCTTCTATTTCGGCTTTATCTGATGGTGGTTTTGTGGTGGTGTGGACTTCTAGTGCTCAAGATGGCTCTGGTTATGGTGTCTATGGCCAACGTTATGATATGAATGGTGTTGCGTTAAATGACGAGTTTCAGGTTAATACCGTATCTGTTCGGACACAATGGCTGCCTTCGGTAACGGGGTTGTCAGATGGTGGTTTTATGGTGACATGGACTTCCACCGGAAACTTGACCCATCATGATATTAAAGGTCAACGTTATGACATTGATGGCCAATCGGTGGGTGATGAATTTCAGATTGATATAGATCCTACTGACACAGGTATACAACAACATTCTTCAATAACGGTTTTATCTGGTGGCGGTTTTGTCGTGGCTTGGTCTTCAGATGGTATTGGTGGGTACGATGTTCATGCCCAGCGTTATGATGATGACGGTATTATGCTAGGAGGAGAGTTCCAAGTTAATACGCAAGAATCAGGGACACAATGGAATCCTTCAGTAACAAGTTTATCAGATGGCGGTTTCATTGTGACTTGGGATTCAAGTAACTCTAATGATTATGATATTAAAGGCCAACGTTATGACATTAATGGTCAAACAGTGGGTAATGAATTTCTAGTCAATACTCAAACGATTGGTCATCAAATTGGTTCGTCTATAGTTGATTTGGCCGATGGTGGCTTTGTTGTAACATGGTGGACCTCGGAGTCTAATACAGTTCCAGCAGGTACGGTTGGCGGTATTTATGGTCAACGTTACAATGCCGATAGTGTTGCTATAGGTAATGAGTTTAGGATTGACACAGATACTGGTAGCACCCAATTTGGACCTTCTGTAACAGCTTTGTCAGATGGAGGGTTTGTGGTGACATGGACTTCTGTTGACCAGGACGGTTCTGGAAGAGGTATTTTTAGTCAACGATATGATCTTGATGGCGTGGCCATAGGCGACGAGTTCCAAGTAAATGGTCAATCTTTAGGTGATCAGCAGGGTTCATCAGTCGCGGGCCTTGAGCCCATGATGGTTATTGAGACAAACGGATCATTAACTTTTACTGATACTGACCTGATGGATCGTCCAACAGCAACTGAAGAAGCGAAATCAATCAGTGCTATAGGGCAAAATGGAACGACTTCATTAACATTAACACCAGCACAAATTGCTGCATTAGAAGCTGCATTCAGCATCAGCGCAGAAGCAGACAATACTAACAGTGGTACAATTAATTGGAATTACGCACCTAATGGGACTGACATCAACTTCCTTGGTGCAGGTGAAGTTGTTACAGCAGTCTTTACCATTACTGTCACAGATGATGAAGGTGCCACTGCCCAGCAGGATGTGACTCTGACCATCACTGGTTCTAACGACGGCCCAATCGCAGTTGCTGATACAGGCACAACAGATGAGAATGCCAGCATCACTGTTGATGTTCTTAACAACGATACAGATGTTGATCTGAGTGATACTCACACAGTTGATAGCGTTAGCATTACTAGTGGTCTTGGTGTTGTAGCAATTGTTGGCAACCAAGTTGTATGGAACCCAGGCACTGACTATGACTATTTAGCTGTTAATGAAACAGCCATAGTTGAGATTGCCTATGGCATGAGTGACAACAATGGTGGCTCCGATAACAGCACTCTGATACTCACTGTTACTGGCACAAACGATGCGCCTGTTATTTCATTTAGCTCAGATTTTGATGTGATAGAAGATGCGGCTATTGTCAATGGTAATGTAGTTGCTACCGACGTTGATCAAGATGATGTAACACTTGCCTATAGTTTGGTTGGTGATGCTCCTGCCGGTCTTATATTTAATTCTGATGGAAGCTATAGCTTCGATCCAAGCGTATTGGCTTACCAACCATTGACTCAGGATGAAACAGTCGATGTTTCTTTTACCTGGCTCGCGACTGATACTGAAGGAGCAACTAGTGCTTCTGATGTTGTAGTCATTAGCGTTACTGGTTTGGATAATGATGCGCCAATCTCTCAGGATGCGAATATTATCAGTTCAGAGGGTGGCGGACATAATACTTATGGTTATTTGTCTGCGACAGACTTAACCTCCGATCCTGAATCTTTAATTTTCCTCCTTGACGATGACCTTGCCAATGCTCCTCAGCATGGTACGGTCCATCTTAATGAAGATGGAAGTTATGTCTATAAAGCTACTTCTGGGTATGTAGGAGAAGATAGCTTCTCGTACAGAGTTATTGGTTCAAATGGTACGAGTGAGTTGTCAACAGTTCACGTGACCATCTCTCAAGATAGTCTTGATCAAACGATTAACGGATCAATTTTGAATGATGCGATATTCACAGGTTCTGGAAACGACACTCTTAATGGAGGTGCTGGTGATGACACTCTTTCTGGAGGCAATGGCGATGACATTTTGTCTGGCGAGGAAGGAGATGATTATCTTAATGGTGGCTATGGTAATGATAGCCTAGTTGGAGGCAATGGCGATGATGACCTGCAAGTATACGACTTGAGCACAGGTGATCAATTAAATGGTGGTGCTGGTATGGATACCGCCTGGTTCACTACAACTCTCTTAATTGATGTGGATGCTGGTCCTATTAAAAAACCGGGTAAGACTGTAGTTAAAAAGGGTAGTAGTAATGAATATGTATTAAATGCAGCTGACGATGGCAGCTTACAAGGAACATTATCTGCTGAGTCGTTAAATATTGTTAGTATTGAAGGGCTTGGAGCTTTTGTTGGAGGCTCTTTTGACGATACAGTGGATGTTAGTGGGTTACTTATTCAAGATGGTTCGCATCTTGATGGTGCTTACGGCAACGACACGCTCACAGGCGGCTTAGGCAATGACGTCCTCGATGGTGGTTCTGGTAATGACATCCTGAATGGTGGTTTAGGTGATGATGAACTGATTGTCGATGATTTAACCATAGATGATCAATTGGATGGTGGTGGCGGCAATGATACGGCTAGCCTTTCTGGTGCTTCCTCAACCTTTGAGAATTATGAGCTGAGCATAGCTGGAGGTGTCTTACAAGGTACGCTTAGTGGTGCTACGCTTAATCTGACTAGTATTGAGAATCTAGTGTATTTTTCAGGTGGTTCAGGCGATGACATCGTAAATATTAGTGGTCAGTCTGTCCAAGCAACAATAATCGGTAACAATGGTAATGATAGCCTGACCGGCGGTTTAGGTAATGACGTCATCGATGGCGGTAACGGCAACGACACGCTCACAGGCGGTTTAGGTAATGATACCCTCATTGGTGGTTCTGGCAACGATACTTTGAATGGCGGTGAAGGCGATGATAAATTAGAAGTGTCTGATCTAACCACGGATGACCACTTGGATGGTGGTGCTGGCAATGATGCAGCGACTCTTTATGGTGTTACCTCAACCCTAGATAGTTATAATCTGTGGTCAGTTAATGGTAGCTTACAAGGTACATTGGGTGGGGTTGCACTGAATCTGACTAGTATTGAAAACCTCACTTATTTCAATGGCGGCACAGGTGATGATGTCGTTAATGTCAGTGGGCTGTCTGCTCAAGGGAATACAAGGCTGCAAGGTAGAGAAGGTAATGACATCCTAACCGGTGGCGTCGGTGATGACACTCTTTTTGGTGACTCAGGTAATGATGATCTGAATGGTGGTTCTGGTAATGACATCCTCATTGGAGGTACAGGAAACGACATCCTGAATGGTGGTTTAGGTGATGATGAACTGCGTGTCGATGATTTAACCTCAGATGATCAATTGGATGGTGGTGCTGGTAATGATGCGGCTAGCCTTTCTGGTATTTACTCAACCCTAGATAGTTATGAGCTGAGCATAGTTGGAGGTCTCTTACAAGGTTCGCTTGGCGGTATTGCGCTTAACCTGAACAGTATTGAAAACCTCACTTATTTCAATGGTGGTCTAGGTGATGACATTGTTAATATTAGTGGTCAATCTGCCGAAGGAACAATACGCGGCAATAATGGTAACGATAGTCTGACAGGTGGTGTCAGTGATGATTCTATCAGTGGTGGTTCAGGTAATGATATTTTGACCGGTGGTGCTGGTGATGATGTTATTCAAGGTGATGGCGATAATGATAGTTTGTATGGTGGTGTCGGTAATGACCTACTCATAGGTGGGTATGAAGATGACGTACTCATTGGCGGTGCTGGTAATGATATTCTTCATGGTGAAAGCAGCCAGAATGGATCCTATAGAGCTGGTAATGACACTCTATTGGGGGGAGATGGTAATGACTTCCTCGATGGAGATTATGGAAACGATCATTTAGAGGGTGGTGCAGGTGATGATATTCTTATTGGTGGCGTTGGATCTGACACCTTTATATTTAGAAATGGAGATACAGGCACGGACACAATTGGTGACTTTTGGGCTGTAGCTGGAGGTGACGTCTTGGATTTGACAGATTTGTTATCAGATATTTCTGTTGCTATTGAAGATGGTGTAAATTTGGATGCTTACCTGAATTTCTCACTATCAGGCTCAGATACAATTCTTGAGATTGATATAGATGGTAATGGATCGGCTGAGCAAGCGATTGTATTTTCAAATGTTGATTTGATTACAGGTAAAGCAGATTCACAGATTATTGATGATATGCTTTTGAGTGGGAATTTAGACGCTATTGCGTAGGTGGTTCAAGAGGGTCGCAAATAGTATGATTGGTTTTATTAGGTAACCTCGAGCGTATGGATGAAAAAAGAACCTGTCAGGGTTGTACTGCATGTTGTGAAGGCTGGGTTCGAATCGATGTCGTAGGTTATGAGGCCTATCCAGGGAAGCCTTGTGCATATGCAACAAAATCTGGATGTGGTGATTACGTTAATAGACCAGTTGATCCATGTAGAAAATTTGAATGTGCGTGGGTTCAAAATGAAAGTCTGTTGCCAGAATGGATGAAGCCATCTGAGTCAAAGGTGATACTGATTTTTGACAATTTTCATTTTTCAAATGAGCCAATCTATCTTGCTGCCCCCGTTGGTGAGTTTATACCTCCTAAAACTTTAGCTTGGGTAAAAGAGTTTGCTGAAAAAAGTGGGCATCCATTGGTCTTTTTTGATAATAAGATGGTGAATGATGAATTTATAGGAGAGGTTGTCACTCATGTACATGGGCCGGCTCATTT
>ENA-OSET01004633-OSET01004633.1-sediment-metagenome-genome-assembly--contig:-NODE-4633-length-12070-cov-15.231969_pt1 | contig 12070 bp, 7 predicted proteins | sample MGYA00237882_ERZ534229 | MGnify/ENA primary metagenome ERZ534229 (study PRJEB26408, sample SAMN06266212) | sediment metagenome | isolation source: Hudson Canyon methane seep mesocosm | place...
GCTTCTACAGTAGCTCCGTTTACAACTGCTTTAGCTGAAAACTGAGGTGCTTTTCTACCTACTAATACTGCCATTTTTATTGAATTTTATGTTATACAATTTTGTTTCTGCAAATATATCGATTTGAATTGGAAATAGTAAGACGTAAGATATAAAAGGTCAGTATGTAAAATGAAATAGTTAATTAATGAAGGCGAATAAGGATCGTTCTCAAGTATAGCTTATAATTTGCCTTATTAATAACCAATTGACTGTAGGGTGATTTAATAATCATAGTTTTAAATCTCACTCAATAGAGAGGCGATTATTCAATGCTAAATTACATTTCGTTAGATGTCCGAGTGCTTATTGCTCTTTAAATTTTTAATCTTCAACTTTTAACTATTATTTAAACATCAATTGTATTTTTACAAAAAATAGATTTCATGCCATTATCAAAGGTTTACGACATTGTTATAGTTGGAGGAGGAATTGTAGGATTGGCTACAGCATACAAGCTTCAAACAAGATACCCACATTTAACATTAGCTGTATTAGAAAAGGAAGAACGTTTAGCTTTTCATCAAACGGGAAGAAATTCGGGTGTAATTCATTCGGGTTTGTATTATCGTCCGGGTTCGTATAGAGCAAATAATTGTGTAAACGGTAGAAAGCAGATTGTAGCCTTTGCTAAAGAACACAATATTGAGCACGATGTATGTGGTAAAATTGTAGTGGCTACACATCAAGATGAATTACCACGATTAGATAAAATTCGTCAGAATGGTTTGGAAAACGGATTGGAAGGTGTAGAAATTATAGATGGAGCTCGTATAAAAGAGATTGAACCTTATGTCGAAGGCATCCAAGCTTTATGGGTTCCCGAGGCAGGTATTATTGATTATAGAGGAGTTACTGATAAGTTGGCTGAGTTGGTGAAAGAGATCAATCCAGAATCAGAAATCATTACCAATTGCGAAGTAAAGACCTTTGATAAAGGAGATGTATCGAAAGTCTACACCAACTTAGGTACTTATAAATCGCGCTATCTAGTATTTTGTGGAGGCTTACATTCCGATAGATTAGCCCGAAAAGACAAGGTGAATCTAGATATGCGTATTGTAGGTTTCCGTGGAGACTACTTTGATTTAACAGAAGTAGGGATGAAGAAAATTAAGAATCTGGTGTATCCAGTACCAAATCCCGAGTTTCCATTTTTAGGTGTTCACTTTACCCGTATGACTGATGGTACAACTGAATGTGGTCCAAATGCTGTTTTCACTTTTAAGCGCGAAGGGTATGGTAAATTGGATTTCAATTTAGTTGATACCATAGAAGCTTTGCTATATAAAGGGACTTGGAAACTCTTCTTTAAACACTGGCGTTTTGGTCTTGATGAGTACAAACGTGCTTTCTCAAAACGATTATTCTTAAAACAATTGAATCGTATGTGTCCTAGTTTAACCATGGAAGATATTAAACCAGGTCGATCTGGTGTTAGAGCTATGGCTTTAGGAGATAATGGAGATGTAATCGATGATTTTAAAATTGAATACCAAGACCGTAGTATTCACGTCCTTAACGCTCCATCACCAGCAGCTACAGCTTGCTTAGCAATTGGAGACGAGGTGATGACAATGGCTGAAAAGCACTTTGGGCTTGATTGTTAAATGTAAGGAACAAAGTAGAATGGACTTGCTATACTGACTACTGTATTGTTTTTTCGTAATTTTATTGTTTAATCTTTACTTATGCGTGACTTATTAATTATTTTGTTTAGTTGCTTTCCTTTGCTTAGTAATGCACAAGGACATATCCCTCGTTGTAATTTCGATTCACTCTATTTAGAGCAATTAAAATCTACTGATTTTAGAACTTTACAGTTGCATGAAGAGCAGGCATTTAATGAGTTTTTAGAACTTAGAAAAAATAAAGAAAGCGTTGTATACACTATTCCAGTTGTGGTTCATATTGTGAAAAATGAATCCCACCCTGAGATGGATATTACAAATGATGAGGTATATCGTCAAATTGAAATTCTGAATGAAACCTATAATCTACTCAATACAGATGTGAATCAGACTCCATTGGATTTTGAACCGTTTATAGGAAATCCAGAAATTGAGTTTTGTTTGGCAACAGTTGATCCAAATGGCTATGCAACGAATGGAATAACTAGACATACCACAGAGGTAACCACTTTTTCTACCGCTTCAGATAATATTAAACACTCCAATTTAGGTGGAGTTGATGCATGGAATACTGATGATTATTTAAATATTTGGGTAGGTAAAATTACCTCTGGCGTTTTAGGTTATTCTCACACACCTACCTCTAGTATATCGGATGAAGAACATGGTTTAGTTGTAGCCTATCCTTATTTTGGAGAAACAGATCATGAATATTATGGACAAGGAAAAACAGCTGTTCACGAACTTGGTCATTATTTAAATTTAAAACATCCGTGGGGTATAGGAGGTTGTGATGCTAATAATGATTGGGTAGAAGATACTCCCAAGAGTGAGTCTGCTTATTATGGAGTTCCGATTCACCCTCAGACTTCTTGTGAGTCTGTAGATATGTTTATGAATTATATGGATTATGTGAATGATTCAGTAATGGTAATGTTCAGTCAAGGTCAAGTTAATCGTATGCATTTTACATTGAGTTATTATAGAGCATCTTTGCAAGAATCTAATGGTTGTGGTACTCCTTCATTAATTGCAGAGCCACAAACCGTACATGCTAGTTCAGAGTTTGAGTCTGATGGTGCTATATTTTTAAATATTGCTTCAGGTGTTGCTCCATATACTTACAATTGGGAAAGTGGTGAGTCTGTTGATAGTCTTACTGATTTACCTCTTGGAGTATATTCTGTTGTGATTTCAGATTCTTTAGGACAAGAGCTCAGTTTAGAATTTACCATTTCATTTTACGGTAACGAATTTGAGTCAGATAATTTTGAATCTTATTCTGTAGATTCCTTATTGTATTTGCAATCTGATGTGTGGGCCTCTTTTTGTGAAGATAGTTTTGCTGCTAATATTTCTACAATAGCTCCACCTGAAGGAATGCAATACCTTGAAGTAAATGCTACTGATGGAGTAAATACTTTTTCGTACGAGCTTGGAGGCTTAGATGAAAATGCATACGATGTATCTCTTAGAATGTATGTTCCTTCAGGTCGCTCTGCATCGTATACTATTTATCATGACGCAACATGTTCTGGACCTCTTTCTGCATATGAAATTCAATTTAATTTAGATGGGCAGGGTTTTGTGAAAACTGGTGGAAATAATATTGCATTTTCATTTCCACAAAATCAATGGTTTCACATAAGTCAATTAATTGATTTAGATAGAGATATAGTTGAGTTATCTATTAATGACGCAATTCTAGCTGATTGGACTTTTAGTTGGACTGTTACATCTGAAACAGGAAACCCAAGGTTAGGTGCGATAACTTTTAATGACATAGTAGATTCTTTAACTCCAGTACATTACTTTATAGATGATTTTAAAATGATACTTACTCCAAATTCTGATATAAGCGTTGAGGAGGTTGTTCAATATTTAAATATTGTTGCATATCCGAATCCTACTGATGCCTTTATAAGTCTTAGAGCAGGAGAAGAGTTGTTAGATCTTTGCGAGGTATATCTTTTAAATACCTTAGGACAAGGATTGTATACAAAATCTTGGAACCCTAAACAGGATGGAGATTTAAAAATCTCTATCGGTGATTATGAACAAGGCATTTATTTCTTAAGAATTCAATCGGATAATCAGCTTAAAGTGCTCAAGTTTGTTGTGAGTCGTTAACTGTGAATAGGGAGCTAAAGTTTTTTTGACCAAACTACCGTCTTCTGACTACCGACTTCTGTCTACTTTTTTTAAATATCTTTGCCTCATGAGTAAAAACACCCTACACACGTCCGAAATAATTGAGCAGGTTAGTAATGGATTAGCTTTACCCGTAATGGAGCAATTCTACACCATTCAAGGAGAAGGCTTTCATTCGGGAGTACCTTGTTATTTTGTTCGTTTAGGTGGTTGCGATGTAGGTTGTCCTTGGTGTGATGTAAAGGAAAGTTGGGAGCAAGAGAAACATCCGATTCATTCCGTCGAAGAGATTGTTGACTGGGTAGCTTCTACCAAATCGCCAAAGGTGGTTCTAACGGGTGGAGAGCCTTTAATGCATCAGCTCGATGTACTTTGTGAATTGTTTCACGCCAAAGGAATCGATTGCCATATAGAAACTTCGGGAGCACATCCTTACAGTGGAAATTGGGATTGGTTTACATTATCGCCTAAAAAACGCAAACTTCCTAAAGAGGAGAATTATACAAAAGCGCATGAACTTAAAGTTGTGATTGCACGTGCCAACGATTTCCGTTTTGCCGAGGAGCAAGCTGCAAAAGTTAATACAGATTGTAAATTGTATTTACAGCCCGAATGGTCTAAAGAAAGCGAAATTTTACAAGAGATTATAGAATATGTAAAGGAGAATCCAAAGTGGAATATTTCCTTACAAACGCATAAGTACATGGACATTCCTTAATATGCGATTTCTCTTAGCATTCTGTTTATTCATCTTTAGTTTCCAGTCTATAGCTCAGGAAACGACCAAATTGCGTAGAGCAGCCAAAGCATATCGTGAAGCTAAATCCTACCTTGCTGTACAAGATTATACCAATGCTAAAATATCATTAGACGAAGCTCTTTTATTGGATGAAAGATTCGTTGAAGCTTGGATTTTATTGGGTGATGTAAATATTGGTTTGGGCGACAAGAAAAATGGGATTGAGGCTTATAGAAAATCTATTCCTTTAGCGCCACGTTATTCCTTTCCTATGTACTATCGTTTGGCTATTGCCGAACATTCTTTAGGCGATTATTCCGAAGCTTTACAGCATATACGAAAGTACCTTAGTTCTAAGAAGATTTCAGAAAAATACCGCAAGAAGGCGAATGCCTTAAAGAAATCCTGTGAGTTTTCTATTTCTGCTATGCGCAGTCCCGTTACTTTTAATCCCGATAATTTGGGCGTGAATATTAATTCTATTGCCGATGAATATCTGCCAGCACTTTCGGCTGATGGGAGTACTTTGATTTTTACGCGCAGTAAAAAAGTAGATGGATTTCGTAACGAAGATTTCTATGTATCCTACAATAATACCGACGATTGGCAATTAGCGAAGAACTTAGGAGCCCCTATTAATACACCTCAAAATGAGGGTGCGCAATGCATTACGGCTGATGGCTTAACACTTTATTTTACGGCTTGCTCACGCAACGATTCGTATGGGAGATGCGATCTATATGAATCTAACTTTGTGAATGATAAATGGACGGATCCTGTAAATTTAGGTGAGAATATAAATACAGAAAATTGGGAATCTCAACCCGCTATTTCTGCGGATGGACGACAGTTGTTTTTCGTTTCGAATCGTTCTGGAGGAAGAGGTGGAAAGGATATTTGGGTTTCCTATAAGAATGCAAAAGGTACTTGGACTAAAGCGAAGAATTTAGGAAAAGACATCAATAGCTCTAAAGACGATATTTCGCCCTTTTTACATTGGGATAATCAAACACTTTACTATGCCTCTAAAGGCTTTGTGGGCATGGGTGGTTTCGACATTTTCCTTTCTCGTTTGGATGAAGCGGGGAATTGGGGGACCGTAAAAAATATAGGCTATCCGATAAACTCTCCTTCAGACGAGAATTCACTTATCGTTGCAAAAGATGGACGTACTGCCTATTTTGCTTCTGCTTATTTTAATGATGGAAGAAGCGATTTAGATTTATATACTTTCGATTTACCACAGGAAAGTAGAGCGCGAGAAGTAGCTTATGTACAGGGTGTAATTACAGATGCTAAAATGCGTAAGCCCATAAAAGCAGAAATAGAATTGGTGGATTTACAATCAGGGAGATCTTATAAGAGTTCGCAGTCTGACGCCGATGGAAATTATATGCTTTGTTTGCCTTCAGATGCAGAATATGCACTTACGGTAAGTAAGAAGAACTACTTATTTTATTCCGAGAATATTCACTTGAAACAGGAGGGAAGTATCTTGCTGAAAAACTTCAAGATCCAAGCTATAGAAGTTGGCGAGCAAGTTAGGTTGGATAATATTTTCTTCGAACTTGAAGCTTATAAACTCAAGGATGAATCGGCAACAGAATTGAATAAGATTATTCAGTTTATGGAATCCAATCCGTTTTTAGTGGTAGAAATTGGTGGTCATACCGATAATAGTGGATCTAAGAATTATAATTTAGATTTGTCAGAACAAAGAGCTGCTTCTGTAAAGAATGCTTTAGTACAAAGAGGTTTGAAATCTAACCGTATTCAAATCAGAGGTTACGGTATGTCGGAGCCTTTAAATTCGAATAGCTCCGAAGAAGAAAGATCCATAAATAGAAGAACAGAATTAAAAATTATTGCTGTAGAATGATACAAGTTGTAGAATGCCCAAGAGATGCAATGCAAGGTATAGCCGAGTTTATTCCAACAGAATTGAAGACAGCGTATATCAATAGGCTTTTAAAGGTTGGTTTTCACACCATAGATTTTGGCTCTTTTGTATCGCCTAAAGCAATACCGCAAATGCGCGATACTGCCGAGGTACTTTCTAAATTGAATTTAGATGCTACGGATTCTAAATTATTGGCTATTGTAGCCAATAGTAGAGGTGCAGAACAAGCTGCTTCTTTCGAAGAAATTCAATATTTAGGTTATCCCTTCTCCGTTTCCGAAACTTTCCAACAGCGCAATACCAAACGGTCTATAGAAGATTCTGTAGTCTTGGTAGAGCAGATGCAGAATTTATGCGCTACTAAAAATAAAGACTTAGTCGTTTATCTTTCCATGGCTTTTGGAAATCCTTACAACGAAGCTTGGGATGTTGATATTGTTGCCAAATGGTCTGAAGTACTTGCCGATATGGGCGTAAAGATTTTAGCCCTTTCTGATACTATTGGTGTCTCAACCAAAGAAACTATCATACCTTTATTCTCGCAGTTGATACCCGAATTTCAAGAGGTAACTTTTGGAGCTCATTTACATACTACTCCAACTACTTGGAATGAGAAAATGTTGGCAGCTTATCAATCGGGTTGTACGCGTTTTGATACTGCTATACAAGGTTTTGGAGGTTGCCCTATGGCAAAGGATGACTTAACTGGGAATATGCCTACAGAGAAGGTACTATCTTTTTTTAACGAGCAAAAAGAACAGACAGGTTTAAATGCCCTCGCTTTTGAGTCGGCTTATAATAAAGCTAGAGAGGTGTTTCTTTAGTTTCAAAGATCGATTTCCGCGATTATTGGAATATTTCAAATTAGTATTTTAGAATTCAATCTAGGGATTAACTATATATTCCTTTGCGATTAGTGTATATTTGCAGCGAATTGAACAGCTGTTATTTTGAAGACTTTTAAAGAATTAGGCATACAGAAGGATTTTGTGAAGGCATTAGATGGATTAAACATCACGAAGCCTACAGAAATACAAAACCTTGCCATTCCTATTTTACTGAATGCCAAGACCGATTTGGTGGGGCTGGCACAAACAGGAACGGGGAAGACTGCAGCTTTTGGTTTACCCTTACTTCAAAGTGTAGATGCTTCTCGCAATGAGGTTCAAGCTTTAATTCTTTCTCCTACGCGAGAGTTAGGACAGCAGATTGCCAAGCAGCTGTTTAGATTCACAAAATTCTCTGATCGTATTTTTACCGAAGCTGTTTATGGTGGAGAAAAGATAGATCGTCAGATTGGTGCTTTGCGCAGACCTACGCATATTGTAGTGGCTACACCTGGTAGATTAATCGATTTGTTAAAGCGCAAGGCTTTGAATTTAGATAAGGTGAAAACTGTAGTCTTAGACGAGGCAGATGAAATGCTGAGCATGGGTTTCAAAAAGGAGCTAGATCAAATTTTAGAATTCGTTCCTCAAGATGCTAATAAATGGTTGTTTTCGGCTACTATGCCCCATGCCATTAGAGAGATTATTAAAGAGCACCTAGCTGCTGATGCTCCTAAGATCGAGACGAGTGGAAATTCAAGAGTAAACGAAAACATCCAGCATAAGTACTTTGTATGCGATGAGGATGAAAAACTTCACGTTTTAATTCAGTTTATTAAGTCGCAGCATAAAAACAGAGGAATCATATTCTGTAGAACAAAAAAGGCTACTCAGCATTTGGCAAAGCAATTGATTGCTAAAAATGTCGCTGTAGATGCCATTCATGGTGATCTATACCAAAAGGAACGCGAAAAAGTTCTTCGTGCCTTTAAAAAGGAAAACTTACAGTTAATTGTTGCAACCGATATTGCTGCTAGAGGGTTAGATATTGAAGCACTTTCTTATGTAGTGCATTTTCAATTACCAGAAAGCGAAGAATATTATACACACCGATCGGGTAGAACGGCACGTGCGGGTAGAGAAGGCGTTTCGATGGCTTTTGTTTCTACCTTCGAAAGAAAGACATTAATGGAGTACGAAAAAACACTAGGGATTACTTTTGAGAGAATACGAGAATAAATTTGAAGATTTGAAAATTCCAATAACTAGGAATCATCAACTAACAACTTTTAAAAATACAAATTCTCACTATCAACCATATCCACCCATTTTTTCATTTTCTTTTGAATGATTTTAAAGTGGTGTTGTTCTTCTGGGGTGATAAGAGAAATAGCTTGTCCAGGGTTTTCTGCTCTACCTGTTCTACCGATTCGGTGAACATAATCTTTAGGCGAGCGAGGTAATTCGTAGTTAATTACGTTCGGTAAGAATTCAATATCAATACCACGAGCTAATAGGTCTGTAGCTACTAAAACTCTTAAGGTTCCCGATTTAAATCTAGCTAAAGATTCCAATCTTGCAGTCTGACTTTTCTTAGAGTGAATTGCCGAAGCGTCAATACCATTCTTGCGAAGTTTGTCGGCTACATTATCGGCTTTATACGTAGAGGCGGTAAAGACCAAAACTTGTTTTAGCTCACCATCCTGAATTAAAAAGCGGAGTAGTGGACCTTTCTTTTCCTCACTTACCCAATAACCAATTTGATTAATAAGTTTAATTGAATCCTTTTCGGCTTCAATCTTTATGACAAGGGGTTCTTTAAGGATCAGTTGATTTATGGCTTCAAGATCATCACTTAAAGTCGCAGAGAACAATAAGTTTTGACGTCTTCGAGGAAGAAGCTTAAAAATGCGGTCTATTTCCTCCTTAAAGCCCATACTTAACATCTTATCAGCTTCGTCTAATACAAGTGTCTTAACCTCTGATAAGTGAACAGCTTTCGATTCTACCAAATCTAATAGTCTACCTGGAGTAGCTACCAACACATTCACACTGTTAAGTGCTTGCATTTGTGGATTGATAGAAACACCACCGTAGACAGCTAAGGTTTTGATTCTTTCAGGAAGACTCGAGCCAAATTGTTGAAACACGTCTTTTACCTGTACCGCAAGTTCGCGTGTAGGTACTAAAACCAATACATCTACATGACGGTTTTTAGGAATAGCGCCTTTTTGAAGCTTATTTAAGATAGGTAAGGCATAACTCGCTGTTTTTCCAGAACCCGTTTTTGCGATACCCAACACATCTTTACCATTTAATACAGCAGGAATTGCTCCCTGCTGAATATGTGTTGGTTTAGTGAATTTTTGATCTGCTAAAACTTTTTGTAAAGACGCGGATAAACCTAAAGATGCAAACGACATATGTTGTGTGGATGTTAAATCTACGCAAATGTAGTTGAAATCCTCGTAAGGTAGGGGTGAAAAGAGTCATTCTTGTAAATGAAAAAAGGCTTCCAAATTGGAAGCCTTTTATATTGTATACAGCCTGAAAATAGCTAGGGATTTTAGATTGCGTTAATGATTGCGTTCAAGGTAGTACTTGGCCTCATAGAATCTGAAGTTTTCGCTGCGTTGGGAGAGTAATAACCCTCGATATCCATAGCAACACCCTGCACAGTGTTTAACTCATCAACGATTTTTAATTCGTTGCTAGTCAAAGACTCCGCAATAGACGTAAACTTAGCTTGTAAGTCGGCATCAGCTGATTGTTTAGCTAATTCTTGTGCCCAGTACAAAGCGATGTAGAAATGACTACCTCTGTTATCTAATTCTTTCACTTTTCTCGATGGTGATTTACCATTCTGAAGTAAAGAAACCGTAGCCTTATCCAATGTGTCAGCTAATACTTTAGCTTTAGGATTGTTGTTCGTTTCTGCTTCGTGCTCAAAAGAAACAGCTAAGGCTAAAAATTCACCTAAAGAATCCCATCTTAAGTGGTTCTCTTTATTGAACTGTTGAACGTGTTTTGGGGCAGAACCACCTGCACCTGTTTCAAATAAACCACCACCATTCATCAATGGAACAATAGACAACATTTTTGCACTAGTACCTAATTCTAGGATAGGGAAAAGGTCTGTATTGTAGTCTCTTAAAACATTACCCGTTACCGAGATTGTATCTTCGCCATCCTTCATTCTTCTAAGCGAAACTTTAGTAGCTTCTATAGGAGAAAGGATTCTGATGTCTAATCCTGTAGTATCGTGATTTGGCAAGTAAGCTTTTACTTTCTGAATGATCTGAGCATCATGCGCTCTGTTTTTATCAAGCCAGAAGATGGTAGGAACACTTGTTGCTTTTGCTCTTTTGACAGCCAACTTAACCCAGTCCTGAATAGGAAGGTCTTTTACTTGACACATTCTCCAGATATCACCTTCTTCAACCTCGTGCTCCATTAATACGGCACCTGTTTGATCAATCACTTGTACTTTTCCTGCGCTAGGAATTTCGAATGTCTTATCATGCGAACCATATTCCTCCGCTTTTTGAGCCATTAAACCAACATTAGGTACAGTCCCCATTGTTGTAGGATCAAAAGCACCATTTTCTCTACAGAAGTCTATTGTTGCTTGGTAGATACCAGCGTAAGAACTGTCTGGGATAACGGCTTTAGTATCTTGAGCCATACCGTCTTTGTTCCACATCTGACCAGAGTTTCTGATCATAGCAGGCATAGACGCATCAATAATTATATCACTTGGAACATGTAGATTTGTGATTCCATTGTCAGAGTCAACCATTGCCAAGTCAGGGCCTTCCGCTAAACATTTTTTTATTTCAGCTTCAACTTCAGCTTTTATAGCTGGAGTAAGTTGGTCTAGATTACTCAATAGGTTCCCAAAACCATTGTTTACATTGATGCCAGCTTGATCCAATTCTTTTCCAAATTTCCCGAAAACAGACTTGAAAAACACTTTTACTCCATGACCAAAAATGATAGGGTCAGAAACCTTCATCATCGTTGCTTTCATGTGTAAAGAGAATAATACTCCTTGTGCTTTAGCATCAGCAATTTGCTCTTCTAAGAACGCAACTAATGCTTTTTTACTCATTACAGTACTGTCGATAATCTCACCTTCCAGAACAGGAACAGAATCTTTTAAGGTTGTTACTTCGCTTGCTGTAACCAATTGAATTTTCACCTTGCCTTCTTGGGTAATTGCAACCGATTTTTCGTTATAAGCAAAATCCCCAGATCCCATTGTGGAAACATGAGAGGCAGAGTTTGAAGACCAAGCACCCATCGAGTGTGGGTTTTGCTTAGCGTAAGCCTTAACGGGCTTAGGAGCTCTTCTATCCGAGTTACCCTCTCTTAAGACAGGGTTTACAGCACTACCTTTTATTTTGTCGTACGTCGATTTTACGCTCTCTTCCTCTTCGTTAGTTGGCGCATCAGGATAGTCAGGTATTGCAAATCCGTCAGCCTGCAATTCTACTATAGTCGCTTTTAGTTGAGGTATAGAAGCCGAAATGTTCGGTAATTTAATGATGTTTGCTTCTGGCTTCTTAACCAATTCACCCAATTCAGCCAATGCATCGGCTACTTGTTGTTCGGGTTTTAAGTAAGAAGAGAAGTTTGCAAGTATTCTACTTGCAAGGGAAATATCTTTTGTCTCCATTTCGATTCCACATTGCTTGGCAAATGCTTGAACAATAGGAAGAAGGGATTTTGTAGCTAAAGCTGGAGCTTCGTCAGTGTGCGTATAAAAAATCTTGGAAGACAT
>ENA-OSET01004634-OSET01004634.1-sediment-metagenome-genome-assembly--contig:-NODE-4634-length-12068-cov-3.282962_pt1 | contig 12068 bp, 12 predicted proteins | sample MGYA00237882_ERZ534229 | MGnify/ENA primary metagenome ERZ534229 (study PRJEB26408, sample SAMN06266212) | sediment metagenome | isolation source: Hudson Canyon methane seep mesocosm | place...
GAAGGCTGATCACCGCCAAGAAATTTTTGCTTCTCTGGTTTATGATCAAGTTGTTGCTCTATCACCTGCCATAGACGGGTAATAGTCTGAGCGGCAGTCTCGAAAGCTGATTGTTTGGCTTTCTCATCTGAGTTTTTATCAGACATGTTCTGAGCGATAAAAAATAAAGCGCCGTAGGCTGGGTGCATGGTGGCATTAGCAAACATGATGTCTTGGATTGCTTGTTCTCGAGCCGCGCCAGAGGCAGGTAGCATGGTGTTTTGATGTTTATTCAAAAGGTATAAGATAACTGCGGCGCCTTCTCGGCGTGTAGTTCCTTGTTGGCTTGTGGTGCTGTTTTCAACAAGCACAGGAACCGTACCGACCGGATTGATATCGTTAAAGTTATCCACCGTTTGCTTGTCGATAATTTCAACCGTTTGATCCAGTTCGTGAAGAACCACTTGAGTTGCCAGGGAGCAGGCTTCAGGAAGGTAGTATAATGTGTACATAGTGTCATCCTCATTGATTTAATGATTGGCTTAAGTGCTTGTTGTTTGAAAAGGCTCTTTGGTTAAATTCTTGAAGACTTCTAACAACGACAAGACAGAGTTTAGGCTTTTCACTTGTGTACATATATGACTATAATGAAAACCTAATGTTTCCAATATGGGAACAATATAAAATCATGCTTTTGCCTACCTTGGATGTAACCCCTTATGGATAAACTACGAGCGATCCATCTATTTGTGCGCCTAGCTGATTTGGGAAGCTTTACTCGAGTGGCGGAGCAGACCAATGCCTCCAAATCCATGATTAGCAAAGAGATCAGCCGTCTTGAAAATGAACTCGGCGCGCGCTTACTGCATCGTTCAACGCGTAATGTCGAGTTGACCCATGTGGGTGAGGGGTATTTGCAACGAGCAAGGGAAATCTTAGAAAAGATTGATGACGCAGATAATTTTGTACAGGATCTTCAACAGCATCCCCGTGGTAAGTTGAAGATCAATGCTCCGATGGCGCTAGGCATTACAGACTTATCAACATTATTTTCCGATTTTATGCGGGCTTACCCAGACATTGAACTAGACATTCACTTGGGGGATGAAAGTATTGATCTGGTTGAGCAAGGCTTTGATTTAGGCTTCCGAGCATCTAGTCTCCCTATTGATTCGAGTTATGTCGGGCGTCCCCTCACCCGTTTCAAGTACCGCGTATGTGTGGGACCAGAATATTTCAATCACCACCCCGCTATTAACTTGCCGCAAGATCTGAAAGGCCACAATTGTTTTGTATATAGTTATTTCCAAGGTAAGAATATTTGGCCTATTGAAGATGGTGTGGACGTTCAAGGCACATTGCGGGTTAACAATACGATGTTTATGATGGAAGCAATTAAGCAGGGCCAAGGTATTGGATTCATTCCAGACTTTGTTTGTCGTGAGGCACTAGAAAAAGGTGAGGTTATTGAGGTGTTGGAAAATTCTAGGAAGCCCAACCTCACGCTCTACGCTCTATACCCTGCTCGACATTTTGTACCTTCAAAACTCGTCCAATGTATAGAATATCTTGAGCAGTGGTTTGCCAACAAATAGCATTAGCTTAAGCTTCGCATTTGCTTTTATTGTTCATTTAGTGGAGTTCGGTGTTTTTGCTTACTAAGTAATCTCGCGTTTATTAAATATTGAGCTATCTAATAAGGAACACTTTTTGCTCATAGCCAGCGCTATTTAGTATGCCATAAAGGCACCGAGTTAACGCCTTATCTAACGCTGTAGCAGCTCATAGAAATTCTATTAGGGGCACAACATATAGCAACTAGTTGCTCTAAATAGTTAGCTATTTTAGATTTATACCTAATAGCTTTGCTATTTAAATTTTCTCACTTAAGGTCAAAAACTGTATTCCAAAATAAAATCATTCAATCTCTAACAAAAACCTATTAAAGTATTTACTTCATTTCTACAGAGAGCACTTATTATGGAAGATAAAAAATACGCACCAGCCTATGCACATAATGCGATTGAAGAATTATTTGAGAATGTGTTCTGGGTGCATGGCAGCATTAAAATAGCCCCTGGCATGACGATGAATCGAAACATGATCATTCTCAAACAAGGCAGTGAGTTAACCTTGGTAAACCCTGTCAGACTCAACAACCTAGAAGAAACAAAACTATCTGCATTAGGCAATATTAAAAGGGTTTTACGCTTAGGTGATTTTCATGGTTTAGACGACCAATATTATATTGATCGATTTGATGCAGAGTTCTGGTGTCAAAAAGGCCAATCAACCTATAAAGCCCCTATACCAGACACCATTATTGAAGAAGACACACCTTCCCCAATTGCAAACTCAGCGTTTTTTATTTTCTCAAAAGCTAAATTTCCTGAGGCCGCGCTATTATTAAAAGACCACAGACTGTTGATCACAACCGATAGCATTCAAAACTTAACCAGCTGGAGCTACACGACACTTCTGACAAAAGTTGTACTCAGACTAATGGGCTTTAAAAAAGAGTTATTAATCGGTAAGCCATGGATCAAAAGAGTCACCCCAAAAGGTGAGTCTATGCGAGACGATTTTGAGCGTTTACTTAATTTAGATTTTGACCATCTGATAGCCGCACACGGCACATTACTGCGAGATAATGCGAAACCTGCATTGCAACAAGTTGTGGCCAAAACCTTTTGATTAGCCATCATGGCTCAAACCTGAACTTAAAATTTAAGTTCAGGTTTGAGCCTAACCATACAATAAGCCTAGTGAGCGCTTAGTTTGTCATGGAAGGTTTCAATCACAAATTCTAGAAGCGCTTTAACTTTTGGGATTTTTACGCGATGTTGTGGATAGAGTGCATAGACATCAACGGCCGGTACTCCCCATTCAGGTAGCACCTGAATCAACTCACCAGATTGTACCTCCTCACGACACATATAATCAGGTAAAACGGCGATGCCTAACCCATCGACTACAGACTGTTTTAATATCGAGAAATCATCCACTACAAACCTAGGACGTACCTTTTGTTCCACCTGTTTTTTTCCTGATACTAGCGCTAAATTATTACTGGAACTCATTCGGCTCATTAAAAGTACGTCGTACTTATGTAACAGGTCTGGCGTTTGTGGCGATCCAGATTGTTCTAAATATCGCTCGCTTGTGAACAGACTTCTTTTGGCACTTCCTAAGCGTTTTGCGACTAACCGAGAGTCGTCTAATGAGCCAACTCTAATTAGCATATCAAAGCCTTCTTCTATCAAGTCAACACGCTGATTAACAAGGTTAAGTGATAGAGTCAGCTTCGGGTATTGATGAAGAAATGTCGATAAGGCGGGCTTTAAAATTTGCTGACCGATGGTAACAGAAGCCCCTACTTTGAGACGACCTTCATAGTCATGCAGTATTTCAGAAACCGCTGTTTCAGCTAAATCGACCTCTTCATGAATGCGCTTACAGTGATTTAGATACCGCTTCCCTACCTCTGTTAGGTGTTGTGCGCGCGTTGAACGTTCTAATAATGTGACACCTAGGCGTGCTTCAAGACGGGAAACTTTCCGACTAACATTTGCTTTTGGTATTTCAAGCCTGTCAGCTGCCAGTGTGAAGCTGCCAGTTTCAACCACGGCTAAAAATACCATCATGTCATTAAGATCTTGCATTCTGATTCAGCGTCTATTGTTGTCATATATGAATATATAATATCAATTTTTGTGCATTTATCAAACAATGTCTAAGCGCTATTATTTCAACATCAAAACATACAGCGGAGATAGTCATGCAATTAATTAGAAGAGGTAACTTACCCTTAGGTGGTTTTGCGGGATTGCGGGAGCACCGTGTCGTGACAGACAGCCGTCTGTTTGGGAGTCGTAAATCAACAGCTACGTCAGAAGGGCTAGGAAATTTCGTTTATTTAGCGGATGCACAATTTAACCCTAAAGGTGAAACAGGTATGCACCCTCATAAAGAAATTGATGTCATTTCAGTCATGATCGATGGCCAAGTAAGTCACGCAGGATCCCTTGAACATGGGAAAAGTCTAAAAGCCGGTGATGTACAAGTTCAACGCGCTGGCGGAGAAGGTTTTGCGCATAATGAAATCAATCCCGATGATGTCAAAAACAGAATGATCCAGTTATGGGTTTTACCTGAAAAACCTGGTCAGCCAGCAGGTTATAAGTATTACACCCCCAATAAACTAGGTGTAACACATATTTATGGAGGAAAGTATGGCAAAAGTGAAACCAAGACGAAAACGTTTGCAAGCAAAACTACTATCGACATTGTTCGATTGAAAGCAAATACCTGCATCACCTTAGCGAAGGAATCGTTGAGCTATATCACCTCCGGTGAAGCACATGCAGTGGAAGGAAATAAATCTATTCCCATCACGGACGGTGATCTTATTCGAAGTAATGGTATGGAGATCAACGCAATAACTGACCTTAACCTAATCGTTATTGGTCAATCATTTTAACAACAAATTCAATGGAGAAGGTTATGTATAAATTTGCTGAGACTTTGACACCAGATAATGCTGTATTGGCAATGATTGACCACCAAATAGGGCTTCTCGTTAGCTGTCGAGACCAAGATCCGAACCTCATGACCGAAAATATTCGAGGCCTTTGTAAGTTGGCGAAAACCGTTAATATGCCTTCTATCATTACAGCAAGTATGTCTGATGGCCCAAACGGACCTATTATGCCCGAAATTACGGAGATCCTCGGCGATAAAGTGATCAATCGTGCAGGTGAAATTAACGCTTGGAAAAGCCCGGAATTTAAGCAAGCCATTGAAGCAACCGGCCGTAAGAAAATAATCATGGCCGATATTGTGACCGATGTATGCTTAATGTTTCCAGCTATCTCAGCCGTAGCAGAAGGTTATGATGTATACGCGGTAGTGGATGCTTCAGGTACTTGGAATAAAGCCGTCGCTGACGCTGCCATACATCGCATGACGCAGGCTGGTGTAAAAGTTGCCACGTGGGCATCCGTACTAGCCGAAGTAATGGATGACTGGCGTAGTGAACATGGGATGGCTTTAGGTGGTGTATTGGGAGAACATACAAGTTATCGTTGGGTCTATAATAGCTTCCTACAAGCGAATAACTAAGGTTTAATCAGGCCATATCTTTTACGGCCTTAATTTATGAGTAAGTTTAGGAGTAAATGAATGAATAACCAAAAGCCTAGTCAACACATGATGGCTCTGATTACTTTTCTGGCGCTAGTTCCTCTGGTTTATTTTATTCCTGACTTAGTGGCTCGGTTTTTACCTGCAAGCAAATTGTTAAATGTTATTGTTACAGTGGGAATAATTGTGCCAATTATTTCTTATTTAGTGATGCCGTTTTCGATCAAACTGCTTTCAAAATCAAGAGGTAAATAGCTTTGAATCCCCTTTAAGGATAACGAACACTAAAGCTCAATGAGGGCCATCATGCGAGAAATATTACTTTTCTTAAAACAATATCAGGTGTACAAAAAATGGGAGTACGCCTAATAAGCACTTTTTGTGATCCACCCCTACTCTCTCGAATTTATTTTATCCCATCATCGAAACTTACAAGTATTTATTTCTAAATCCGGTTTATTTTGATTCCTTGTGTCTTTAACAGAGTCAAAAAAATGAATGATACAACTATCAGTCCTAAACTTTATATCTGGAAAAACAGCCGCCTCTACATCGGCACTAGTCATATCCCTTTTCGTAAGTACACCCTTGCCTGGAGTCAATTACTGGTAAGTATTCATGGTAAAATACATATTCAGTTAGAGAATGGCACTGAAGTATCGACTAAAAGCTGTCTAATCAAAGCGGGTTCAATCGTTAATGAAACGCATATCAATACCAGTAATGCGATCATTGCTATTTACTACTTTAACCCAATCTCTCAAGACTTTTTAATTCTTCAGAATCAAATGATTAATACTCAAAAAGGTATTTATTATAAACACCCCACAGAAAATCATTTAATTCAGCAACTACGTAATATTTTTAACGAATCTTTTTCACCGAACGAAGCTTATCGAATATGCCAGAAAGCGATCATTCAACCTCACCTTCGCCAGACAACTGTGAAAGCGTTTGACCCTCGAATTATTGAGACCCTACAGAACATTAGAGAAAATTTTATCAGTAATATCTCTGTGAGTGACTATGCCGCAGGTGTAAATCTATCTGAATCTCGTTTGAATAAACTATTTAAACAACAAATTGGTATCCCTATCACCAAGTACCGGCTCCAGCTTCGTTTATCGGTTGGTATCATTCGCTTAGCAGCAGGACAAACCGTTACCGACGCGGCGTATGGCGCAGGGTTTTCAAGTTCGGCACACTTCTCAACATGCTTTAGCGACATGATAGGTGTTCAACCATCAACCTCCTTTTTAAAGATGCCTTACATGAATGCATTCATATCTGACGATGTATTAAAGGCAGTATTGCCTACCACCAACCCCTTAGTTGACCAACCCTAAATCCAGCAATCATTTTTATTTTGTGTGAAGTCCTCCCTATATAAGTGCCAATTCGTGAAAGCAGGATACATATACCTTCTGTAAATTCACCTCAGGATTGTCGACAACCCTAAAAAACAAATATAAACATTAACGAAGGTTGATCCTATGAACACATCACTATTAGAAAAAATTGCAGTTGGTACGAGCGCGTTACTCTTTTCAGTCAGCGCCTTTAGTTTTACCCCCAGCCCGACACCACCTGTAGATCCTGAGCCACCAGCCCCCTGTGAAGGGGAATGCGACTTTACGCGTGGGCCTGCCCCAACATCTAGTTATCTCGAAGCAAATAGCGGGCCTTACTCAGTCAATACCGTAAATGTTTCACGCTCTGTTAGTGGCTTTGGTGGAGGTACGATTCATTACCCTACAAATACGGCGGGCACCATGGGAGCCATTGCAGTTGTTCCAGGTTTTTTGGCAGGCGAGTCTTCCATTGCTTGGTGGGGACCTAGACTAGCATCACATGGATTTGTGGTCATCACGATTGCCACGAACTCTACTTTCGATCAACCAGCTAGTCGTGAAACACAGTTAGGCAGAGCTTTGGATTATGTTATAAGCCAAAGTAACTCAAGCAGCAACCCTATCTCCGGTATGGTTGACAGTAGTCGCGTTGGCGCAATGGGGTGGTCTATGGGCGGAGGCGGTGCACTTCGAATTGCTTCAGGTGACCGATTAAGCGCAGCAATACCTTTAGCACCTTGGCATACCGGAAGTAATGATTTTGATGAAATAAGCACCCCCACAATGATCATCGCTTGCGAAAATGATTCTACCGCTCCCGTTAGAAGCCATGCCTCTCCTTTTTACAACAGCATTCCTGATACAACGGATAAAGCATTATTAGAAATAAATAATGGCGGCCATTCGTGTGCGAATGGTGGCGGATCTAATGGCGGTCTTCTTGGGAAATATGGTGTGTCGTGGATGAAGCGGTTTATTGATAACGATACACGCTACAGCCAATTTTTATGCGGCCCAAATCATGCGGCTAACAGTGCTATTTCTGAATACAGAGAAACCTGCGATTACTAGAAATAGACTTCAGCAATATTGTTAGCTGTTATCAAGTACGGCTGATGAATATCTACTTGGCTGATAAGTGATCTGGCCTTCCCGGTAAATTCTTACCGGGTTTTTTACCCATACAATAATTAAATACGACGAAGATTAATAACAAAAAGACGGCGAGCGTAAATACAATGAAACCAGTGCCCTGCATTCCAAAGCTCCATATATGGACAAACCAATTATTATTTCTTGGTTCCTCACCGATTCCACATCGTGAACATCAGATAGTCTCCGATAAACTAATGGTCAGTATTCAAGGTAAAATAACAATCACATTAGATAACGGTGAAAAAATAATCACTCACAGCTGTTTGGTTAAAGCTGGAACCACATTCGACAAGCAATATATTGACGCCAGTAAAGCCACTGTGGCTATTTACTATTTAGCACCACTGACACAAGATTTTTCAGCACTTGAAAGTTTAATGATCAAAGCTCTAGATGGTTTACATTACAAGCATCCTCAAGAAGAATTACTTATACAACTATTACTTCGTATTCGAAATGAATCTCTACCGCCTGAACAAGGATACATACTATTAAGAGATTTCATTGTTCACCCAACGCTTCAAAACATTGTATTTAGAGAGTTCGATACAAGAATTATTGAGGTCATTCAAAGAATCAGAGAAAGCGTTCGCGAAAATATTGGCGTCAATGAATTTGCAGAGGCCGTGCATTTATCCGAGTCCCGTTTAGAGAAATTATTTAAAGAGCAGATCGGTGTCCCCATTACCAAATATCGACTCCGGTATCGTGTATTTATCGGGATAATTCAACTTTCACTTGGACGATCAGTAACTGATGCAGCTCTGGCGGCCGGCTTTGCAAGTTCAGCACATTTTTCGAAATCATTTAGTGCCATAAATGGCATTCCACCATCCACCACATTTTTAAAGCCTCCCTTTTTAGATGTACTCATTGCCAATGAAGTATTGGAATTGATAGACGTCAATACCAAGCAAGGTGAAGGCAAAAAAAACACAGCAGTTCGCAGTTTTAAAAATTATGATAACAAAGTGCCAAATCGTGAAAGTAGCCTACATATGTAAGCTGTAATTTTAACACCAGGACTGTCGACAAGCCTAAAAATAACTAAAATCATATACCAAGGTTAATCCTATGAATAAATCAATATTAGAAAAAATTGCAGTGGGTACAGGCACATTACTTTTTTCAATCAGTGCATTTAGCTTTACCCCCACCCCGACGCCTGACCCTGATCCGACCCCAGTTCCAGAACCCTGCCAAGTCGATTGCGACTTTACTCGCGGCCCTATACCCACCGCGAGTGACCTAGAAAAAGATGATGGCCCCTATACAGTGAGAACCATCGATGTACCGTCTTCTGCTGGCAGCTTTAATGGAGGAACCATCCACTACCCAACGGGAACAACCGGTACCATGGGAGCGATCGCAGTGGTATCAGGCTTCCTAGCGCCCGAGGGGGATATTATTTGGTGGGGGCCTCGCTTAGCTTCACACGGCTTCGTGGTAGTCTCGATCAGCACACCGACTTTTGATGGCGAGAACAGACGTGCTATTCAATTAAGTGAAGCTTTAGACTACGTAATAAGTGAAAGCAACTCTAGTGGAAACGCCATAAGCGGTATGGTCGATGTTAATCGTCTTGGCGCTATGGGTTGGTCAATGGGCGGCGGCGGTTCTCTCAAACTGGCGACCGATAGAGAGTTAAAGGCTATCATCCCAACGGCTCCGTATTATGGTCAAAGTAATGATTTTGATACCATTACGACGCCCACATTAATCATTGCATGTGAAAATGATTCTGTCGCATCGGTAAGCAACCATGCCCAGCCTTTTTACAATGATATTCCAGCGTCCACACCCAAGGCATTTATGGAAATTGCTGAAGGTGCTCACTCTTGTGTAACTAGCGGTAATTCCGATGAAGATACTATGGGTAAATATGGTATTGCATGGATGAAGCGCTTTATTGATGAAGATACTCGTTATGACCAGTTTTTATGTGGTCCTAGTCACGTAACAGAGGCCAACGGTGTATTGTCTGACTATCAGGATACTTGTAACTACTAGTAGTATTTAATCAAACAAGGCAAAATATTTAACTTAAGTGGCAAGATACTTTTTAGTTCAGAAGGCTTGTCATTTAAGTTGCTTGAAAACAAACTAATAAAAAGTGAGTGGCAAACATGAGTAGTACCCAGAAGAGTAACCAGAAGAGTACCGTGAGTAAAACGGAGAACCACTCCGTGCAAAAAAATGTTTTATACACTGCCGTTCTTTTGACTGGTTTGATCATTATTAGCGTAATAATATTGCCAAGCTCTGACCCCTTCCCTGTTAATACACCACTAGTTAAAAACACAAACGTCACGCAGACCACTAAAACAATTGAAGCAAACGTACCAACCAGCACAAATACCATCGCAACGGCCTGGCAATGGGAAAATGAAAACAGCAACCCGCAAACTGAAACACCCAGTATTGACCACCCTAGCTTAGCCGATACGCCACCCGTATTACCCTTTACTGAAGAATCAGTCTACAAAACACTTCATGCGGTTAAATTAGACGATAATGGCGACATTATTATTGATAACGATGCGTTAATCGCACTCGATGCAGCACTTAACCATAGTAAACTCAAGTTAGACGATGAGACCCTAGAAGAATTGCAAAACTTAATCAAAAAAGGACTACCCGGTAATGCCGGTGAACAGACCGCTCAAATAGTCGCCGATTATTATCAATATTTAGGCGCAAAAAATGAATTTAATGCGCTCTACAATACGTCAAACAACGTCGAGCAAAACATTGATGATTATGAAACCCAATATAATGAATTATTAGCCTTACGAGAATTATACTTAGGCGCTGAAATTGCCGAACCCTTGTTTAAAACCGCCAATGCTAATGCGCGTTACATGTTTGACAGTATGAAACTTGAAGCCAATGCCGACCTTAACGAAGAAGAAAAGAAAGAGCAACAAGCTCAAATTATCGAGCGCCATGCAGCGAAGACCATCAGCGTAAGCAATTGGAATGAACGTTTCCGAGCCTTTTCAGACGACAAACAAAACATACTCAACGCATCAATAAGTGATGATGAAAAACGCAATCAACTCTCCGCACTGATGCACCAGCATTTTAACTATGAAGAATTAGATGACGTACATCACCTACAACTTGATTCACTTTGAATATTGAACTAGATGTCGCACTCAAGAATAAGCACTAGCCTGAAGCCTTCAACGCTAACGATTATCTCATTGATAGTTTTAGTAATGACTCTATTTACGCATTGGTCATTGCATACTGAGCCTCAAGGTTTTTTGCTTATTTCTGACAACATTGAATGGCAACAGCCCTCAACTATTTCAAATAGCTATCCAAAGCTTATTTCAACTAGATACTGGCAGTTCGACTATGAAGCGACCGAAAAAGCGCTTCTAGCAATAAAACAAGAGAAAAACGGCGAACTCACACTCAATGCAAGCACCGCAAAGGTACTGGAACAAGCTGTTTCTACACTACCACCACAAATGAATGAAAATGAATTAAAGCGCATAGAGCTATTAGTCGCCAAAGGCTTACCTGGCAAAGCAGGTCATCAACTCTCAACACTTTTGACTAAGTATTATCACTATCAACAAGCATCAAATATCGCCCATGTATCTGCTAATACAAAGCAAAATAAACATGACAAAGAACGAAGCTTTCAACAAACAGTTTTACGTCAGGAACTTTATCTGGGGAAAGACATCACACAGCAACTTTTTGGTCGAAAAAATGCATTGACCCACTACCTTTATGCTCGCCATCATATCAATGAGAATTCAAATTTAAACCAAGCACAAAAACAACGACAACTTACCACCCTTAAAGACCGGTTCAAAGCCCATGCACGCTAAACAAGGGACCGATAAGCCTATCATTGATAAAACAAACAGCTCACGCGATAGTCTTTTATCGATATGGCAACAAAGCCTATTAGCCCTATTATCCGGCGCTCTACTCTCACTTTCATTTCTTGATGCTCAGTACTACTTTGTATGCTGGGTTGCATTCATTCCTTTTTTAATCGCGATAAACGGTGCCAGTTTACGGAGAAGTTATTGTCTTGGCCTCATATCAGGCTTAGCCTTTTGTATCAGTGCGGGCTATTGGGTAATAGATTTTATCATGTTATCGAAAGGCTACGATTTCAGTTTGAGCTTTTTTTGGTCACTAATTTTTTGGTTTTATTGCGCACAACTCAGTGCGCTGATAGCACTGAGTTTCAACTGGATGAAGCAGCGTAGTCAGGTGCATGAATTTATTCTGTTCCCTCTCGTCATTGTGACACTTTATTCTGCTTTCCCAATGCTATTCACGGTTAGATTAGGCGAAAGCCAAAGTCAGTTTTTGAGTGCCATTCAAGCCACAGAATTTACGGGCGTACATGGGCTGCATGCCATCATTGCATTAAGTAATATCATGCTGTTTAAAGTAATCAATCTTCTA
>ENA-OSET01004635-OSET01004635.1-sediment-metagenome-genome-assembly--contig:-NODE-4635-length-12067-cov-11.850375_pt1 | contig 12067 bp, 10 predicted proteins | sample MGYA00237882_ERZ534229 | MGnify/ENA primary metagenome ERZ534229 (study PRJEB26408, sample SAMN06266212) | sediment metagenome | isolation source: Hudson Canyon methane seep mesocosm | place...
AAAGCTTTGTATCGATCAGGCCGCTGGACTGATCTGGGATTAAGGCTATTTCTGCGGGATCAAGAACTCGTAGAGATGATTCAAATTGAAATACAAATGAGGCGTCCTTCCCCTTTGTAATTCCAGCTATTCCCCTACAGTGAATCACTTTGTAGCCGAACTCTCTTGTTTTTATCGCGAGTACTTTCCAAGGAGTGGAGCGGACTTCTATAACAGATCCCGGTGTTGGCAGTATCGATCCCATTATTTATTCACTTTATTATAATCTTACTATTTTGATAGTTACTGAGGCAGTGCGAACTCATCCTGTTCTTTCCCACGGATTTAGTCAAAATACTCAAGAATAATCTAGTACTAGAGCTTGGAAGATATGAGCTTATTTTCAACACTATTAAAAAATCTATTTTATTCAAAACGGTTATAGAGTTCTAAACTGCAGGCGCACCAATAGCATGAATTATTGATTAACTCATACGTTACATTCCAACGATTTTTTCTGCCGCCCTCGCTACCCATGCATCCAGGGCATCCGGCTGATGCGCCAACCATTCCTGCAAATGCTTGCGCTCGGTAAAGCTTTTAATTTTGACCGGGCTAATGCGATTGGTTCGATGATTGACCGTGAACATATTGCCTCCTTGCTTATCCGGCTGCCATCTCTGGCGTAACTTTGATTTTGCCAGTAACGGCGGTTTTGATTAGCGTAGTTTTGTATTCTTTTAGTTGTTCGATTTGTTCGTGTAAATGATCTACTCCACGATCAATCTTTATAGATTCCGTTTTAATGTGTTTAAGATATCAACCTGCTCATGCGCTGGAGGTTGAACCATAAAACGTGAAGAAAGATTGTTAAACCGTATTCTAACAGAATTGCAGGTAACCTGAATATATTTGGCAAGTGCCATCTCTCTTAAAAGGTAAGAAAAATAATACGGCGAGTTGTCGTTGGATTTCGGGTCACAAATAACGTACTCAGGGGTGCATTTTCCATTAGAATCAGAAACACCTATTGCGCCTTCAAAAGCATCCCTAAAGTTAAGAACCAACAGCCCATTTCGAATACGTTGATTCCGGCATGTATTACAAATAATGGCTAAGTATCTCCTCAAAGGACATTCCAGAGAAGAGATCGCTCAAATAACCAAAGTTAACAGCTATATTATCTAGTTCTCTATAGTTCACCGACAAGATTGTTATGGTTTTAATTTTTATTAAGCCTTATGCCGTCGTATGGTCCGGTGTTTTTAGTGCCTAATGTCTGTTTCCATCTACTTTCAGTTTGAAGAGCATCGTTATCATTAGTGAACTCAAGGACAGTAAAAATCAAATTGTTGTGTCCATTTTCCAGGACATATAAATTTAGGTGCTTTGCGTCACCATTACTGTTTAAATGTTTTAGCCACCGGCTCAAAATACCCCCGACACTATATGCCGACCCGACATATCCAGAAGTGCCATCGTTCGAACGTTGAAGATATACACCAGATCTTGACAAAGTTTCCTTTAATGCGTTTGTGTCAGAATCATCCTCACTAATCGCAATAATCTCTTTCCATGAAAACGAAACGCCAAGGACCTCCGTATCTGATGTATCAACATCGGGTAACTCCAGTCCTTCGTATGCGCTGTTTTTGGTGTACGTTTTTTTTGCTTGCTATTAATTTTGAGGAGTCACTGGAAAGCAGGCTTTCAAAAAATGAAAATATAGTCTCATGTTCTCCCTGAAAATCAGAACAACTGTTTTTTGTATTGGTCATGTTTGGGTGAGAATCTAGTTCTAGCTTAATCGCTTCGGGAATATTGCCATGATAGACCCTTACGACAGGCTCTGTTTTTTTCTCCCAAAGCTCAAACGCTCTAATATTGTATACATTTTTCATCAGCTTAATTGCCGACATTCCCTTGTTTGAATCATCATCCTCTCTTTTCACTTGGAATAGTGACGATAATTTACTCGTAACGAAAAGATGGCGTAACTTCTCTAACCTATCCATGTTTATCTCTTATCTTTAGATTTAACTTAATTCTGCAAATTATTTTCTGCGATTTATACTTTGCTACTACAAAACCTCTCTCGAAATACTACCTATCTCAGCGGCTGCCAATCCTAGCGCGTTGAGCTTGCCTCCTTCTGTCTAACAGCGGAAGCAACTATTATTCTGCGCGAGGCACCTACAATTTAAACCGAATCGTCAGAAAACGAATCGCCAAGATTATTTGGGCTGGCCTCAAATAGTTTGTCGGCCGCTTCTTTAGATTCTTTGCTGGTCAACCTTTTGTAAAATTCTGTTTGAGCTAAAGGAAGTAATTGCGCCAATTCTACTCCTCCTGCCTCATATTCAGACTCAAATTCTTGCTGACTTAGAAGAGAATTGCTCACCATATTTTCAATGAAGTCTGTGTAGGGATGATCACTCTCCAGTTTCATAAACATCGAGGTTCCCAAACCACCGCCGCGCTGGGTCCAATAGCTAGCATTTCTGTCGATATAAACATTAAGCCAACCAGGACCGTTATCTTCAGAAAGCGCTAATTTGAATTCAACAAAATTCAGCATTCACAAATCCTCAAGTTTAACTTCTAATTCAGCTTGCCCGTTTCCTTTTTGCACAAACCTAGCCAGCCCCATATTCTCCACCGAAGGGAAAATTCCTAACCTGTCTTTTTTGCTGTAATAATCGCGCGTATGAGCTTATCAGTATCGCTATTTAATTTTCGTTTAATTGAATTAAAGTCTTTTTTAAGCAGCTAGCTGACAATGTTACGCGTGACAAATTCCTAAAAGCCAAATCGCCATGACTTGTCGTGAAATACTCAACGACATCATCGACCATAAATTCATAGGAATACTGAATCGCCACTACTTTTTAAAACAAGTCTAGCCAGAATTTCTCATGCCGGCTACCGCGAACTAACTAAAGTAAATCTATGCGAATAGATAAGGCAGCCGAACTTTCGCTATTCTCCTGAGTGGGTCGATAACCCAGTCACTTAATGACAACCATGCTAGAGTGGAAAGTTCATGATGTCCGACAAGTTTAGCCTTTAGCTTGACGAACAATACTAGGTCTAAAGCTAAGGTTATTTCGAATATAGTTTAGCAATTAGCGTTAATTCATGCCCCTTAAGTTATTGATTTAACATTGCTTGATAAAGGAGCCGGTCGTATCAATTAGAGTGGTCGGTCAACCGCTTTCAACTAATTAAAAACTTCGCCTTAACGTAAACAAGGCCTTATTTCGATGTGCAGCGCCTGATAGACGCGGAATCAGCCCACCTCTATTGAAAAACCAAATGAATTACCAGACTGACAAACACACGAACGATTGTTCATATGTTTTTCCCTCAACCACTATAAAGTTAATACAAGTGTTTAATTATGGCTCGCAGCATGCTTATCGATATACGAGAGAATATTTCTAAAGCCCTGAGAAAATGCTGAGACGATTTGCTTTTCTATTAATTTGCCAACAATAGGAATCGGCACGTCAAATTCCGAGGTCCACTTAGCACGCGTTCCCTGCTCGACTGACTCTAGTTCTACTCTGCCAAGAATGTGATTAACCTTTAGGGGAAAAAATTTCGTAATCCGGTATTCCATTAAGTAAGGCGCTTCGAAGGCAACAATATCCTCTTCTAGCTTAAAGAACCCTGTTCGTATTTCCCTGCGTGCACCCAGGCCATTTTTTGTGTGAACGCCATGGATCATTAAGGTTGACTGATCAACACCCGGAAATCGATCATAATTTTCATGATCAACAAGGGCGTCAAAAACCAATTCAATTGGCGCATTTAGTGTCTTTTCGACATAAATTTTATTCATAACGTAGTGGGCATATTTAAGTGTTGGATTAAGTAACATGATTACACATCAAAACGCTTGTTTTATGAAGATATATATCTTCATATCGCCGTATCAATACGTAACACAAGTCATCTTGAGTGAAGGGGTCGAAGCTGGGATATAATTAGTGCGAAAGTAAAGCCCTATAGTTTTTCAAGGATGAAAAATGCACCGATGCCCTTTTAAAATAATCTCGCTTGTTAATCTCTTTTTTTTCTCCTTTAGTCTCGCAAGCTATGCGGCTACATTTCAGGCATCACTTAATATCGTTACCCCCATTGTACTATCTAACCCTACTCAATTAGATTTGGGTCGTATTTTAGCCGCCAACAATTCAGAAAGTTGTGCATTAGGAATCGGCGGACTAAGAACTGGTGCCGCTTGTTTTGGCAGCGAAAATGGCGATGTGGGCGTGATTTCGATTGCGGGTGTTGAAGGAGAAATTATCGATATTACATTGTCAGGCTCCTCTTTTGCTGGAATGACGTTTTTACCTGTTTTGCTTGATAATGGACAAGGAGGCATGGAGGGAACGGGCATTACGCTAAAGAGTGCGCATCAAATACTAGTCGGCGGAACAATAACGATTGATGATGCCACCGTTGCGGCAGCCGCATCTTCAGTGCAGGTAGACTATAGCGTAACGATCACCTACTTATAATGACGATCGAAATACGTTAAACCATCTTCAGCTTGGGGCCAACCTTCTAGGTTCGAGCGCCGTCTGTTAAATTAAGAAATTGTTCTCGGAACTTTGCGTTGAAAACGTTAGGAGCTCAAAGTGCCTAACGCTTCTTTTGGTAAAATGTAATCACTGCGATCTCAACAATTAAAAATGTGTTTTCCATTATTAAGCGGTCTCTTTAATTTGCGAATCGAAATCGCGGTGTAAGCCCTACATGTAGAGCATTTCCGCTAATTTCCTTCACACGGTGAGCGTAAAAGAAGCCGTATAATGGCCACCTTGGCCCTACCATCTGCCTTGTGCTTGTGCTCAAATGAGTCTCAACTGCAATATCGTATTCAGTGGACGTAAATAAGCGCGTTTAAGCACGCGCTTCAAGATCAACCCTTAGCACAATTCTAATGAACAAGGTCAAACAATGAAAACACGTATCACCGAACTTTTTGGCATCGAGCATCCAATTATTCAAGGCGGCATGCATTTTGTTGGTTTTGCAGAGCTGGCAGCCGCTGTATCTAATGCGGGTGGGCTTGGAATTATTACGGGTCTTACACAACGCTCTCCTGACGATCTGGCCAAAGAGATCGCAAAATGTAATGAACTAACCGACAAGCCTTTTGGCGTAAACCTGACGTTTTTACCAACGGTAAGTTCTCCAGATTACCCAGGCTACATTAAAGCAATCATTGAGGGTGGCGTTAAAATTGTTGAAACAGCCGGCCGCAGCCCTGAAAAATATATGCCTGCCATGAAAGACGCTGGCATTAAAGTCATACATAAATGTACATCCGTACGTCATGCCCTAAAAGCGCAAAGCATCGGCTGCGATGCCGTGTCAGTAGATGGTTTCGAATGCGGTGGTCACCCAGGTGAAGATGATATCCCTAATATGATCCTACTCCCTCGTGCCGCTGATGAACTTAAAATTCCTTTTGTCGCATCGGGCGGTATGGCAGATGCACGGTCACTGGTTGCATCGTTAGCCATGGGTGCGGATGGCATGAATATGGGCACACGTTTTATTGCAACCCAAGAAGCCCCTGTGCATCAAAATGTGAAGGAAGCCATTGTTGCCGCCTCGGAGCTCGATACACGTCTCGTTATGCGCCCGCTTAGAAACACAGAGCGCGTGATGGTTAACCCAGCTGTTGAGCGCCTGTTAGCAAAAGAACAGGCGCTAGGTAAAGACCTTAAATTCGAAGACATTATCGAAGAAGTGGCCGGCGTTTACCCCAAGATTATGATGGAGGGTGACATGGATGCCGGCGCTTGGTCTTGTGGAATGGTTGCCGGATTAATCAATGATATCCCCACCTGTGAAGAATTAGTAAGTACTATCATGAGTGATGCGGAAGGCCTAATTAAAGAACGGCTCAGTAATTTTTTATAACCAAGTTGTAAAAAAGCATTGTTGAAACATTAACTATCCACCCCGAACCTTATGCTGGATAGTTAATCAATAACTCTTCATTAAATCCGCGGCTGTAATGCTTGATCACCCAACATATACTAGTATTTAACGGCTAACCGTTAAAGGTAGGCATTTAATCCCAAGTTTATATTCATGAGCTTGGGAGAGTTTTGGCTTTCGCCTATGTGAGGTAAATAAAACATTTCTTGACGAACAATATGACTTTCTACGCTGATAGATATCGAGACTTTAATGGGTTAAGAATAATGCTCAAAGCCATATAAAATAATTAGAAAAATCCTATTGTATCGACCTAGATAAATTACTGATATTGTTAGTAAATATTTAAAATTGTATTGTTTGATTTTTAAATCCCATTACCCAATACTCTAACGTACTATTATTTTTTAAGGAAAACTTTGTGAACAAAATAAATGCTGTAATCATAATGCTTTTGGTTGCCAATTTAACCGCCACAATCTGGTTTGGCGGTAATGAGAACACCTCAGAGGTTCAGGGAACAAATGAGCAAGTGTTGCACCATGAGTTACCTCCAGAAATAAGCGAAGGTGTGAGGGCTGATTTATTTGAAACATTTACAACAAACTTTAACAGCGCTAACTATGATGCTCTTTACGATATGTTTGGACCCGTAGCAAAAGAACAATTAGTAAAAGAAGAGATCTACAACGAGTTTCGTAAGTTAACAAAGTTTTTTCATCAAATAGAAAGTGGCGAATTTGGCATGGCTGAGTTCTCTGGGCAACAGGGAGATACAAAGGTATACGTGTTAAACTACCCAGTAAAACTCTCTGAAAAAAGCGAGTTTGGAAAGAGCGGAGTTCTTAAAATTACAGTCGCCGCTAATACGGAAGGATTTCAAGTTTACGGTATATATCTTCACGCAAACACGAACGCCTAAAGAATCAAAAGAGTCTTTAAAGGTCAGGGAAACCACCCTGCCCTTTATGACTGTTATTTACTGGTCCAGTTTTCCAGCTACCTGTGGCTAAGAGACCTTTTGACAAGTCTGCCAGGATGGTAAATGTCAGAAAATAAACTCAGCGGTCTTAGTAAATCTATAATTGCTATAAATAATTGAACAATGCTGCTACTCAAACTAAGTCATTTAACACGGTTTTATCTAGCGCAACTCTGCATTTTTATATCACTATAAAGCCGTTGCTTACAGTACTTGCCGCTTTGTGAAAACGACACTGCAATACTCAGGGTCTATAAGAAAGATTAAAATGAATTCTGGAGCCATCTTGGTCAAAATAGTCTTCTCTTATAGGAAAACCAATATTAATCGCGCCCGATAGCATGTTGGTGAGAGCAAAGCTTAATCCAGTGCCCACACTACCTAGAAATTCTTTCTTAGCAAAGATTGATGCGTCAGGGCGGAAGGGGTAAACAACACCCTGATCCAAGAAAATAAATGGAGAAAAATTGAGTGGTATCGAGGTTTCAAATTTTTTTGAAAGATTCCACTGTAATTCAATATTTGCAAAAGCACCTTTGTCACCAGTTAATAATCCCTCTTCGTATCCTCGCACCGTTGATGCACCGCCAATCTGAAAAACCTGACTGCCTGGCAAGTTGTCATCATCTGAGAATTGTCCAGCAAATCTCGTAACAAGAGAAAAATCATCATAAAACGAATATAAATAGGTCAGGTTTGATCTATAGGAAGTAAAATATCGCTCATCGAACTGGCGTTCACGTCCTCTTACTAAGCTTGCACTTGCAAACAAAAGCGCACTGTCGAAATATTGATCCCACTCGAAAATAAGTGGCATTGATTCAACTTCTGAGCTCTGAACGACTATGCCATCAAGGCTTGATGATGACTTATTATCTTCAATTGCCGTTGAGAATCGAAACGAATATTCATTCGTGGTAAATATAGGTTGCGTAAAGTCTACAGAGCGAGTGTTAGATGCGGCGTCAATATTAATATCAGTGAAGAATTCACTGTCTATGTCCAGATCATCCTTGAGGTAATTAAAACCGAGACGACCACCAATTTCATTTATCGCAATATTATAACCGAACACGTAACCCTCACTGCCAGAAGAACCCAAGGCGCTAAAAGTCAGCCGGTCGCGATACCCCACTAAACTATTATTGGTGAAACTAAATCCGCCTCGAGTTTCACCAGTTTCATCTGTGCCGGTATTGCTTAAAAAGAGCTCTACTTCATAAGTTGGCGGTTCGACTACTTTTAACTGTATATCAGTTTTACCAAAATCACTGCCCTTCTCCATTTGCGCACGTAGCTGAATGTCTTCAACTCGGTTAAAACGCATCAAACTCTTTTCTAATTCATTTATGCGAATCAGCTCGTCCGGGTTTAAATTTACTCTAGATGTAATATACCTTGTCGCTGTTGAAGTGTTGTCCGTTACAATTACCTTGCCTATCCGCCCTTCAACAAGAGTAATTTTAACTACACCATTGGTAATTTTTTGCGGCGGCAGTATCGCTTGCGCAGTAAGAATATTGCGAGATCGATAGTATTGGTTTATGTCGTTAATAATATCGTTGAGGGAAGAAAAACTAATGAGCGTCCCAACATAGGGTGCGGATAATTCACTGAGCTCGGCCTTACTTAACCATTCACTTTTACTGAAATCAAGCGCGTTTAACATGAAGGTTAAATTAGATTCGTCGTCTTCGCTATCTAGCGTCGGTATCGCATTGGGAACATCAATAATTAGCGACTCATCGGGCCGTTGCTGCAAGCGTCGCCGCTCTTCTAAGCGTTCACGATTTTCCTTTTCGCGCTGCTGTGTCGCGGCAGGATTATTCGATGTCACCGCTGGGTTAATGGGTAGAACCTGCGCTAGCAACACCTCACTCATAATAAAGAGCAACACCAACGTAAGGGCTTTGGCTTTTGTAAAGCCTTTAACTGAGTATGTAATGTTGGCCTGCTCCGTATGGCATGCGTATTTGATCCTTGAATATTGTTTTAATAAACGGCCGAAACCCTTATTTCCGCGAGTTCATCACTACGCGCTTTGTTATTAGCGTTATATTTTTCATTCTGGGTCGGCGGGTCGAGTCGAATTACCTGATTAAAATCTTCCGAAAAATCTATTAACGGTGGCGCATTGTCTTGCTCATCGTCGGAATTTTGAGCACCAGATTTAGAACCATTGGACAAACCCGCATCTGATTTAACAAGCTGCAATATATCCTGCAGGTAGCGCGTCAAACTCTTATCCTGTCCGAGCGGGCTATCAACACTATGGGTATCAGAATTACCCAACAAAATATTATCTTGGCTGCTTAATCTTCCATCATTAAGGTCAAAACTAAAGGCCTTTTCTTTATCATAGAGTTGTAAATCTAACCCTTCTTTTCTCACAACACTGTTATTGTCAACCTGTAGGGCTGTTAGTGGTGTTGTTACCGATACTTGTTTATCAGTCAAGCCGTTACGAACCGACACCTCATTGCTTGTAACAGCGATATTGGCACTTTCGCTCCACAATCGATCGAATACTACAGCATTATCTGTATCAATTTTTAATTGAACATCCTGCGCTAGGCCTCCAGAACCCGAAACATCAAACCGTATCGGCGATGTCTCATCCGGGTTTTGGGTAACAGCAACCTCTATAATTTTAGAGGTTAAATCTACACCTGACCCAACAGCAAGCGATTCAATCTGGATCTTTTCATCTGCAATAAGCGTCACCTTATCACTGGCGTAAATTCCACTATCAGTGGTTAGTGTATCGCCAGCGATAGCCAATATTGAACCGTTCTCAGCGCGCGCATTTAATTTTAGGTTGGTATCACTTGTTAGGATGATATCCCCTTGGTCAGTGGTAACGGACCCAATCTTAACGTTTACCTCTAGCGCGTTATTAATACCAATACCTGCACCTGCAACCATTGATAAACCGCCTTGTAGAGCAACGATGTCAGTATTTATATCGTCTGCATCTGTAATTTGCTGACCAGCTACAAGTTTAACTGCTTCAGCAGAACTGCTGAGCGAAGCGATATTGGCCACTGAAATATCACCCACTGCATTGATTTGTGTAACGCCTGCTCCAGTTAAAGATGATCCCTCAGCCATGAGTAAATTGCCGCCCGCATTGATATTCACAGCGGCACCCGCGCTCATTTGAGAAAAAGCAGACAGGCGCACATCAGCCCCAGCATCGAGCAATATTGCCTCACTTGCCGTTAGGTCATTTAAACTCATTGCACCATTGCTAACCAGCGTCATTTCGCCTGCTGTCATATTCGCCGAGCCAGTCATCACGAGGTCACCATCAGTGTTGATTTGCAATCCGGCACCCGCAGTAACTTCTGATGAAGCGGATACACGAACATTGTCACCTGCGTCGAGCAATATCGCCTCACTTGCTGTTAGGCCATTTAAACTCATGGCGCCATCACTAATTAGCGTCATCCCGCCTGCCGCTATGCTCGCAGCCTCACTCATTGTTAAGGCACCGTTTGTGTTGATTTGCAGGTTGCCATTTGCATTTAACTGCGCAGACTCAGCCAATTTAATGTCACTGCTGGCATTGATTGCTATCACATCACCCGAATTTAGATCATTCAAAACTATTTTGCCGCCACTGTTGACGGAAATTTGGTTAGCTTCAATGCTTGTATTCGCATTCATCAGCAAATCACCAGCGATGTCTACCGTAGAGACTGCACTTTGTGATGAAGAGTCAGCGAGCATTTCCCAACGACCGGCCCCGTCAATCGAACTTGACCCGGTTACCGCAATTGCACTAGTTAAGGAGCCACCTGCAACACCCAATTGAATTTTGAGATTGGAAGCATTGATCTTCCCTGCGTTCAACCGCGTTCTCTCGCCATTTATGTTTACATTTCCAGCGGCATTAATATCTACTTGAGAACCATTCGCTAAAACGATGTCTAACGCGTCGTCTTCTTCACCAACATTCTCATCCGTTACTAACGTAATGCCATTTGCGCTTATGTTCACCTCCCCATCATCAAAAGCATCGATAATAGAACCATCAGCAGCTAAATTAATCTGGCCGCGAGAGAACATAGTGTCCACATTTAGATTGTCAGCAGCTTCCTGGATGAAGATATCGCCATCAGCGCGTGCGGTAAAAGGGGCATTTGTAGAAAGATTAACGAACAATGCCTTGTCTATAGAGCCTATAACACCGTTTGCCGCTTCAAGAATCGTGCGACCTCCGACAACATTGGCAATGGATGAATTGGTATTGTCGTTGATCAAGTTGCCCGCGACCTTCAGACGAATTTCATCGCCTGCACTTATTTGATTGACCGCTACATCGCCTTCCGAGCCTAGAAAGATATCGCCAGTTTCAGCCTGCGCTGTAAGGTTGCCACCCGCTCTCAATTCAACGTCAGCATCTTCTCTTTTACTAATAACGAGGCTATCGGAAAGTACCGTGATATCACCGCGCTCCGCGGCAGCTAGAGCTGCTTTTTCTTCAGCACTGAAATCCAGAGGGTTGTCCTTGTTCAAATCGAAGCTAACGGGGTTGATCGTGCCAATGTCGCCACCACTAGAAATCAAAGTGACATTCTTACCCGTAACATTAGGCTCTTCAATGACAGTGACCGTATCAGAAACCCCTTTCAATAACCCGGGAGAGACGCTCAATGCCAATTGGAAGTCTGACCAAGAAGCGCCTTCGGTGCGACTATTTCCTTCCGTTGCCGTTGCCTCATACCGGAAGTCTTCAACAAACCCTCCAGCGACGGTACCTTTTACAGCATTTTCACTAGCAGTATCATACAGGCGCGCATGTTGTGCATGATAATCCGATGTGCGCTCCTCTATGTAACGGTCGATCTCTGCATCAATTTCACTCGGGGTATTATTGGTTCCGTTTCCGTCAGCATCGCGCAAGGCAAACTGTGCTCGCATTACCGTTTCTTGATCAGCGGACAAACGCGCGACATAGGACGAGTCATATTGAGATGGATCATCCTGTGACAAGCGGGTATTCCAATAACTTCGATAATCAGCCGTTACGCTGCTTTCAAAACGTTCTATCGTCTGCTCCTCTTTCGCACTGGCACTGTCACCACGCAGCTGCATGTCATCCCACAAGGCGACTAGCTCATCAATAGCCCGAGTATCTGA
>ENA-OSET01004637-OSET01004637.1-sediment-metagenome-genome-assembly--contig:-NODE-4637-length-12064-cov-3.460249_pt1 | contig 12064 bp, 11 predicted proteins | sample MGYA00237882_ERZ534229 | MGnify/ENA primary metagenome ERZ534229 (study PRJEB26408, sample SAMN06266212) | sediment metagenome | isolation source: Hudson Canyon methane seep mesocosm | place...
CGATTTTGTACGAAAGTGCAGACAGCTATGCTCAGGCCCGGCTCATCTACCTGCAAAGCCGCCGCTTTGACTTGGGTGGCGATCAGGATTCATATAATGGGGTCTTTGGCGATCCCTACTCCGACCCCTATGAGGATATCTATGCCGAGTAATGTGTTTGACCGCCGCACCGTCCTGACAACTGCCATTTCCGGCCTAAGTTTGGCTGCCCTCCCCTTTCCTGTCCTCGCGCTCAGCGAAGACGGGGCCCGCGATCTTGTTGGCAATGTGGTTGGCGACATTAACAAGGTAATCGCCTCGGGGAAATCCGAACCCGCGATGATCCGGGACTTCGAAAAGATTTTCATCCGATACGCCGATGTGCCGATTATGGCACAATACGCTCTCGGTGTTGACGGTCGGCGCGCCTCAAAGGCCCAGATGCGGGCCTTCACCAAGGCGTTTCAGGGCTATATCTCGCGCAAATATGGTAAACGGTTCCGGGAATTCATCGGCGGTGGCATCAAGGTAAAGTCGACGCGCAAGATCCGTTCCGGGTATGAGGTCAAGTCAATTGCCAGCTTGCAAGGACAAGCACCGTTTGAGGTGACCTTTCTCGTGTCGGATAAATCCGGCAAGAACAAGTTTTTTAACATGTTCATCGAAGGCGTGAACTTGCTGTTGACCGAGCGCACCGAGATCGGCGCCATGCTGGATCATCGCAAAGGGAACATCGACAAGCTGATCGCGGATCTAAAAAAGCTGAGTTGAGAAATCCTGCGGCTCAACTCGCTGCTCCACAATATTCAGAACAATACGTGCTGCGTCTGGGCATTTCCTTACGCTGCACATTGTTAAACCTCGCCGTTTTATCTCCAATGTCTCCCGCGCCCGCGCGGACCATCGGCTGCGCCGACGGACCTTACAGTCTTGGGCGTGGCGCCGCGCATGCGCGGCGCCACGCCCAACGGGAGCAGTGCCTCCGTTAGGAGGTCGCGACGGGCGGGAGCTTTGCCTGGGCGGGCAATTCAGTTGCCAAACAGGTTTTTCAGAAATCCATCCACGGCCCGCCCGACATCCTGGCCCACATTGTTTCCATTGTTGCGTCGTCGGCGATCAGGTTGTGGTTGAGGTACTATTGGCGCCGGTGCCAGCATCGGCAGCGCGACGGGCGTCAATCCTTCATGCACGCGCACCATGGTTTCCTGCCAGATCTCGGCTGGCAATCCACCGCCGGTGACACCAGACAGCGGCGTGTTGTCGTCGTATCCCATCCACACTCCGGCCACATATTCAGCCGTAAAGCCAACAAACCAGGCGTCCCGTGCTGCTTGGGTGGTTCCGGTCTTGCCGGCCACCTGCCACCCCGGCAATTGCGCGCGCGCGCCTGTCCCACCAGAGACAACCTGTTCCATCATCCATGTCAACTGTTGTGCTGCGCTGGTTTGAATCACCCGCTCCCCCATACCGCCACTGCTGCCGATCATGGGCGCGTCATCTCCCATCAACTGCAACTCAACCAAACCGTATGGTGTAACGGACGAGCCGCCATTCAGGATCCCCGCATAGGCACCGGTCATTTCAATCAGGGTGCTTTCCGACGCGCCCAGCGCCAGCGCCGGACCATCGGCCAGGTCACTGGTCAGCCCAAAGTCTCCCGCCACCTGCCGCACCAGATCACGGCCCACGGCCTCGGATATCTTTACAGCCGGAATGTTCAGCGAATCACGCAGCGCCCGTGCCAGGGTCACTTCGCCATAGAATTTATGCGTATAATTCTTGGGGCACCATTGCCCTGAGCCCGCAATGTTCAGGCAATATTTTGCATCCAGCACCATATCCAGAGGCGAGTATCCCAGTTCCAGCGCCGTTGCATAGACAAAGGGCTTGAAGGCCGATCCCGTTTGCCGCCGAGCCTGAGTGGCGCGGTTGAACACACCTGATACCCGGGTCGAGCGGCCGCCAACCATGGCCCGCACGGCCCCATCCGCGCTCATCACTACAATGGCCGCCTGCGCCTTTGAGCCCTCGCGGACTTTGTTTTCAAAAATATAGGCCAGCGCCTCTTCGGCAGAGGTTTGCAGACGTTGGTCCAGCGTGGTGCGAATAATCACATCTTCGGTGGTTTGATCCCCAAAGAAACTGGGGATCTTGTCCATCACCCAGTCCGCGAAATAGCCCCCGGCACGGGCCGCCGCAGCTTCGCTTAGTTGGGCTGGATTGTCCCGTGCATCTTGCGCCTGGGCCGCCGTCAGATAGCCCTGATCGCGCATCAGCCCAACAATCACCTGCGCACGATCCTGCGAGCGTTGCAGGTTGTTGGTCGGCGCATAGCGCGTTGGCGCCTTTAGCAGACCTGCCAGCATTGCTGCCTCGGCCGGGTTGATCTCGGCAGCTGACTTGCCAAAATACCGCTGACTGGCGGCCTCGAATCCACGGGCACCAGCGCCCAGAAACGCGCGGTTCATATAGATCGTCAGAATTTCATCCTTGGAGTACTTGCTCTCCATGGCCAGCGCATAAATCGCCTCGGTGATCTTGCGCCACAACGATCCCTGGCGGCAATCCGCCTCATAGGCCTTTTCACTGTCCCAGACATCGACATCATAGGGCACACCCAGACAGAGTAGTTTTGCCGACTGCTGCGTGATGGTAGAGCCACCATTGCCTGACAGCGGGCCACGACCTGCACGCAGGTTGATCCGTACGGCACTTGCGACACCCCTTGGCGAGACGCCAAAGTGGCTGAAGAATCGTTTATCCTCGGTTGCGACAATGGCGTTTTTCAGATGCGGCGAGACTGTTTGCGTGGTGACCACTCCGCCAAACTGATCACCGCGCCAGGCAAAGACCTCGCCGTTGCGATCCAGCATGGTCACCGAACCGCGTGCACGACCATCCAGCAGCGCATTGAGTTCGGGCAATTTCTGGTACTGATATCCAACCGCCAGGGCGACCAGCAGTCCAACGACCATACCCACCCGCCAGGTCAGCGCCCAGAACAGGCCAAAGATCCATCCCAACAGGCCAAAGAAAGCCGCGCGGATGCGGCCGAAAAATCCCGTGGGTTTGCGTTTTGCTGATTTTTTAGGGGAGGCTTTTCGAGGTGCCGGCTTATTTGCACTTGCCTTACGCCCTGTCGTTTTTGGTTTTGCACTCTTGCCACGGCCAAACAGAAAGCCAAACCAGCCTTTGCCTTTTGGTTTTCTTTTGCGCACAGGTTTTCGGGCGGGGGCCTTGCGACCACCGCCTGCGTAACGCTTATCTGCTACCAAAGGCTTGCGCCCTGATCCTTGTGCCATGCCGATATCCTGCCCGGTTTGCCCGTTTTTTCACACCATACCCGCTCTGCATTGCTTTGTTGAGAGCGATTTGCGGCCTGCCTTCCTTTGTGGAGTGAATAAAAATTAGGCAATGCTCACAAATTGAGCATTTTTATTGCGCCTTTGCCTCAAACTGGCCGTGCCTCACCGGCCCCGGCATTCCCAAGCGTCTTTTCACGCGCTTGTTTGCAGGGGCAGAAATTTGGGCAAGACGCCCGGGGAAACGCTAGGGAAAAGGATGCTGAGATGAAAATGATCATAGCTGCCATCAAACCGTTCAAGCTGGAGGAAGTCCGCGAGGCGTTGACCGACATCGGCATTGCGGGACTGATGGTAACAGAAATCAAAGGGTTTGGCGCGCAGGCGGGCCACACCGAGATTTATCGCGGAGCGGAATACGAAGTAAATTTCGTACCCAAGATGAAATTGGAAATCGTGGTTGCAGCCGATCAGGCCGACCAGGTTGTCGAAACCATCACAAACACTGCACGCACCGGCAAGATCGGTGACGGAAAGATTTTTGTACTGGATGTGGCTCAGGCAGTGCGCGTGCGCACCGGCGAGACAAATCTGGAAGCGCTCTAAGCGCAACGCTTAGGAAAAGGACGATACAATGAACAAATTCAAACTCCCCCTCGCTGCAGCGGCGCTGATCGCGCTGCCGGCGATCGGCTTTGCGCAGGATGTGGATGTCACCCCGCCGAATGCCGAAATTGGCTATATCCTCACCACTTTCATGTTCCTGGTCGCTGGTGTGCTGGTGTTCTGGATGGCCGCAGGCTTTACCATGTTGGAAGTGGGCCTGGTGCGCGGCAAAAACGTGACCATGCAGCTGACGAAGAACATGGGCCTGTTTTCACTGGCGGGCATTGCCTATTACGCGGTTGGCTACAATCTGATGTACCCCGGTGACGCCTGGACCATCACCGGCATTCTGGGCGCGTTTTCGATGACCGGGCTAGAGCCTGTTGGCCTGGCCGGAGTTGAAACCGACTTGAGCTATGCCTCAGTTGGCGCTGACTACTTCTTTCAGCTGATGTTCTGCGCTGCCACCGCGTCGATCGTGTCCGGAACGATGGCCGAACGGATCAAGCTGTGGCCATTCCTGATCTTTGTGATCATTCTGACCGCATTCATCTATCCGATCCAGGCCTCCTGGAAATGGGGTGGTGGTTTCCTGGATGCGATGGGCTTCCAAGATTTCGCGGGTTCAACTGTTGTGCACTCGGTTGGGGGTTGGGCTGCTTTGGTTGGCGCGCTGATCCTGGGTCCGCGTATCGGCAAATACAAAGGCGGCAGAACCATTCCGATGCCCGGCTCTAACCTGCCGCTGGCCACTCTGGGTACGTTTATCCTGTGGATGGGCTGGTTTGGCTTTAACGGCGGATCGCAGCTATATATGGACACAGCCGCCAATGTTGCGGACATCAGCCGGATCTTCTCGAACACCAACGCGGCTGCGGCTGGCGGTGCTGTCGCTGCGATGCTGTTGACACAGTTCCTGTACCGGAAACCTGACCTGACAATGATCCTGAACGGTGCCCTTGCCGGCCTGGTGTCGATCACCGCTGAACCGCTGACACCCTCGCTGGGTCTGGCCACGCTGATTGGTGCTGCAGGTGGCGTGATCGTGGTCGTGGTTGTTCCCCTGCTGGACAAATTCCAAATCGACGACGTTGTGGGCGCCATCCCGGTTCACCTGGGCGCTGGTATCTTTGGTACGCTGATTGTCCCGCTCAGCAACAGTGACGCGTCGTTCATTGTACAGCTGAAATCAGTTCTGATTGTCGGTGTCTTTGTCTCTGTCGTCTCCGCCGTTGTGTGGCTGGCGCTGAAGGCCATCATCGGCATCCGGGTCAGCGAAGAGGACGAAATCAATGGTCTCGACATGGCCGAGCTGGGCATGGAAGCATACCCTGAGTTCTCCAAGAGCTGATCCAGCTTTCAGGTAAGTGGAAGAACGCGCGGCCCTTGCGGGGGCCGCGTTTTTCGTTTGGCGCCGACGATTGAGGCAGAGCTTGGAATTTTGAGTATTTAAGAAAAGATGAAAGGCTGGGGTGGTGTTCAGATGCAAAAACGCGCCCTCGATTTGAGAGCGCGTTTTCTGTCCAAGTCTATGGGTGGCTTAGATGCCGGCATCCATAATGGCCTGCGCCAGTATTGGCACTGTATCGGCGTTCAGGCCTGCAATATTCATGCGGCTGTCGCCAACCATGTAAATCCCATGCTCGGCCCGCAGCTTTTCGACCAGCTCGGGGGTGGTGCCCAGCAGCGAGAACATGCCACGGTGTTGCGCCAGAAAGGCAAAGCGGTCAGAGCCGGACAGGCGCTGCAACTCATCCGCAAGACCCTGTCGCAGCCCCAGCATGCCCAGTCGCACGGCCTCAAGCTCGGCCGCCCAATCGGCACGCAGGGCCTCGTCGTTCAGGATCATCGTTACCAGTCGGGCGCCGTGATCCGGAGGAAACGAGTAATTCTGCCGGTTCAGGAAGGCCAGCGTGCCCTGGTTCAGCTTTTGCGACGCGGCATCATTTGACACCATCATCAGCAACCCGGTGCGCTCGCGGTAGATACCAAAGTTCTTCGAGCAGCTGGCCGCGATCAGGCATTCCGGAGTGCCCGAAGCCACCATCCGCACACCAACTGCGTCTTCTTCTAGCCCGTCGCCAAAGCCCTGATACGCGATGTCGATCATTGGGATCAGACCGCGCGCGTTCAGCAGATCGATGATCTCTTGCCACTGCACCGCATTCAGGTTGGCGCCGGTTGGGTTGTGGCAGCAGCCATGCAGCAACACCACATCGCCTTTGACCGCTGTCTTCAGGTCCTCGACCATACCATCGAAATCGACACCGCAGGTTTCGCGGTCAAAATAACGATAGGTCACCGTCTCGATGCCGACGTAATTCAGGATCGAAATGTGATTGGGCCAGGTTGGGTCCGACACGAAGACCCGCGCCGAAGGGTTGGCGATCTTGATCAACTCAAACGCCTGGCGCACCGCACCGGTGCCGCCGGGTGTGGCGGCCGCCGCAACATTGCCACGCGCGACCGTATCCGCCAGGATCAGTTCAATCATCGCGTCCGAGTAAGCCGGATCACCAGCCAGCCCAACATAGGACTTGCTGGTCTGCTCTTCCCACAATTGATGTTCAGCCGCCTTGATTGCCCGCATCACCGGGGTAACGCCCAGGGCATTCTTGTAAACTCCGACCCCCAGATCGATCTTGTCGGATCGTGGGTCTTCACGGAACTTTTGCATCAGTGCAAGAATTTTGTCGGCAGGTTGGGCTTTCAGAGCTTCAAACATCAGGTCTCTCCGGTTGCAACGGGTAAGGTTGGGAAGGCGCCCCATTCGGTCCACGATCCATCATAAAGCGCATGGTCGCTTTTGCCGATGCGTTCCAGTGCGAGGCTTAGAACCGCGGCGGTCACGCCAGACCCGCAAGAGGTAATTGCGGGCTTGTTCAGGTCCACTCCGGCGGCTTCAAATATGCTGCGCAGTTTGGCCGTAGGTTTCAGAGTGCCATCTGCCGCCAGAAGCGTTGTGAACGGCACATTTTTTGCACCGGGAATATGACCGGCACGCAGGCCCTGACGTGGCTCGGGGACGTCGCCCCGGAACCGGGTGGCAGCGCGGGCGTCAATGATTTCGTGATCGCCCAGTTTGGACGCAGCCGAAACCTGGGTCACATCGCGCACCATCTGATTCTGCACCCGCACTGTCATGTGGCGGTCGCGGATCACTGGTGGCATATCCTCAATCGCGCGGCCCTCGGCCTTCCATTTGGGCAGGCCCCCGTCCAGCACGGCGATATTGGCCTGGCCCATCAATCGAAACAGCCACCACACCCGCGCCGCGGAAAACAGCCCGGCGCCGTCATAGACCACCACCTGATGACCATCACCGACACCCATAGCCCGCAGCCGCGACATGAACTTCTCAACTGGTGGCACCATATGCGGCAATTCAGACCGGTGATCTGAGATGTCGTCAATGTCAAAAAACCGAGCACCGGGAATATGCCCGGCGTCATATTCACTGCGGGCATCGCGTTCCATCGCTGGCAGATACCACGAGGCGTCCAGTAGCCTGAGGTCGGGATCTTTCAGGTGGGCCGCCAGCCAGTCGGTGGAAACTAGTGTCTTCGGATCGTCTTGCATAAAATCCTCCCGTGGGCGCGTTGATCAAGGCCTACTATTGGCCGCAGGAAGTCGCAAGGAAAAGGCAATGATTTGTGGAGGTCTGACGCTGAGTGGGAGTCGAAAAGCAGAAAAATCGATCTGTGCGGCGGCGAATGGAGCAAACTATAAGGTCAGAAGCCACCGGCGCAAACCCAGCTCAGGTTTGCGTTAGAGGTTTTCTCATGTTGATGCCCGTTGTCTGAAACCCGGTCCCCAAGTACAAACGCTGCGCCTTGTCGTTGTCCGCCGCCACACGCAGTTTTATGTCCAGGAAGCCGGCATCGGCATATGTCGCCTCGAGTGCCGCCAGTGCCTGTTTGGCGTAGCCCATGCCTCGATAGAGCGGTAATATGCAAAAATCGCTGATGAAAACGGATCCGCCCTTGGGCCCGGGTTTACACCAAAAGTATCCGACAACCGGGTTCTCTGATTCATGCTCCATCACGATGCAAAATAAGTCCTGCCCGGGACTATCAACACCCTGCCCCAGATCCGCCGCGACGTCTTGCTCAGCCTGTCGGCGCGCAGTCTCGGGATCGACATCGTAATTGGAGGAAATTTCCGCCGCATAGTCGGGGATGAAATAGGCAAGATAGCCCGAGAACTCATGCGCATGCATGTGGCGAAGACGTATCATCCGATCCTCTCAACACATCTACGGCGTCAGTCAACCGGTTGCCGCTTAGCTGTGATCTTTCATCAGCCGCGATTTCTGCCGCGACCAATCACGTTTCGCCTCTGTGGCGCGTTTGTCGTGGTTCTGCTTACCCTTGGCGATGCCGATCTTAATCTTCACCAGCCCCTTGTGGTTAAAGTACATCACCAGCGGCACCAGGGTCATGCCCTTGCGCTGAGTGGCATTCCACAGGTTTGACATCTGCTTGCGCGACACCAGCAGCTTACGGCGGCGACGCTCAAGATGTTTGAAGGTCTGGGCCCGTTCATAGGGCGCGATGTAAGAATTCACCAACCACAGCTCGCCATCTTCGACCGCGGCGTAGCTTTCAGCGATGTTTGTGCCACCAACCCGGGCGCTTTTGACCTCGGACCCCTCCAGGATGATGCCGCATTCCAGATCATCAGCAATCGCATAATCATACCGCGCGCGGCGATTTTCAGCGATAACTTTGTAATTCGGGTCTGATTTTGTCTGGGCCATGAAGGCAGATGTAAGGCGACAAAGGCACAGGTGCAAGGTGCTAAGCTTACCTGACTTCAGCCTGGACCATGCGCCTTGATCGAATGTCTAGTCAGGATGGCGCGCATAGCGTTCTCGCAACACGGTGAACATTCCGCTGCCAACAATCACAACACTGCCCACCAGGGTCCAGACATCCGGGCGCTCGCCAAACACCAGCACGCCCAGCACCATGGCAAACACCAGTCGCGTATAGCGAAATGGCGCCACCACCGAAATTTCACCTGACCGCATTGCGCCGGTCAGGGCGTTATAGGCAATAACCCCAATCACCGTGGCGGCAGCCAGTTGCCCCCAAACCTGCGAGCTTGGCCAACTGGCCCCACCTGTCCAACCCAAGGCCACTCCGCCCGCGACGACAAGCATGGCGAAGCCATAAATGCCCAGCTGATTGTTCGACATAGAGCGCGGCGCGGCGCGGGTGGCCAGATCTCGCCCGGCAAACCCCAGGGTACCAATCACTGCAAAGATCGAGGCAGGCTCAAAGCCGCTTACCCCGGGGCGCAACACCAATAAGACGCCACAAAACCCAATTGCGATGGCCACCCAACGCCGCCACCCAACCTGTTCCCCAAAAAAGACCACTGCCCCGGCTGCAACCACCAATGGGGTTGCCTGCAAAATCGCCGAGGCCGACGACAGGGGGGTCAAAGCTATCGCCAAAGTATACCCAAGCCGACCAGTGACCTCCGCCACAGAACGCAACACCATCGGACGCGTGCAAATAGCCGGGTGCAACATGCGCTGCCCTTGCGCACGCGCCATGATCATAAAAATGATCATACCACCCAGGCCAAAAACAATCAGAAGCTGCCCAACCGGTAGCGATTGGCTGGCGGATTTAAGAAACATGTCCTCCAATGCAAAGCCAGCCATCGCCAGCACCATCAACAGACTGCCCCGAAATGTCTCCATGCTGCTATCTTCCTGATTTTAAATCATTCAACCAAAACCTGTAGCCACTGGTTCATGCCTACACAAGCAATGCGCCCAACCCGATCACGGTTTGCCCTGCGACATAACGGCGTGGCGATAGTGGTGCATGTTCAGAAACGTGGCCCCGGTCTGACCACTCCGGTATCCATGTGGTTGATCCGCTGCGAACCGCAGCCCCTGCCCGGTAGACACTGGCACCCATTCCCCTGTGCGCAGCACCTCCATCTCGCCATCCAGAACAAAGACTTCTTCGGTGACGCCATGATCATGGGGCTGGGATTCGTGGCTTTGACCCGGATGCAGGCTCACATGAAACGTCTCGGCCCTCAGGTCGGGATCATAGGGAAATACAATTTTGACCGAGATACTACCGGGGAACTGAACCGTTTTAAAAACCTCTCCGGCCTGACCCACTGTCCGCTCGGCCTCGTCTATCAAGGCGGTCAACGGCAGGTGAAACCCCTTGGCAATCTTCCACAGTGTCGCAATGGTCGGGCTTGATTCGCCGCGCTCAATCTGGCCCAGCATCGCCTTGCTGACCCCGGTCAGCGCCGCTGCCTTGGACAGGCTGAGACCCGATTCAGCACGTATTTCGCGCAGGTTAAGGGTGATCGTCTCTTCGCTCATCTGCTCTACCTGTCAAAACACCTTGTGCGTTATAGCGCACAGAGTATATTGTGCGCTATAACGCACGCGACCTTACCCGACCCGGCAGCCAAGGAAAACCCAAATGCTCAAGCGGCTCAAACTGTCCCATCTGGTCGCCGGGGCGATCGCGGTTCTGGTTGGCTATACCAGTTCGGTTGCGATCATTTTCCAGGCCATCGAAGCCGTCGGCGCGACCCAAGCCCAGGCCAACAGCTGGCTGGTTGCCCTTGGCCTGGGGATGGGACTGACCAGTCTTGGCCTATCCCTGTGGTTCCGGATGCCGATCCTGACCGCATGGTCCACCCCCGGCGCGGCACTGCTGGCAATTGGCCTTAAGGATGTGCCGATAGATCAGGCCGTCGGCGCCTTTGTCTTTTGCGGCGCATTGCTGACGCTGACCGGCCTGACTGGCTGGTTCGAGCGCCTCTCACAACTGATCCCTGACACATTGGCCAATGCGCTGCTGGCGGGCATTTTGTTCCAGTTTGGCCTGTCCGCCTTTACCGCCCTAAACGACGACACCGCACTTGTTGCCCTGATGGGGGCTTGTTTCCTGGCCGGGCGGCTTTGGTTCCCCCGCTACACCATTCCCGTTGTCTTGCTCATCGGCTGCCTTTGGGCCGGAGTCTCGGGATCCTTTGGCGACATGCAGCAATTAAACCTGAGCCTCAGCCTGCCCGAGCCTGTCTTGCCCAGCTTCTCGCTTCCGGTGCTGATTGGCGTTGGCCTGCCACTCTATATTGTCACCATGTGCTCGCAGAACATGCCCGGCGTGGTGGCCCTGCGCGCGGCCGGGTATCAGCCACCGGTTTCCGCCAGCCTGACAGTCACCGGTCTCACCTCGCTTTTGCTGGCGCCATTTGGCGGCTATGCCTTCAACCTTGCTGCCATCACAGCTGCCATCTGCGCCGGACCTGAGGCCGACGACGACCCGAAAACCCGCTTCCTGGCCAGTGCCACCGCCGGCGTTTTGTATTGTTGTGTCGGTCTGGGCGGCGCCACCGTGATCAGCCTGTTCCTGATCGCCCCCAAAGCACTGGTTGCCACCATAGCTGGCCTTGCCCTGCTTTCGACCATCGGCAACAGCCTGTCGCACGCGCTGTCTGACAGTCAAAACCGCGAAGCGGCGCTGATCACCTTTATGACCACAGTTTCCGGCATCAGCTTTTTCGGCATCGGCGCCGCCTTCTGGGCACTGGTGATTGGATTGATCGTCAACCAGCTGCTTACCACCCGACCATCAACCCATCCGACAACCACCGCATCGCAAACACGCTAAAATAAGCCCCAAAGGCTCAAAACAACCAAACACCGCCCCGACATATTGCGTTTATTGCGTGAATAGTGTCCCTGAGGGCAAATATAGGGAAACAGCACAATGCCATTTTACCGTTCAAGAACTTCGACCCATGGCCGCAACATGGCCGGCGCCCGCGGCCTTTGGCGCGCCACAGGCATGACCGACAGCGATTTCGGCAAGCCAATCATCGCTATCGTCAACTCCTTCACCCAGTTCGTCCCCGGTCACGTCCACCTTAAGGACCTTGGCCAGATGGTCGCGCGTGAGGTTGAGGCCGCCGGTGGTGTTGCCAAGGAATTCAACACCATCGCCGTTGATGACGGCATTGCCATGGGCCACGACGGCATGCTGTATTCACTACCGTCACGCGAAATCATCGCTGACTCGGTCGAATACATGGTCAACGCCCACTGTGCGGACGCCATGGTCTGTATTTCCAACTGTGACAAGATCACTCCGGGCATGATGATGGCCGCCATGCGCCTGAACATCCCG
>ENA-OSET01004639-OSET01004639.1-sediment-metagenome-genome-assembly--contig:-NODE-4639-length-12056-cov-4.232156_pt1 | contig 12056 bp, 9 predicted proteins | sample MGYA00237882_ERZ534229 | MGnify/ENA primary metagenome ERZ534229 (study PRJEB26408, sample SAMN06266212) | sediment metagenome | isolation source: Hudson Canyon methane seep mesocosm | place: USA:Hudson...
CCGTCTTGGGTTTGATGCAGGTCGACCTCCCACATATCTGCCCCCAGGTCTGCGGCGAGCTGAAAGGCGCGCAGGGAATTGGCGGTGGCATAGGCGCTGGCACCGCGATGCGCGATCGACATGGGTCTGGCCGGAGACAGCCAGACCTGGGTCATGTCCACCGTCATAGACGGTCGCCTTTCAGATCAAAGGCAAGGACTGCCTCGGCTGACACGCCCCAAGAGACGGCATCGCCGATTTTCAGGCGGGTGCCGGCCGGTTGGATCGAGCGGATCATGTCGCCAGTTTCCAAAGTGACATTATACAGGACTTCGCGGCCCTGGCTTTCAACAAAGCTGATCTTGCCCTGTACGTCGCTGCCGAATTGCGGGCCAAAATGTTCTGGACGGATGCCCAGTTGAAGTTCGCCATTCACGCGGGGCTTCAGGGCTGCAGACACCGCGACCTTGTTAGAGCCAAACCCGAAACTGTCGCCCTGCACCTGAACCTTTACAAAGGAGATTGGCGGGTTGCCGAGGAAGCCGGCGACAAAAGTATTGGACGGGTTGTCGTACATTTCCGAAGGCTCGGACAGCTGCACGATTTTGCCGTCCTTCATCAGCGCAATGCGGTCACACATGGACATGGCTTCGACCTGATCATGGGTCACAAGGATCGCAGTGATGCCTGTTTCCAACTGAATGCGGCGAATTTCCGAGCGCATTTCAAGGCGCAGTTTTGCGTCAAGGTTGGCTAGGGGTTCATCCAGCAGTAGCACGTCGGGCTTACGTACCAGGGCCCGCGCGAGGGCAACACGTTGCTGCTGTCCACCGGACAGCTGTGCGGGCCGACGGTCCAGCAGTTCAGGGATATGCACCAGTTCGGCGATTTCCTTCACCTTGCGCGCAATGGTGTTGTTGTCCTGCTTTTGCACTTTCAATGGGAAAGCAATATTTTCACGGATGTCCATATGCGGGTAAAGCGCGTAGTTCTGAAACACCACACCGACATTGCGTTGTTGCGACGGCAGGTTTGACACATCGCGATCCCCAAAGTGCAGCGTGCCGCCATTCATACGGTGAATACCACAAATTGTGAACAGGGTCGTGGATTTCCCGCAGCCTGACGGCCCCAAGAGCGCCATCATCTCGCCTGTCTTCACTGTCAGATCAAGGCTATCAATCACCGTGAGCTCACCAAAGGTCTTGGTGAAGTTGTTGAGCGTAAGTTGCATTAGCCTTTCGAGCCCCCGCCGTAGATATTCATGAGTTTTTTCTGGAAGACCAGATAGATTAGGATCACCGGGACGGCGTAGAACAGTCCCACAGATTTGAAGAGGTTGAAGTCAACTTCGAGACTGTCATCCAGCAGGAAATAGGCCAGATAGGTCGACAGAACCTGCGAATTGCTGCCCGGTGCCAAGACCAGCGGCAGGATGAACTCGCTCCAGCCGGACAAGAAAGAAAAGATCAGCAGGGCCGCAAGACCTGGTTGCACCTGGGGCAGAACCAGTTTGCGCCAAACCATGAACCGGCTTGCGCCATCCTGGACGCCAGCCATTTCGATCTCCCAGGGGACAGTGTCGTAAAAGCCCTTCATGATCCAAATGCCAAACGGCAGTTCAAGCGCGGTTTTCACAATGATCACGCCGATCAGGGTGTCGAACAGGCCCAGCATTTGCAGGATAAGAAAGATCGCGATGATCAGCGTGATCGTCGGAAAGGCATGCAGGATAATGATCCCGGCCAGAAAGAACCCCCGAGCGGGGAAATCGAGCCGTGACAGTGCATAAGCCGCAGTCAGCGAGACCGCCGATACTATGAGCGATGTGGAGGAGGCAAAGATGAAAGTATTCACCGTTGAGACCCAAATAGAGCCACGTCCGACGGTGTCATCCCAAAGGAAACGCCAATGCCAGGTCGTGAATTCATTCGGCATCAGGCTGCCAGGTTCAGTGTTGGTGAAGGTGTCCACCACTGTGAACACATACATTATGACCAGTGGCAGCGACAGGATCGTCAGCAATGCAATCACCGGCAGGGAGCGGAAGTTAGCAGTCATATCTAGTCCTCACTGCTCGATGCGTGGTTTTGAAACCAGCTCTTTGAAGTTGAAGAAACGCAAGTACAGCAGGCTGGTAATGATCCCAATCACCACAAGAACCAGCGCATAAGCGGCGCCCAAACCATATTGCAAATTACCACCATAGTTGTTCAGCGCGGTATGATACGCGGCAAGTGCCCAGACCTCGGTTGTACCGCCTGGTCCGCCATCGGTGGCCAGCAGGATGTATTCAAACGAGGTCAGCAAGGACAGCGTCTGGTAGGATGAGGTGAACAGGATGGGCCATCGCAGTTGTGGCAGGATGATGTAACGCACCTGCTGCCAGCGATTGGCGCCGTCAACCTCCGAGGCGTATAGCATCGAGGCCGGGATCGCCTTAATCGCCGAGGAAAACAGGATCATACCCAGTGAGGCGCCAACGAAGCCGTTGATCAGGATCACCACAATCCAGGCATTGGTGCCAGTATCTAGCATCCAGTTGCGAGGTGCGATTCCGAAATACCTGGCCAGGGTCGAAATGATGCCAGTGTCCCAGGTTAGCCAGTACCACATCAAAACGTAGAGGACAGGCGGCAATACCCGAGGCAGGAACCAGATGGTGCGAAAGGTCGCGGCAACACCTGGGCTAAGGTAAAAGGTTGATATTGCAAGGAACAACCCGAAGCCAACGTTGAAGGCCAGCGTGAAGGCGACATAGATTGCAGTATTCATTGCGTAGCGCCAGGATGACGACAGACTGGTCAGTAGTTCGATGTTTTCCGTGGTCCAAATCCAACCGGTATAGGCTTCCTGAACCAGGGTATCATGGTCGGCTTGATTGATGCCGGAGGCAGCCAATGCCGAGCGAAAATCGCTTTCCTCGTCGAACCGTTCGTCCATGACACTGGTTGTGAACAGCTCCGCTGCGTCCTTGCGATCGCGGGTTTTACGAATGCGGTTGGTGCGCAAGTCTTTTAGTGCGCGCTCTACATCCCGACGGGAGGCAAAGGTTGCATCGTAATGCAGCGTGCGGAATTCATCGGCCGTGGCCTGATCACGGGCTGCAGCAAGACGCGCGAGACCGGCGTCATCAACGCGGTATTCGGCGTTATTTAGGGCATCCAGAGTTTCCGGACTAATATCCTTGTTTTCCAAACCGAGCAGGTCGCTTTGGCTTAACAGATAGTCACCACCGGTGATGCCGGTCGAGGTCGACATATTGGTGAATGCAAAGAAGGCCGTCATAATGACCGGTGCGAGGAAAAACAGCATGACAACGGCCATAGCTGGGGCAAGAAACCCAAAGCCAAGCCAATTGAAACGGGGTTTGGAAGTGCGGGGCATAGAAGACTCCGAAGCGAGAATTCCGGGGGCAGAAACCACCCCCGGAGAGAAAGCTAATCGTAGTTAGCGAACGATCAGGTCATCACCGAGCTTTGCGCGCAGCTCTGTCTCCAGTTCTGCAACCGCGTCGGCTGGGGATTGTGCACCGGTCCAAGAGGCTTCGAGACCTTTGAACATAGCTTCCGAAAAAGCACCGTAGCCCAGGTGGTTTGGCTGTGCATTTGCTGCGCTAAGCAGGCGCTCAGTTGCTTCAGCAGCCCATTGGTTGTTTGCATAGAGCTCAATATTGGACTGTTGTTGGCCAATGCCCAGATGCGCCGATTTGATCGCATGCAGCGAGTTCAGGCGCGGGCCCGAGGCGATTTTGATCAGCTGCGCAGCGATCTCTTCGTCCTGATCATCGCTCTGATCGGTCACAAGATAGACCAGCGGGTGGGTGATGGTATTGGGGCGGCCGTTGCCATCGCCCGATGGGATCAGAGAGAATTCAATGGTGCCAAAGAAGTCTTCGTTGCCCTCTTTGCCGGTGTAGCGCGCATAGTGCCATGTACCACCATGCCATGTCGCGGCTTTGCCATTTGCAACTTCAGTGTACCACTGGCCCCAGTCGGTGCCGAGGTGGTTCTTACGCGTGATCTTGGCCTCTACTGCGTCGACAAAGAACTGATAAAACTCCTGCATGGATTCGCGATCCAGCACCAGTTTCCCGGTCTCAGGATCCTGAAGAACGCCGCCGAAGGATTGGTAGAACTGGGCATAGTCCGGGCCGTTGGAGGGACGCGGATAGAAGCCATATCCCTCTTCTACGATCCCCATATCAACGGCTTTTTTGGCGTCTTGCAGAACGTTCTCAAAGGTATATTCACCCGAAGCGACCCGACCAGGTAGTGCAGCGATATCCGCGTCGGAGTAGCCAATGCCGCGCATCGTGTCTTTCCAGAAGAAGAACGGGCGGCTTTCAGCATCCTGTGGAATACCCCATTGGATATCGTTATACGCCGCGATTTCCAGCAGATTTGGATAAAGATCGTTCAGGGGGAAAGTATCAAGGTCCAGGTAGTCTTCGACGGGAACGATATATCCAGCCTGGCTCCAGGGGGCGATGTCCATATGGCTGGTGACAACGATATTGGGTGCAGTTCCTGCCTCGGCAGCCAGGGTCACGCCCTGTTTGAATTCTTCCCAACCGCCAAAGTCACGGCGGCCTTCTACGGTAATGTTCAGCTCTTCGCCCATGATCGCATATTCGCGCGACAGGATTTCGGCGGCGGCTTTGATGTTATCAATGCGGTACGCGTCAGCGTCATTTGAGCCGCCAGCCCATACCGTAACTGTCAGATCTTTGGACGCAGCAGGCAGGGCGAATGCCGAAAGAGCGGCCACAAGTGCAGTTGTTCCAAGGGTGAAATGTTTCATTTTTGGTCCTCTTGTTGGTCTTAATCGGAGCTGCCCGGGAGCCACAGCACACGTGTGCATTTTCGCACAAATTACATCTTTGGGTTAGTTTCAAGCAGGGCATTGATAGTGAGCTAACCCCGATTGCGTCTCAATTCCGTGATGTCTCCCTCACCTACGGTGAATCTCGCAACACAGGTCGTTGCCTGCTGCAGACAAACTGCACACGTGTGCGAAGTTTGTCAAATAATAATATTTCTACCAAAATACCGGGCGCAACATTTGACGTGTGGCGGTCTAACGTTGTTCAACGCTTAACCAGGGTGTCATTGCATGCGTGCCAATATCGAAACAACAAGCAACGGTTTGCCTTGGGAAAATTGACCCATCAACTGCATGGACCACTCGCTATCGTCCATTTATCTGATGTCTATGACCTCGTTTTCTTTGCAAGACACGCGCCGTGCAACGTGCCTAATGGAAAAAAAGGCGAGGATTGAGATTTGAAAACACATGCGCAAGCGGTTGTCATTGGTGGTGGGCTTGTTGGATGCTCGATCCTTTATCATTTGGCCAAACTGGGCTGGACGGACGTAGTCCTTTTGGAGCGAGATGAACTGACGTCCGGGTCGACCTGGCATGCAGCGGCGAATATTCACGGGCTGCACGACAGCACGAATATCAGCCGTATTCAGCACTACACAATGAATCTTTATAAAGAGCTGGAGAAAGAGACGGGGCAGGGGTGTGGGGTATTTCAGCCTGGCTCGCTTTACCTTGCTCAGACGGAAGAACGTGAACATCAGTTGCGTCTGCAAGAAGCCAAAGCCAAATACTACGGGATGAATTTCCACGAGGTGTCAGTAGCGGAAGCAAAGGTGCTTCACCCGCTGGCCAACTATGATGGCATCCGGTGCATCATGTTTGAACCGGACGGCGGCAATGTTGACCCGTCCGGTGTGACGCAGGCCTATGCTGCCGGCGCGCGGAAACTTGGCGCCGAGATCGCAAGATTTTGCCCGGTCACAGCAACGGTTCAGCAACCGGACGGGTCTTGGATCGTTGAAACGCCCAAGGGCAACATTCACACTCAATGGGTTATCAATGCTGCTGGTCTGTGGGGTCGCGAAGTTGCCGCTTTGGCTGGCATCACACTGCCGTTGCAGCCCACAGAACATCAGTACTTCGTGACTGAAACCATGCCAGAAGTTGAAGCTCTGGGACGTCGGCTGCCGTCGATTGCAGATCGTGATGGCGAATACTATCTCCGACAAGAGGGCAGCGGGCTGCTGATTGGTGCCTATGAAAAAGATGTCCGTCTTTGGGCTGAGAAGGGCACGCCTCAGGGTTTTGGGCATGAGCTTTTCGCCGATGATCTAGATCGCATCATGGACAATGTAATGCGTGCGATGGACCGTGTTCCTGCGGCAGCTGAGGCGGGCGTTAAGCGGGTGATAAACGGCCCGATGATCTGGTCACCGGACAGTAATGCATTGTATGGGCCGGTTCCTGAATTGCGCAATTACTTCTGCTGTACTGGGATCATTCCAGGGTTCTCGCAGTCTGGTGGGCTTGGCTTGATGTCGGCGCAGTGGATCATCGATGGCGAACCGCAGTACGACATGTTCGCCTGGGATTTGGCCCGTTTTGGGGACTGGGCAGATAAGAAATTCACCAAGGCACGGGTTCAGGATCAATACGCCCATCGGTTCGCTATCCACTTTCCGAATGAGGAACGAAGCGCGGGTCGCCCGGCGCGAGTGCGGCCCACCTATGACATGCTCAAGGATATGGGTGCAGTGTTTGGCCTGAACTGCGGCTGGGAACATCCGCTTTGGTTTGCAGACAAGCCCGGTGTTGTGGAAACCAATGGGTTCACGCGGCAAAACTGGTTCGAGCCCGTGGGCCGTGAAGTGCGCATGTTGCGAGAGGCAGCAGGCATCATCGATATCTCAAACTTTGCCAACTACGAAATCAAGGGCGTTGGGGCAGAGGCGTGGTTGAACCAGTTGCTGGCCAACAAAATTCCCAACCAAATTGGGCGGTCCTGCCTGACACCTCTGATCGGTGTACACGGCGGAGTTGCTGGCGACTTTACCGTCACCAAAGTGGCAGAAGACAGCTATATGATGGTCGGGTCGGGAATGGCCGAACGCTATCATCAACGGTTCTTCAATGCAGTGCCCTTGCCCGCAGGCACGAGTTTTACCAACAAGACCAATACGATCTGTGGCTTCAATGTTGCGGGCCCCAAATCGCGTGAGCTGTTGCAAAAATTGACAACTGCCGATTTGAGCGCCGACAATTTTCGTTTCATGCGTAGTCAAACAATCGACGTCGCCGGTGTGACCTGTCTGGCCATTCGCGTCAGTTTCACTGGTGATCTAGGATGGGAGCTGCACTGCGCCGATACTGATCAGGTTGCCCTGTATCAGGCGTTGCTTGGCGCGGCCAAGGACGTGAACGGCGGGCCTGTCGGTAGCCGTGCGCTTGGATCGCTGCGGATTGAGAAGGGCTATGGCAGCTGGGGTCGCGAATACAGCCCGGAATACTGGCCGCAAGAGGTCGCGCTGGACCGATTGGTGAAGCTGGACAAGGATTTTCTGAATCGCGCTGCTTATCTTGAGGTCAAGGAGAATGCCCCCCGTGAACGTCTTTGCATCTTTGACGTGGAGGTCACCGAGAATGCCGATGCAAGCGGTGGTGAACCGATATTCCTTCCCGACGGGACCCCTGTTGGACGTGTCACATCCGGTGCCTATGGCTACTCGGTCGAGAAATCTTTGGCCCTGGGTTTTGTCAAAGACGGGGTCGTCACAGCGGGTGCTGCCGTAGAGATATTCATCTTGGGCAAACCTCATCGCGCAACGCTTTTGGCTGAGCCGCCATTTGATCCCAGTGGCGTAAAGTTGCGCGCCTAGCGTGTCGCGAAACTGACAAGAAAATCATGGAAGATTTTTGCCGGCCTCATGTCGGCATTTTTCTGTTTGCTGATATAGCAGGACCATGGGCTTTCTAGATCAAATTCAAAGGGCTCAACCAATAGGCCACGCTCAACATAACTACCTAAATGGGATTTGGGCACAATCGCGCAGCCTTGGCCATTTGCGGCCATCTCAAGGGATACAGTGACAGAGTTGGTTTGCGATCCACTGGCCAAATTCCATTTTTCCAGGTGGAACAGGTCTGCAAAACCCTGCCAGTATGATGGTCGGCCAAGCATATGAATCAACTGTGCATCGCGTAACTGCTCAACTTCGGTCAATGGTTTTCCGTCTACCTGATAAGACGGCGCGCAAACGACGGCTAGTTTTTCGCGCCAAAGCAATTCAGATCCATCCGGAACTTCCTCACGTCGCTCAGAGATCAGCGTAATATCTGCAACTTTGGCTTCATCATCGGCCCATATTTTTCCATGTATCGCGACTGAAATGTCGGGATGAAGGACTTTAAACGCGCTTACTACCTGCACCAGCCAACTTTGCGCCAACGAAATGGGGCAGGAAACGACCACCTTTTTCTCATGCAGGGTGGTAATAATGGCTTCGGTGGCTTCATCAATTTCAGCAAGCGCATGGCGGATGGCGGGTAGATATGCCTCGCCAAGGGTGGTTAGGGACAGGCTGCGAGGATACCGGATAAACAAAGGTCGCCCCAAAAATTCCTCTAAAGAGCGCACATGGTTGCTGATTGCCGATTGGGTATAACCCAATTCCTCGGCGGCTGCCGTAAAGCTAAGGTGGCGCGCAGCTGCTTCGAAGGATCTAACAAAGTTGAGGTATGGGGTGACTTTCACAATGACATCCTAGGCAGCTATGACATCACGATTCTTACACCAAGCCGATCACATGGGCCACTTATTTTGACCCTTAGGGGGGCTTATGATTGCGTGTTGGTCAGGGCCGCAAATGGTACGTTTTGATAAAATCGTATTCGGAGACAGCAAGTGGCAAGAGAACGACGTTCGGGTGGCAGAAAAGGTAAATCGGGTCGTGCGGCAACTGGTATTGAACAAATGCCGTGGCAGCAGGTGATCAATAGTCACGCCCCGATGGAAATGCTGAACGGCGATCAGATGGATCAATTGCACCAAACATCGTTGCGCATCCTGTCCGAGGCAGGCATCCGCGTGATGGGTGAAAATGTCATGGATCTCTTTGAGGCGGCAGGGGCAATTGTCGACAGGGACGAGATGCTGATCCGTATCGATGAAAGCATAGTTGACGCAGCATTAGAGACTGTACCGACGTCGTTCACCCTGACATCGCGCAACCCCGCAAAGCAGATCGTGCTTGGTGGGAACCACATGAATTTCAGTCTGGTGGCAGGGCCGCCATTTGTGCATGACTGCATCAATGGACGGCGCCAGGGCAACCACAAGGACTACTGTAATTTTGTCAAACTGGCGCATCATTTCAACGCCGTGACGATGCTTGGCAATCAGGTCATGGCACCAATGGAATTGCCCGCCAACTCCCGGCATTTGGATACCTATCTGGCAAATATTACCTATAGTGACCTGTCGTTTCATTGCACTGCAATCGGACGGGGCCGGGCCATGGATGGTATCAATATGATGGCACTCAGCCGGGGCATCTCTGTTGAAGAGATGAAAGAATCGCCGGGGTTGATGACGATTATCTCGGTCAATTCACCCCGTCTATTGGATGAATCCATGTCCGATGGTCTGATCGCAATGGCAGAGCACAATCAACCGGTTGCGGTCACACCGTTCACCTTGATGGGGGCGATGACGCCGGTGACACTGCCTGCCGCCCTGGCCCAACAAAATGCTGAGGCGCTGTTTGGTGTTGTGTTGACCCAGCTGGCCAACCCGGGTGCGCCTGTCATGTATGGGGCGTTCACATCTAATGTGGACATGAAATCCGGTGCCCCGGCTTTTGGCACGCCTGAGAATGCAAAGGCAAATATCATCGGTGGTCAGCTGGCCCGGCGTTATGGAATTCCTTACCGAACCTCCAACGCAAATGCCTCCAATGCGGTCGACCTTCAAGCAACCTATGAGACGATGATGTCCACATGGGGTGCTGTGCTGGGCGGTGCAAACATTGTCTATCACGCGGCGGGCTGGCTGGAAGGCGGCCTTACGGCGTCCTATGAAAAATTCATCCTTGATATTGAGATCATTCAAAACATGGTCGAATTCATGAAGCCAATTAAATTCGACGTGGATGAACTGGGCCTGGATGCTATTAAGTCGGTTCCAACGGGCGGTCATTTCCTAGGGTCCGAGCACACGATGAGCCGCTACGAGACAGCGTTCTATAGCCCAATTTTGTCAGATTGGACCAACAACGAAAACTGGGTCGCAGCAGGCGCAAAGACCGCCCTGGACCGTGCAACGGATCTTTGGCAGGAGGCCCTGCGTGAGTACGAAGAACCGAAACTGCCAGAGGACCGCAAAGACGCGCTAGATGACTATGTTGCCCGCCGTCGGTTGGAAATCGGTACCAATGAACCGTAAGTGACAATGCGCTATTAAACGGCTGCATAGTGCTTTGATCTAGATCCGCATGCAGCGATTAAACTTCAAAACCCGAAGTCTCAAAACAGAAATAATCCATTCCGCCATTATCATTCCCAGCCATATGGCTTAAGGGAAGTGGCACGTTAAGGAGAATGACGGATGGGCGCTTCGCAGAGCTTACTTGAATTGGTTGCAGTGGCACAGGCCAATGCAAAGACGACTGAAGATCGCATTTCAGACGTTTTGAAGCTAATGGATGGGCAAAATGGGTCCGCCGCCCAAGTTGAAGATCTTCGCACTGCGACGGCCTCTCTTGAATTGGCTGCGGTCGACATCTTCTCTCTTTTCGAAGCCCGGATGCAGCACCACTTTAGGCGTGGTCCGTTTTCACGTAAATTGAAGGCATTGCTGGTGGAGGCCAAGCAAAAGGCCCTCGCCGATCGGGTCCACCAATATTATCTTGCGATCAACGTGTTAAAGCATGGAAAAGGCGCAAGTTATCGGGAATTGCTAAATACACCAGGCCCTCTTTTTGTGATGAGACCCGCTGAAGACACAGGCGCCGACGATGCATCGGTGGGGCTGGTTGATGTCACTGTGCCGGGATTCTTTGATGGGCTGACCTCAACCATTATTGAGGCATACCATTTCCTTGAAAACAGGCAGGTTTCCTAATTTTTTACTGGCTCAAGTGTCAAATCAGTTTGCAATAGGTTCGTGACCATCGAAAGTCAGCTCCTGTTTTAACCAATCTACAAATGCGACTGTTGCTGGGCCTCGGTCATATTCTGGTGGTGCAAGCAGATAGTAGTTTTCATTTTGCAATGGCTTGTGATCCGAGGCGTATATCAACTCGCCTTTCTGGATCAAATCAGCCGCAAGCGTATCATGGGCCATCGCTATTCCCGCGCCATGGCGGGCAGCATTTAATGAGATGACATAAGTAGACCCAATATTGACGTCCTGGCGATGTGTAAGATCCAGATCGTGCGACTTTGACCAGGAGTCCCAAGTACTGGTTACCCCAGCGCAATTAAAAAGTCTGGCATGGTTGAAATCAATAGATCCGCCTTGGTAATCTGGTCTGCACACCGGGAAATAACGGTCGTTGCTTAGGCGCATGGCATCGCTCGACATATCATATTTTTGACCAAATCTGATTTCGACAGTGGCCTTTCCGGCATGGCGCTCGGGGTCCCAGATTGGCGTTATGATATTAAGGACAAGTGAGGGGTGTGCGGCGTAAAGCCGATGCAGGCGCGGGGCGAGCCAGAATACCGAAAAAGCCATGTTGCATTGCAGGATCAAATGGCTTTCGGGATTCCCGGTAAAGGTACGGGTCCCTGCGGACAGCAGCTCAAAAGCACCTCGAACAGTGGGGAGATAATTGGCCCCAGACTCGTTCAGTTCAATTGCTCGGGTTTTTCGGGTGAATAATTCCCGGCCAAGGAATGTTTCCAGACTTCTGACATGCTGGCTAATGGCGGATTGCGTCAGGTTCAGCTCTGCAGCGGCACGGGTGAACGACAAATGTCTGGCACTCGCTTCGAAGGCGCGCAGCCAGGTCAAGGGGGGCAGATTTGATAAACTCATTCATGCAAAATACATGCATTAATATTTCTAATGCAACATCCCAAAATCTATCATTTGTCAGCCTAGATCCGAGTGTGATTGAAAGTTTCAAGTCAGGGAGACATATGATGCCACAATTATCCACCACCCCGCAGCTGAACCTCGCACACTGGAACGAGCGCGTTGACCTTGCTGCCGCGTTTCGCTGGACCGCTCGACTTGATATGCACGAAGC
>ENA-OSET01004642-OSET01004642.1-sediment-metagenome-genome-assembly--contig:-NODE-4642-length-12052-cov-3.105804_pt1 | contig 12052 bp, 11 predicted proteins | sample MGYA00237882_ERZ534229 | MGnify/ENA primary metagenome ERZ534229 (study PRJEB26408, sample SAMN06266212) | sediment metagenome | isolation source: Hudson Canyon methane seep mesocosm | place...
CAGTACCCGCCAGACAATGCAAGCAAACACAGGACTCATAAAGGTGCCGCCATGCTTAAACCTTTGACTTCCGTGGCGTCGGGGTGGTGACTGGACTCGGGACCAAAAAAGACAACAAATACTAAGCGGAATGTGTAGATTGCCGTGAGTAACGCGCCAATCAGAGCCAGCCCCCAAAGCCAAGGCCCTGTGTTTGGCATAGCCCAGGCGTAAAGCATAATGTCGTGTTTACTGTAGTAACCTGAAGTCAACGGCAGAGCAACCAGAGCAGCACTGCCGACCATGAAACAGAGGAAGGCTAGCGGTAGTCTTTTGCGCATGCCACCCATTTTAAAAATATTATGTTCATGGTGAAGACTGAGGATGATTGTGCCTGCGCCCAAAAATAATAGGGCCTTAAAAAAGGCGTGGGTCATTAGGTGAAAAATGGCTCCGCTCCAGGCGCCAACACCGAGAGCCAGAAACATATAACCGATTTGACTTACCGTCGAATAGGCCAAAATACGTTTGATATCCGTTTGTGTCAGCGCGGTAAAACCCGCCACTAAAAGAGTGGCAGCGCCGACAAAGGCGACCGCCATCAGGGCGTCGGGCGCCAGTATGAACAAGGGGTGGGTTCGTGCAATTAGGTAAACACCCGCCGTCACCATGGTGGCCGCGTGTATCAAGGCGCTGATGGGCGTGGGGCCGGCCATTGCATCAGGCAACCAGGTTTGTAGTGGTAGTTGTGCCGATTTGCCAACCGCACCGCCCAGCAGCAAAAAGGCTATGAGCGTGACCGTACTGTCACCCGTGCTCCACTGACTCGAAGAAATAGTTATGATCTCACCGATATCCAGCGTTCCAATTTCTCTAAATAATAGAAACAAACCAATTGCCATTGCGGTATCACCAACACGGGTCACCACAAAGGCCTTACGTGCACAGTAACCATTATGTGGGTCGGTGTACCAGAAGCCGATTAGCAAATAACTGCATAGGCCCACGCCTTCCCAGCCGAGAAACAGAAGTGCCAGGTTGTCAGCTAAAACCAGCATTACCATTGCGGCAACAAATAAGTTCATATAAGCCATAAAACGACCAAAACTGGGGTCGTCAAACATAAAGCCAGTGGAATACACATGGATGAGGAAGCCGATGCCGGTGATCACACTCAGCATTACCAGCGATAGGGCATCCAGTTGCAGGCCAAAATTAATGTGGAGGTCACCGGTTGAAAACCACTGCCATAACACTTGATTGAATGAGCTTTGCCCACTTGCCAGGAAATCTTGCCCCACCAACAAAGTGACCAGTGCGGCCAGTCCAATAGATCCCGCTCCAATGAGTCCTGTCAATTTTCTTGGCAGGGTGCCAATCGTTAATGGCGCCAGCGTCAATAACAGAAACCCGAGTAAGGGCAGAGTGGGTATCAACCAAAGACTGTCCATAACTTATCCTCGTAGTTTGCTCAGTAGATCCATGTCCAATGACTGGAAACGTTTATAAAATTGAATAATCAAGGACAGCCCGACGGCGACTTCGGCAGCTGCTAAAGTCAGGATCATTAAAAACATGATTTGGCCATCGGCTTGTTGCCAGCGGGCCGATGCGATGACAAACGCCAAACCGGCGGCGTTTAACATAATTTCCAAGCTCATTAATACAAAGAGAATATTGCGGCGAGTCAGAACTCCTATAAGCCCCAAGGAAAACAAAATAGCGGAGAGCAAAATGCCGTGCTCAATGGGAATGCCGTTCATGGGCTGTCCTCCTCACTGACTTGTTCGTCTCTGCCGAGGTGGTAGGCACCTACTAAGCCTGCCAGCAGTAACATGGATGCGAGCTCAACCGCTAATAAATAAGGGCCATAGAGCAAGATACCAACTTCTTTAGCCGAAATTTGGGTGGTGACGGTGCCGCTGATGCCTTCGTCAAACAAGGTGAGTAGCTCTACGAGAAGGATAAAACACAGCAGGGACGGCCCTTTCCACGAGGTACTTGAAAGCCAGGCTTTTTCTTGGTCTTCGCTTTTCTTGCCCGCATTGAGCATCATGATGACAAAGACAAACAGCACCATGATAGCGCCTGCGTAGACAATAACTTCCAATGCCCCGGCTAAAGGCGCGCCGATGATATAAAAAATAACTGCAATGGAAAGCAGAGACACAACCAAGTACAGAAGGGCGTGTGCGATATTGGTCCGCGTGATTGTTAATACCGTCGCAAGCACTGCAATCAGTGCGGCCGTGTAAAACAACAGCAAGGTCATGGTGAGTACGCTCCGTTTTTATTATAGGGCCGAGTGATGACGATATTCATGGTAGAAGGCTCTTTACGTTAATGGGTTCCGCTTCATTTAAAGCTTCCCCTTTGTCTTTGCCCCCAATGGCCTTGCCTGCAATGCGGTAGAAATTGTAGTCGTGGTATTTCCCCGTACCGCTGATCAGTAAGTCTTCTTTCTCGTAAACCATATTCTGTCGATTGTATTCGCAGTATTCAAAATCCGGTGTGAGCTGAATGGCGTGTGTCGGGCAGGCCTCTTCGCAAAACCCGCAAAGTACACAGCGAGAGAAGTTAATCCGAAACCACTCTGGATACCATCGTCCCTCTTCGTCTTCTGTTTTTTGAAGGGCAATACAGTCTACTGGACAAGCTGCGGCGCAGAGATTACACGCGACACAGCGCTCTTCTCCATCCGGGTCCCGTGTCAGCACGATCCGAGCCCGATAGCGCGGCGGCAAGTACGGCATTTGCTCAGGGTATTGTACCGTGTCCGCTTTGGTGAACGTGTGCTGCAGAATTGTCCACAGTGTTTTGACTTGGGATAACATTACTGTGCCCTCCAAAGAACAATTCCCGCAGTGGCGATCAGATTAAGCAGCGAAATAGGTAACATTACCTTCCAGCCAAACATCATTAATTGATCATAGCGGGGGCGCGGAATAGCGGCGCGCAACAATACAAAAAAGCAGATAAACAGAAAGGTTTTAAAACAAAACCAAAATAGAGGAGGTAAAAAGTCCGGCCCGAGCCAGCCGCCAAAGAATATAGTGGTAATGACCGCTGAGATTAAAGCGACGCCGAGGTATTCGCCGATAAAAAACAGGCCAAATTTCATTCCGGAATATTCGGTGTGAAACCCGGCCACGATTTCGTGTTCGGCCTCTGGTAAATCAAAAGGCAGACGGTGGCTTTCTGCAATCCCCGCAATCAAGAAAACAATGAATCCCACAAACTGAGGGAAAATGTACCAGCCACTTTCAGCTTGAGCGATAACGATGTCAGACATGTTGAATGAGCCACTTAGAATGACAACTCCCATGAGAGACAAACCCATGAAAACTTCGTAGCTCACGGTTTGGGCCGCGGCGCGCAATCCGCCAAGCAGAGCATATTTATTATTGGAAGCGTATCCGCCGAGCATGACGCTGTAGGCGGCCAGTGAGCTCATGGCAAGGAAAAACAACAGGCCGATATTCAAGTTGCTAATGCTGGTGCCTGGTGAAAAGGGCACGACTGCGAAGGCCATCAGCATGGCAATGACCACAATCGTGGGCGCCAGAATAAAAACCCCTTTGTCGGCAAACGGTGGGATCCAGTCTTCTTTGGTAAAGATCTTGATCATGTCAGCCACAACCTGGCCTAAACCTAAAAACCCCACTCTGTTAGGGCCTAACCTGTCTTGCCAAATACCAAGCAATCGGCGTTCGAGCCAAATCAATATTGCCGCTAATGAAAGTAAGCAGGCTAATACTGTGCCAATGAGGATTGCGGTGCTCATAGGGTTGCTCCCATGTGGGGTGAGCTTTTACTGTCACTTGCGATCACATTGGCGTCACCGCTACTGGCTCTACGTTTCCAGGATTCATCTTTCTCGAGACTGAGTGGGTGGTTTAACAAACCCTCGTGAAGCCCGCCTAAACCCATGGGGAGCCCAATTAAACCTCTGAGCAGTTCGGGTTTGATCACAATTTCAAGGCAGAACCGCTGATGTTCTCCGTCAAAAGTAACAACAGCGCCGTCATGGGAATGAAGATTAAGTTGTTCCGCATCGACAGGGTTCATGGCGATGTAGGCGAACGGTGCACGAGACTCAATGGGTGGGGATAGATTGCTCAGTTCTTCGCTACCAAATATGTGGTAGAGCGGAATGGACGAAAAACCGGATTTGCCATTGTGAGAAGGAGGAGGGGTGAATGCCTCCTTCGGGTTGTTGAGACCCTTGAAAAGACGAATTCCAGAGCTGCCCCCCGTCAATGCCCCACCCACTTCATCTTGAAATTTATGGACCGATTGGTTCGAATTCCATCCCGGAGCCCAGGCGATGTTGCGAAGGTCCATTGATGCATCGGTGTTGCTTCCCTCCATGCTAAAAGACAAGGGGGTTTGAGAGTCGGGCGTCTGCTTGGGTTCACTGACATTTTTACTGGCGTTGATAGCGGTGCGACCACTGGCGCGGTGGGTCATTCGTGGCACTTTTAGGCCGTGAGCATTCACAGTTTCATTCGGCGAGAGCTCAGTGATAGGGGCCAGAAGCTGGCAAGTGCCAGCGCACTCCTCAAGCAATTGCCTGTAGTTCTTCCAGCGAAGCCCCAGGGCTTGATTGATCCATTGCCAGCTGTCGCGGGCCAGGCTTTTGTCGGGGTTAACTGGGTAGCTTGCAAAAAATCGCTGTGCTCGGCCTTCGCTACTCACGACGGTGCCATTGCTTTCAGCAAAAGTGAGGGCGGGTAAAATCCAGTCGGCCTTTGCTGCACTCTTGTGCCAGATGTGATCGATCACAATGAGCTCTTCAACTTGATCGAGAAGTGGTTCAATGACTTCCGCGCTGGCTCTGCGGTAAAGGTCATTCTCAAGCAGCACAACTCGTGTCACTTCCCCCGATTTTATTCGACCAATCGCGTGCTCCAAACTTTGTGAATCACGATTACCTGTGAGTAGATTAATGCCCAGAGAGTTGACTTCAGCCACTACAAAATGAGTATCTATTGGCTGTTTGTGTTGTGTGTAAAGTGAATCAACAAGCGTAAAAGCGCTTTCGACAATAGCGCTGTTGTGCAGGGAGGCGCCGGCAATAATGAGTGGTCGTTTTGCCTTTAGTAAAACCTCCGCAACTTGTTTGCAGAAAACGCCTTCCGAGGGGGGCAAACTATTGGCCAGCTCACTGTGTTCCCCTTCAACGAGCTCTGCGATTGCAAATCCTATTCTGGCGATTTGGTCCGGAGCGGTAAAACAGGTATCTTTGGCGATGTCATCTAAATCTGTGCATGTGGGGTTTATTACAAAAAGTGGGCTCTTTGCGTCCTGCGCCAACTCCCTTACCGCGGCATCTTGCCAAAAAGGGATGCGGGCCTCGTCAGCCAGTTCGCGCACTTTTTGGCGAACGGTTTGGCGCAATGTTAGTGCTGTGCGAGGTGCCGTATGTGTAAGGTCCTCGCCGAGAATCAGCACTGCGTCACATTGTTCCATTGCCTCTTGTGAGGCCACGTGGACGGAACACATCTGATTGAACTCAACGATTTTTTGAATGACAGTGTCTTCGCTTGTTGCAACGCCGCGATAGAAATTATCTTCTCCTACGGCGCATTGCAGGGCAAAGTTACTTTCGATTGACGCTCGAGGTGAGCCGATGACAAGTGTATTGTCTTGTTTCAATGTGCGGGTGAGAGCGGCGATGCCGTCCTTGTCTGTGCAGGGAGTGGCGGCGGTTGATGTTGGGTTGCTTGTTTTTGAACTGTCTTCTTGATCACGGCTCAGTGTTTGTAAGATTCGCTCGGCGCTATTCACAAAACCGTAGCCAAACCGGCCTCTGTCACAGAGGAAGTGTCCATTGATCTCGGCATTATACTGATTGGTGATGCGTTTCAATGTGCCGTAACGCTCCCCTGGTGTTGTATTGCATCCAACGGCGCAATGTTGGCAGACAGAAGGAGAGGTTTGCAGGTCCCATTTTCGCGAGTAATGCTCACTGAATGTTTTGTCAGTAAATACCCCCGTCGGGCAGACTTCAACGAGATTACCTGCAAATGGACTTTCCAGAACGCCGTCGCTATGGCGACCAAAGTAGACGTGATTGTGTGCGCCCATTGCGTCCAGGTCATGACCTCCAGCGTAATCCTGATAGTAACGAACGCAGCGGTAACAGCTGATACAGCGATTCATTTCATGGTTGATGAAGGGACCAAGATATTGATTTCGATGGGTGCGTTTTTCACCTTGAAAGACACGAGACGTATGACCGCTCATTTCGGTCATGTCCTGCAAATGGCACTCGCCGCCCTCTTCGCAGACGGGGCAGTCGTGAGGGTGGTTGGTCATCAGCAGTTCAATGACTCCCGCTCGGAACTCCTTGGCCTGCGGATCTTCAATGCTAATGCGTGTGCCGTCGCTTGCCGGGGTCATGCAGGCCATGACAACGCGACCTTGTTGATCGTCTTTGTCCTGGTATTGTTTTACGGCACACTGCCGGCAGGCGCCAACGGATCCCATACAGGGATGCCAGCAAAAATACGGCAGGTCAAGGCCGATGGATAAGCAGGCGTGCAACAGGTTGTTACCGTCTGCAACATCATAATCCTGGTCATCAATTGTCAGTTTTGCCATGGGTCTGTTTCACTATCTGTAGGTTGATTTAAGTTAGCTTGCCTCTGACACAATTCTTGCTTCAAATTCATCGCGAAAATATTTCAATGCGCTTTCGAGAGGGCCCATCGCTCCTGGCGCGTGTGCGCAGAAGGTATAGCCCATGTTCAGGTTGACGGTTGCGCGGTCTAAAAATTCTATGTCTGCACGAGTGCCCTTGCCCTGCATAATGTTGTCCAGGCATTTTTCGACCCAGGGCAGACCATCCCGGCAGGGAGTACAAAATCCACAGGACTCCTGAGCAAAAAAATGTTCGAGGTTTTTAAGCGCACCAATGAAATCAACTTGTTCGTCGATCATGATCATTGTGCCTGTGCCCATTCGGCTGCCGATTTTACCTATGTGTGTGTAGTCCATAGGAGTGTCTAGGTGCTCGGGAAGTAGCAGGGGCGTTGATCCACCTCCGGGCAAAAAAGTTTTTAAGCTGTAGCCGTCAGACATTCCTCCGGCATGGACTTCCAATAATTCCCTGGCGCTGGTGCCCATTGGTAACTCCCAGCAGCCCGCTTTCTTCACTCGGCCACTAACACCGTATAATTTTGTGCCCGCATCTTCTGTCAGGGAGAGCGACTGAAACCATTCAGGGCCGAAGTTAATGATGTTAGGTATGTTTGCAATCGTTTCGACATTGTTGACGATTGTGGGTTTTCCCCACAGCCCACTGACTTGGGGGAAGGGGGGTTTAGCTCGGGGCGTAGCCCTTTTGCCTTCAAGTGAATTGAGTAAGGCTGTCTCTTCCCCGCAAATATACCGACCTGCGCTCGTGTGGACGTGTAAATCAAAATCCCAGCCGCTGCCCAAGATGTTTTTGCCCAGCCAGCCTTTGTCGCGACACTCTGAAATAGCTCGATTAAGTTTTTCGGCCGCCTCGACATATTCCCCCCGAATAAAAATGTATCCGGTTGTGGCCTGAAGAATCGCGGCACCCGTTATCATTCCTTCAACCAGGAGGTGGGGGCACCCTTCCATTATGACTCTGTCTTTAAATGTACCCGGTTCCATTTCGTCGGCATTGGCAACGATATATTTCTGCATCGGTTTGGCCAGGCGTTCAGCATCGCTTTGCATGGGAACAAAAGACCACTTCATCCCGGTGGGGAAGCCGGCGCCACCACGACCTCTCAAGTTCGACGCCTTTAGGATATCCAAACCTTCCGCAGGGCTGAGATCCTTAAGCATTTTACGGACTGAGTTATAACCACCCACTGCTTCATATTGGTTTAAATCATATGCGCCGCGACTTTGGTCAACGTGCTGAGTTAAGGGGCGATTGGTGGGGTCGGCCTGACTCACTGTGTTTCTCCCGAGCTGTTAGTCTGCTTGCTGTTGGATTCCACCAGGTTTAGCACCGACGTCTCGTTAAGCTCGGTGTGAAGCTGCATGTTTTTCAAGGCCACTGGCGCCCGGTCACAAGCTCCCTGGCAGGTCACTGGTATTAATGTGTACTGTTTGTCCTGCGTCGTCTCGCCATAGTCGATGCCCAACTTATTGCTAAGGCTTGCCTTTAGTTTGTCGCAGCCGTGCATCCAGCACGTAATGCCGTCACACAGCATGATCATGTTGTTGCCAACAGGGCTTCGGAAAATGAGGCTGTAAAATGTCGCTACGCTGTCGAGTTCTTCGGGCGACATGTCTATCAACTTTGCGATCGCTTTAAGAGACTCATCAGACACCCATCCGCGGTATTGTTGGACCACTTTAAGCGCTTCAATGGATGCCGCCTGGGGATAGTCATAGTGGGAGGCGAGATCCATAATTTCCTGAATCTCTTGTTCAGTCAGCTGAGTGACAAGGTTTGCGCTTGAGTTCATTTTGTTGGTTTCCATTAGCGATCCACGTCGGCCATAACAAAATCGATGCTGGCAATAATGGCGATGAGGTCTGCCACAAACAGGCCGTTACTGATGAGCGGAATCATCTGCAAATGCGGGAAGCTGGGTGTGCGTATACGTGTTCGGTAACTGTTCGTATTTTTGTCACTGATCAGGTAGTAGCTGTTAATGCCCTTGGTGGCTTCAATGGCAACGTGCCCCTCACCCTGTGGAATAACAGGCCCCCAGCTGACATTCACAAAGTGCTGGATCAGCGTTTCGATATCTTTTAGGGTGTTCTTCTTGGGTGGTGGTGTCGTTAGTCGATGTTGGGCTTTATACGGGCCTTCCGGCATGTTGTTCACACATTGTTCAACGATTCGCAGGCTCTGTTTTATCTCTTCCACTCTGACCATGGCGCGGTCATAGGCATCACCGTTACTGCCGACCGGCACGTCGAAGTCAAACTGTTCATAGCCGGAGTAGGGGCGTTTTTTTCGATAGTCCCAGTCAAAGCCTGTCGCCCGGAGTCCAGACCCTGTGATGCCCCAGTCGAATGCTTCTTCTGTGCTGTAGTCTCCAATGAACTGAGTGCGTTGTTTGATGATCTTGTTGTCCATTACCATTTTTTGGTAATGGTCCAGGCGCGCGGGAAGCCAAGCGATGAATTCTCTGATTGCCACATCCCAGCCCTTGGGTAAATCCTGAGCTACGCCGCCGATACGAAACCAACCACTATGCATTCGGCCGCCGGTTATTGACGATATAATATCGAACACTTTTTCCCGGTCGATAAACATATAAAATACAGGTGACAACTGCCCGACATCCTGGGCGAAGGTGCCGTAAAAAACCAAATGACTGGCGATGCGGTAGAGTTCTGCCAACATGACACGAATCATTTGTGCGCGTGCCGGTACTTCAATTCCTGCCAACTGCTCAACCGACATAACGTAGGGCAGGTTGTTCATTACACCGCCGAGATAGTCAACCCGATCAGTGTAGGGAATGAAAGTGTGCCAGCTTTGCCGCTCGGCCATTTTTTCTGCGCCACGGTGGTGGTAACCAATATCGGGCACACAATCGACCAGTTTCTCGCCATCCAGTTGTAAGGCAATGCGAAAGACACCGTGAACACTGGGGTGGTTGGGCCCAAGGTTTAAAAACATGAAGTCACTGGTGTCGGTTTTGCGTTTCATGCCCCAGTCTTCGGGTTCGAACCTCAGGGCGTCTTGCTCTATTTCCTGCTGATCGTCCGATAGGGAGTAGGGGTCCATTTCGGTTGCGCGTGCAGGGTGTTCTTTTCGCAGCGGGTGTCCTTCCCAAGTGGGAGGCATGAGAATCCGGGAGAGATGGGGGTGATCCGTAAAGTGCACCCCAAACATATCGAAGACTTCCCGCTCATACCAATTGGCGTTTGGAAAAATATTGACCACCGAGGGGAGTTTGGTATCACTTTCAGATAGAGCAACTTTTATGCGTACATCTTCATTGCGTTCGAAGGATATCAAGTGATAAAAAACGGTGAAGTCTGATGCAGGTTGCCCATGGCGGTTCTGGCGAAGCCGTTCGTCGATCGCAGACAGGTCGAGCATCATCACATAGGAGTGAGACTTTAAAAACCGCAGTACCGCAATGACATCTTCGCGAATAATCCAAGCGGTAGGAACATTGTCTGCGCACTCTTGAAATTGAAGCGCGGGCAGGCCAAATTCGCTAATCAGTTCTTCTTTGATGGCCATGCTCAGACCTCGTCGGGAGAACGTAAGGTGGTGACTTGCTGCCGTTCTCCACGAAGTTCATCACGGAAGTTTCGCTCTGGCCCTTTGTAGACTCCCTGGTCCCCTACCACCCATGACAGCGGGCGTTGTTCTTTGCCGATCGACTCCTGCAGCAGCGTCAGACCCTGTAGTAAGGCTTCGGGTCTGGGTGGGCAGCCTGGCACATACACATCAACGGGTAGAATTTTGTCGACGCCTTGTACGACAGAGTAAATATCGTACATGCCACCAGAATTGGAACAGGAGCCCATGGATATAATCCAGCGGGGTTCAAGCAGCTGATCGTAGAGGCGCTTGACCACGGGTGCCATTTTTCTAAACACCGTGCCCGAGATGACCATCATGTCCGCCTGTCGGGGGGTGGCACGAATGACCTCTGCACCAAAGCGGGCGATATCGTGGCGGCTGGTAAATGCAGTTGCCATTTCTACGTAACAACAGGACAGGCCAAAGTTGAAGGGCCACAGAGAGTTCTTGCGTCCCCAGTTGACCATGTCGTCGAGCTTGGCAAACATGACATTGCGCTGCAGGGCATCGTCGAAACTCTGGTCGCTGACCTTGCCCTGGGCGTTGGGCTCAACAACCGTTGCCCCCCCGGGCAGTTGTTGGGCGGGGATCAGATCTTCTGGTTTTGTCAGGCTCCAGCGCATGGTTGCTACCTTAATTATTGTATTGTTAGTGGGTTCGATGCTTCGGTTTGAACGGCTACTCCTGCCCGTCTAGTTTCAGGGCCTCTTCTTTTTTTAGGGCCTCGTCGCGCTCTTTTTTCATCATCGCGACTCGACCGCGCCGGCGTTTGGGGTCCTGTCCCCAATCGAGCGCGCCCAATTTCCATAAATAGGCCAAGCCCGCGAGCAGAATGACAATAAACACCAGGGCCTCGATGAAACCCTGCATGCCCGACTCTTCGAAACCAATGACCCAGGCAAACAAAAAGACGGCTTCAAGGTCGAAGATCACAAAAAAGATCGCCACCAGAAAGAAGGGGGCAGAGAAACGCAGCCGGGCGTCGCCCACTGACACCACGCCCGACTCAAATGGTTCGTCGTTGGCGGGTGTATGGTCGGCCGAATCTCGGCGCCGGTGGCCGAGAAAATGGGAGATGAGTAATATCATCGCGACCAGGCCTGATACGACCAGAAAATAAATGACCAGGGTTGCCAGGTTTTCACTATCGCCAGGCATAGCTCAGCCTCCGTCAGGGTTTAAAATTAAGCAATTAAGCGCAAAAAAATGTGCAAAAACTGGCGAAAGTTACCTTGGAGCTACTCGGTGTTGGGTGTGCCTGAGGGTGGTGTTTGTAAGTGCTTACACGCGCGGAAGCGCAGAGCTTATGGTCTGTTTTAAGTTTTCTTACGAATGCTGATACATCTACATCGCCTGAGGTGACATAACCCGGCATGATCTAATTCCCCGTAAATGGTCACGGAGGTCGGTGCCCTAATACTGCCCAATACTGCGAACTACTTTGGGTAAAGACGTCGGCCTTCGGTTGTTGAAGTTCCGTTTTTCTTTATGTTCATTCAGTATAGCTAAATCTATGTAAAGTACAGATAGTCATTAAAAACTACTCTTCTCATTCAGGAAGTGCAAGTAGCTTTTGGCTGTTTCGGAGCGAAACCGGCCATGCAATAAGCGCTAAAATTGGCTTCGTATTTGGGTGAGGTTTCAGTAAACTCCCGGGACATCATTGATCGCATTCGCGCATTTAAGGAAAACTCTTGGCCGATAAGCCTGCTCCAAGCCTGTTAAAATCCAGTTCCATTGTGGCCGCCTTTACCTTTTTGTCGCGGGTCTTGGGCTTGGCCAGAGATATAGTGCTGGCACGTATCATTG
>ENA-OSET01004643-OSET01004643.1-sediment-metagenome-genome-assembly--contig:-NODE-4643-length-12051-cov-32.715634_pt1 | contig 12051 bp, 10 predicted proteins | sample MGYA00237882_ERZ534229 | MGnify/ENA primary metagenome ERZ534229 (study PRJEB26408, sample SAMN06266212) | sediment metagenome | isolation source: Hudson Canyon methane seep mesocosm | place...
CCACGAAACACAAAAAACCCCAAATAAACAAAAAAAACCCTTTCTCACCACTTTTCACCACTTGGTAGCAACTATAGTTTTCTATTTATTCCACGTCAAGAGCGTTTCTCATTAAAATCTTTCTTTTTCAACAACGACTTAGGGGACTTTTAAAAGTCTAACGATTTAACAAAAACACCACCAAACAAAATGCTTTTTTTATCATTAGCTTAATGATTTTTTGTAATGTAGATTATCACCAGAAGTCCCAGCAGAAAAATCAGCCTTTTCTAATGTAGATCTTAAAAAAAAACATAAAAATCTCGGCACTAATTACCTGACTAACTGAGATGAATTTTCTGAATAGAAAATACTTTAGAAATACTAGAGCAATTGATAACTATCAAAAAGTTATTCAAGGATAATTCAAGCAATAAGGAAACATATCACGCAAAGAGCTCAGAAGACTTGGTCGTCGCACCAGAGATAGCGCAGCGTTTAAAGGTTCGTTTTTAGAGAAAAAACGCATTACATATAAAAAAAGAGTTGGCCTGTAAGCCGGGTTCTGTCGAGAACAGCCATTCATCTGGGCCGTCAGTCGCCTAACGGCTCAAGCAATCTACCCAGGAGCCGCGCGGGCCACGCGTCTGCTCCTCTATTTGATCTTGCTCCAGGTGGGGTTTACCCTGCCACTGCTGTTACCAGCAAGCGCGGTGCGCTCTTACCGCACCATTTCACCCTTACCTGACCTCTCGAAAGCGGTCGGGCGGTCTATTTTCTGCGGCACTTTCCGTAGGCTCACGCCTCCCAGGCGTTACCTGGCACCTTGCCCATTGGAGCCCGGACTTTCCTCCATCTTATCTAACGATAAAACAGCGACTGCTCGGCCAACTCTAGACTGAAATTGTACAGTATTTATTCCGTCAAAACACCCACAATAAACGATATAAATAATCCCATAAGTTCTCGCAGTGCGAATTAACTCTCTCCAAAGAGAAAGGCCGGAGTGAATTCAACGCTTATGTGGAAACTTTTGGAATGATTAATAAAGGAGATAGGTGTGCATAAAAAAGGACTAAACCCAAAGATCACCTAGACCCCATTCTAAATTAAGGAGCACCCAATTCCCCTCTATTGCTCATTCAATTGCAAAGCTGCCTGATATAACACTTTTTTTCTGGCACCCGTTATTTCAACAGCCATTGCAACGGCTGTTTTTATCGAACATTCTTTCATTAACACTAACAAGATTCTTTTTTGCTCATCTGTAATTTCGGCAGTGTGCTTTTCAATAACAGCGCCTTCAACTAAAACAACAAATTCCCCCTTTTGCATATTCGCATCATCCTTAACCCGCTGCAAAACATTAGCCAAAGAATCATTAACCACTGTCTCATACAGTTTTGTTAACTCTCTTGCTAAAACGATACGCCTATCTACTGAAATAACTTGCGCCAAGTCCTCAAGAGAAGCCTTTATTCTGTGACTGGACTCATAAAAAACCCAAGTAGCTGTTTCATTTTCCCTTGCTGTAAAAAATGTTTTTCTAGCCGATGATGTTCTAGGCAAGAATCCTTCAAAAACAAACCGTGTAACAGGCAATCCAGACACTGACAAGGCTGCAATTAAGGCACATGCACCAGGAATTGGCGATACCTCTATTCCTTGCTGCTTTGCTAGCTTAACCAAAGGCATACCAGGATCACTTAGCAACGGCGTACCCGCATCGGACACTAGAGCGACATTCAATCCTTGCTTCATTTTCTCAATCAGTCCGGGCGCGGCTTTTTCTTCATTATGCTGATGTACCGCTAATAACTTATTGTTAATCGCATAATGCTGTAACAACATTTTCACATGCCGAGTGTCTTCAGCAGCTATTAAATCAACCTTTTTTAAAATTTCAACCGCCCTATAGCTAAAATCTGCTAAATTACCTATAGGTGTTGCAACAACGTATAATTTACCGCACATTTGATAACCAACTTTTCATACCGATTCCTAAGCAAAGGCCAGTCCATTGATGAACCGCCATTATTTTATATCACTGATTTTCTACACTTTGTCTCTTAGCGGCTGCGCGAATGCCCCCCACCAGAAACATTTATCCCTGAATGAAACGATCAAAGCAGAGTCATTCACTCAAAAAGGCCAATACAAACAAGCTGCCAATCTTTATAAAACATTAGCCCAGACTAAGCCTGTCCATAAGGATCAGTTTAACCTATTAGCCGCCGAAGCATTTGTCCAATCAGGCGACAGCCTGTCTGCAAACACCCATGCTGATACAATAAACCCTGCATCATTATCTGCCGAACAGCGAAATAGATTACACTTATTATATGCGCAAATATTTCTTAGCAATGGCGAAGCAGAGCAGGCCCTTAATCAACTAAGTACGACTCAACCATACACACTAAAAACAGACAACCAAATTGTTTTTTATCAATCCTTGGCTTTTGCCTATTCTCTAACAGGGGAGCACTTAAAAAGCGCTCAAGCTCGCATTGAGTTATCCCCCTTACTGACAAACATTCCGCAACAGCACGATAATAATCGAGCTATTTTAAATTCATTAAGCTTATTAGCACCACAAACACTCGCGCTGCAACAACCCGTTGCACAGAATACTTTAAGTGGATGGATTGCTTTAACCCGTTTAATAAAAATAAGCCATCAACAACAAAACCCGGACGAGTTTAACATCCACTTAAATGAATGGCGGTATTCATTCCCTCAACACCCTGCTAATTTTGGTTTTTTACAAGAATACCTTGAAGGTTCTTCACACAGCTTTAAGCGCCCTAATGCCATTGCCATTTTACTACCGGAATCGGGTCGATATGCACCCGCCGCTCAAGTAATAAAACAAGGCTTTCTAGCCGCCTACAACCAAGCCGAAGATAGATTTCAACCACCCATTCGTTTTTATGATAGCGCATTAACAGACCCCATCAGCTTATACCACCAAGCCATATCAGAAGGTGCTGAGTTGGTTATTGGCCCGCTCAGTAAAGAAAATATTCAAAACCTAGCTTTAAGCACCCCACTGACTACTCCTGTTTTAGCCCTAAACCATGTTCAAAATTTAGTAAAAAATAATTTATTTCAATTTGGCCTAAGCCCTATTGATGATACTAGGCAAATCACTGCAGAAGCCTCAAAAAAAGGTCTAAACAAAGCACTTATACTTACACCAGAAACAAAACAAGGCCTGCGTATGGCTGAATTTTTAACACAATCAGCGCAACAAAATGACACCAGCATTCTTGAGACGCAATATTACAATCCAAAAAACAATGACTTTTCTCAGCCAATAAAAGACTTACTGAACCTGGATGAGAGTAAATATCGCTACTCACGCCTTAAACGCATACTGGGCAAAAACATTGCTTATACAGAGCGTAGACGTCAGGATGTTGATGCAATTTTTTTATCAGCCAGCACTATTATCGCTCGCTCCATTTACCCACAACTCCGATTTTACCGTGCCACAAAAGTCCCTACGTATAGCACCTCATCAATCTATTCTGGCAGCCCTAACCCAGCTTTAGATATTGACCTAAACAATATTACTTTTTGCGATATTCCCTGGGTCTTTGCTAATAAATATACAGGGGTATTAAGCAAAGAAATGTTGTCCGAACTATGGCAACCTCTTCCAAGAAAATACCTAAGACTTGTTGCTTTAGGCATTGACAGCTTTAATATCATTACCCATATTGCAGATTTAAATACCACACCCTATGAAGGTGCAACAGGCTCTCTATCAATTAATGCAGAAAATAGAGTTACTCGTCAATTAAGTTGTGCAAAATTTGTGAATGGCGCCCCTTTATTATTAAACCCTGTAGAAATCCTCGACACTACGGATGAAACCATGATTTATTCAGATGATTTTTCCCAATAACCCACTCCCCTCACATCTTTTACGCGGAGAACTGTCTGAACAACAAGCCTGTACTTATTTATTAAAACAAGGCTTAACGCTTATCGAGACAAACTTCTCCTGTAAACATGGAGAGCTCGATCTGATTATGCGTGACAATAAAACACTGGTCATTATTGAGGTAAGATTCCGAAAATCCAACAAATTTGGTGGTGCCTTAGAAAGCATTACGAAAAAAAAACAATCCCGTATAATAGCCGCCACACAGTACTATTTATCAACAAAAAAATTCGACAGCCCTCTTCGTTTTGATGTTATTGCCATGTCTAGTGACACCGATATCAATTGGATAAAAAATGCATTTTAAGTTTCTTTAAATAAATACCGACCATGAGCCTACAAGACCGAATTATCAATCATTTCTCTGATAGCATACAAACCAAACAAGATGCCATGGCAAGCCTATGTGAATTGATTGAGTTTGCATCCCAAAAACTGGTTGAATCACTGATTAATGATAAAAAAATCCTTACTTGTGGCAATGGTGGCTCAGCAGGTGATGCCCAACACTTTTCTTCAGAAATGTTAAATCGTTATGAGCGAGAACGCCCAGCGCTTCCAGCCATTGCGCTAACAACGGACACCCTCACCTTAACCTCAATAGCTAACGACTATCATTTCGATGAAGTCTATTCCAAGCAGATTCGCGCATTAGGCCAGCCCGGGGACATACTTCTCGTCTATACAACCAGTGGCAATTCAAGCAATATAATCAGCGCGATCAAAGCCGCCCATGACAAAGAAATCAGCATTATTGCTATAACAGGTAAAGACGGGGGCAAGCTCGCTACAGTTTTAAACGAATTTGACCTTGAAATTCGCGTGCCATCGCAATCTACCGCGCGCATTCAGGAAGTTCACTTACTTATCACCCACTGCCTCTGCGACCTTATCGACCATCAGCTTTTTGGGGATTAATCATGAATATAAACACATTGGTCCTTGCTGTTGTTTTCCAGTTGTTATTATCCGCATGCTCCACTATTGCAACGGGTAGTGCTGAAGTCACGGGGCTTTCTTTATTACATGACAGAAGAACCAGTGAAGCTCTATTGGTTGACGAGCGTATTGAGATTACTGCAAGCTATGAATTAAACTCTCGCGATGATACCCGTAAGGAATGCCACTTTAATGTCACTGCATACAATGGACTGGTATTAGTCACTGGTGAAGCACCCACTGCAAAGTTGCGAGATAAAATCATTGCACTTATACAAGTCATCCCCGGTGTAAAATTAATTCATAACGAATTAAAAGTTGCCCCCCTTTCTTCATTTGCTACTCGCTCTCATGACACCTTAATCACAACTAAAGTTAAATCATCGCTCAGCAACATAAAAAACCTACCCGGCTTTGATGCCACTCGAATTAAAGTCATCACAGAAAGTGGCACTGTTTTTTTGCTGGGTTTAGTTCACAAAAATGAAGGCGCCACTGCAACTGAAATTACGAGAAGAACATCAGGGGTCAAACAAGTTGTACAAGTTTTTGAATATATCAATTAACTAAGGGACTTCCCAAGGCCTACTACAGCAACAAAGAATAACTCTGCATCATATTTCCATTCTTAAGGGAGCTGGAAGCAAATAATCACCCAATCTTGCTGGTCTTTTTGTCCGTCTTCAGCAGTGTAGCAAAAGTTGCGTAGCCTGCTATGCGCCTCTTGCTACACTGCTGAAGACAAACAAAAATCCTGCCCAATAATGGATGATTATTTATTTCCAGCTCCCTAAACTGTCATTTTTCATGGATAATGGCAGGTTCGATGTACCTTCACCACTTCAAAAACGATGAAACAAAAGCTGGAAACTCTGCTTCAACAAACAGTTGAAAACCTTAAATCTAAAGGTATTCTTGACCAAGACTTAAGTCCAAACATTAATGTTGAACGCGCAAAAGATACCAAACACGGTGATTTTGCCACCAACCTAGCCATGATGCTAGCAAAACCAGCGAAAACAAACCCCAGGCAATTAGCTGAAAAAATCATTGAATGCTTTCCTGATGATGCCAGTATTACTAATATCGAAATTGCCGGCCCTGGTTTTATCAATTTTTTCATCGCCGCTGACAGCCAATTTCAGGTCATCAAACAAATTCATGATGCAGGAAAGCAATTTGGTTTAAGCAACATTGGTGCAGGAAAAAAAGTACAAGTCGAATTTGTTTCTGCAAACCCAACAGGCCCATTACATGTAGGCCATGGCCGAGGAGCAGCCTACGGATCAGCAGTTGCGGATTTATTAACCGCTGTCGGTTTTGATGTCTCTAAAGAATATTACATTAACGATGCCGGCAGGCAAATGGATATACTCGCCACCAGCATTTGGTTACGCTACCTTGAAGAATGCGGCGAAACCGTTACCTTTCCAAGCAATGGCTACCGCGGTGAATACATCAGAGATATTGCTTTTTCTATTCACAAAAATACCGGCAATGACTATCGTCGACCTGCAGATTTAGTTTTAGAAGACATTCCAGCGGATGAACCTCAGGGCGGAGACAAAGAAAAACATATTGATGCCCTAATAGATCGCTCAAAAACACTATTAGGCGAGTCGCTATATCACGATTTATTCCAGGCCGGTCTATCGGTTATTCTTGATGACATTAAAGATGACCTGGAAGAATTTGGCGTTACTTACCAACAATGGTTTTCTGAACGCGTATTAATGGAAGACGGCTCTATAAAAGAAGCCCTAAAGCGCCTAGATGATGCTGGCTATTTATACTCTAAAGAAGGGGCAACCTGGTTTGCATCCACACGCTTGGGTGATGATAAAGATCGCGTTGTGGTAAGAGATAATGGTCAGTCTACCTATTTTGCTTCTGATATTGCTTACCATATGAATAAGCTAGACAGAGGTTTTGATGAGATTATCAATATTTGGGGATCAGATCACCACGGCTATATTCCTCGAGTAAGAGCCGCAATGACTGCTTTAGGTGCTGACGAATCTAAACTTAAAGTATTATTGGTTCAATTTGCAATATTGTACCGGGGCACTGAAAAAGTCCCCATGTCCACCCGTTCAGGTGAATTTGTCACCCTTCGTCAACTACGAAGCGAAGTCGGCAAAGATGCTGCCCGCTTTTTTTACGTGATGAGAAAGTCTGAACAACATATGGATTTTGATTTAAAACTGGCGACCTCTAAAACCAATGAAAATCCAGTTTTTTATGTGCAATATGCACATGCCCGTGTATGTAGCGTATTACGCCAGCTAGACGAGAAAGGTTTACAAAAAGATCTCGTTCTAGGCATGGAAAATTTAAACACTCTCACTGAAGAGGCCGAAACCACATTGATTACTGCCTTATCAAAGTACCCTGAAGTGCTAGAGCGCTCAGCCATACAACACGAACCTCACCAATTGATTCAATACTTGCGTGAGCTGGCAAACAATTTCCACAGTTATTACAATGCTCACCAGTTTATTGTAGACGATGCAAAATTAAGAAATGCAAGACTCTACCTTATCTGCGCAACCAAACAAGTGTTAGCAAATGGCCTATCTCTATTAAATATTAATACACCTGAGTCAATGTAATGGCTAGAGATTATAAATACAGAGCCAATCAAAACAAAAGAAAACCCCAGCAGACTAAAGTTGCCTGGTGGAAATGGGTCTTAGTGCTTTTATTGATTTCTGTATTTATATTCTTTTTAGTTTTTTTAGACAATTCTGCACCGGAAGAGAACAATAAAACGCTTCCTGTTAGCAAAAAATCAAAGCCGTCCAAACCTAAACACCAAAACAAAAAACCGGAGCAACCTCGCTTTGATTTTTATACCATACTGCCCGAAACTGAAATAATCGTTCCCGATTACGAAATAAACACACGCAGTCGCGAAGAGCAGTTAGGCAAGAGCAAATCAACCAAGTATCTTATGCAAGCCGGTTCATTTAGAGACTTTTCAGAAGCAGATAAACTACGCGCACGCTTAGCCCTAATGGGCATTGAGTCTAGAGTTGAAAAAGCAAGAGTAGGCAATGCAACCTGGAATAGAGTAAAGATGGGGCCTTATAGCCAATCCTCTAGCGTTTCTACTATTAAGAAGCGCTTAAAAAGCAATGGGATTGATGTTATCGTTACAGAAACAAAATCATAACCCATACCAACGCTTCTAGCAGAAACAAAGATACGAACTTATCATGCCTAACTCATTTTTTTAATTTCTGAAAATGGTTTTTCAAAGCTCTCTGCTGTTAACCTTCATCTTGCTCATCACTTTCTTCCTCTTCATTCGACATGTCTGAAATTTCCTTTAAGCGGGAAACCACCTTAAAGTTAATTGAATCTTCAGGGTAACTCCCTTCTGAATCCATTTCCCCTGCGGCTTGAGACATTAATACTTCTAATGTCTCATTCACATTTGAAACGGTATAAATATGAAATGCTCCTTTTTCAACCGCATCAATCACTTCTTGCTTTAACATCAAATTAGATTTATTAGAAATAGGAATAATCACCCCATTCTGACCGTCTAACCCTCTTGCCTGACAAAGCTTGAAAAAACCTTCAATTTTTTCATTCACTCCGCCAATAGCTTGCACTTCGCCATATTGATTAATTGACCCTGTTATTGCAAAACCTTGTTTGACAGGAATACGGGTTAAAGCAGAAATCAAACAACAAAGCTCGGCTAATGAAGCACTGTCACCATCGATATATCCATAGGATTGCTCCAGAGCAATACTGGCAGAAATGGCCAAGGGGAATTCTTGAGCATAACAATGCCCTAGATAGCCCGTTAAGATCATCACACCTTTTGAGTGTATTGCCTGACCCAATTCAGCTTCTCTTTCCACATCAACAATACCTCGCGAACCAGGGTAAACGGTGGTGGTTATTCTAGCGGGTGCCCCAAAGCTACTACCGCCCACCTCCATCACGGTTAATCCATTGATCTTTCCAACCGCCTCACCCTCGGTATCAATCAAAATGGTACCGTCTATCATTTCTTCAAGTATTTCTTCTGCTATCCGGCCGCTACGCATTTCCTTTGCCAATAAAGCATATTCAATTTGTGCTTTATCAATCTCTGTTATGCCATCACCAACACATAATTGATTTGCTTCACCAATCACCTCTAAAGAATCGTTAATACGTGCAGACAAGCGGTTTTGGTTTTCAGACAAGCGACAACTATGCTCAATCAGACGGGCAATAGCGGCTTTAGTTAAAGGCAAAGCACCTGAGTCTGATGCTTGTTTCACCATCAATGCGACAAACTGCTTGATCGAATCATTCGTGACCTTAATATGGTTTCCAAAATCAGCCAAAACTCGAAACATTTCGTTAAATTCATTATCCATATCCTCCAATAGATAATAAATATCCCTAGGTCCAACTAAAATAACTTTGACATTAAGCGGGATAACTTCAGGCTTTAGGGTAATGGTATTGACGCCATATTCAGAATAAGGCGATTCTATTTCTATTTTCCCCGCTTTTAAAGCACGCTTTAAGCCTTCCCAAACAAACGGGTAAGTCAGAATTTTTTCTGCATCCAGAATGAGATACCCCCCATTCGCCTTATGCAGCGACCCAGAACAAATACGTCGATAAGTGGTTATTAAAGCCCCTTGGTCGCTCATATATTCGATTCGACCGAACAAGTTCTGATAAGTTGGGTGTGATTCATAAATGACAGGAGCACCACTTTCAACTTTATAATCAACCAATACATTAGGCATGTATTGCTCGGTTAGAATCAATCGCTTAGTGGTATTGTCTTTTATATCTTGTGCTCTAGATGGCATTAGAAAGTCAGTAATTGACTCTTCTACATCTTTTTTAAACTCTGCCAGATAAGTGATCACATCATCGGTATTTTGATAACTCTGATTCAACTCATCAAATAGTGGATCAATAGCCAAACCAATCGTATCGCTATCCAATTGTTTGGTTTCATCAACCATGGTTCTACGCCATTGAGGCAGCTCCAGCAACATCTCACCTAAATAAGCTTCTAGCTCTTCAGTATGCTTATGAAAAGCCTCTCTCTCCAGTTGAGGCAGCATGGTGAATTGGTCTTCATCTAATGCTTTATTGTCCCTAATCGGTAAAAAGGTGATGGTATCGCTTTCTCTGTATAGAGCCACACTCATGTCTTCAGCTTTCTTATCAACCAGGTCAATAGCTGCATTATATTGCTGGTTAAAGCGGCGTTCTATTGCTGTTTTCTTTTGCTGGTAGCTTGGGCTTTCAAAAGCAGAGGGAAATGTCGCTAATAAATTATCAATTAACTGCTCAATATCTTTAGTAAACAGTTGAGCTTGCCCCGCATGCAATTGAATGGAAATGGGCTCACGCGGATTATCAAAATTATCAACATAAGCATAGGATGGCGGAGCCTCCTGATTCTCTGCTAACGCTGTCAAATAATTGGTAATCATTGACAACCGACCGGTTCCAGGCTCCCCCATAACAAAAATATTGTAGCCTGGTTTTTTCATAGCAACACCAAACTCTAAAGCGGATTGCGCTCTAGCCTGCCCTAAAATAGTCGCACTTTGTTTAGAAGGCTCCGGAATTAACAGGCTTTCAGGGTCGATATTTAATTTTAACGAAGCTATAGGGACTTTTAAATGTTCAGTCATGAGAGGTTTTACAATAGAAAAATAGAAAGAGCGGACTGAAGTCCGTCCTACTTAAAAACTTATCAACAAAAGGATAGTGTTCGGAGTGCAAAAACATGTTTTTGCACTCCTCTATGATATTCTGCAATCTCTTGCATAGTTGATAAAAAAATGACCAGTCTGGTTGGCTATTTGTTTTTTCAGCCACCTTGTTTAAAATCAGTCATCACTCACCTTTAATAAGTGACTCATCTTATCAACTTTAGTTTTGAGATAAACCTGATTATCACCATGAACAGGCGCTTCTACAGGAATTCGCTGGTTCACTTTAATCCCCAGCTTAACTAAGCCTTCAATCTTGTTTGGGTTATTGGTAATCAAAGAAATCGATCTTACTTTCAGGTCTTCTAGCATTAAAGCCGCAAAGTCATACTCTCTTTCATCTGCCAAATGCCCCAAATGAATATTAGCATCAACAGTATCCAAGCCTTCATCCTGAAGATTATAAGCCTGTAATTTTTTAAGCAAACCAATTCCACGACCTTCTTGCCGCAAATAAATCAATATACCGTTTCCTGCTTCATTAATAAGTTTTAACGCCATATCCAACTGTTCGCCACAATCACAGCGCCTGGAGCCTAAAACGTCACCCGTAAAACATTCCGAATGGATCCGAACAGGAACATCTTCAGCCCCCTCCACATCCCCTTTGACCAGTGCTATATGCTCCTTTTTATCGACATTATTGCTAAAATAATGCAGCGTAAACTCGCCATGGGCGGTTGGAATTCGTGTTTGAACTAAATTTTCTAATTGTGGTTTCACATGCTTAACTTGCTATTTCAATACTGACTATTCTACTACTGTGAGACAGGTAAAATCTATAAAGTAAAACCTTAAAATAAGTAACTTATTTATTCCATACAAAAAATATTGTTTTTATGATCTTTTCAAGCTAAACTCAGTGCTCGTGAATAATCTATCTAATAATCACGCACGCAATCCTTCAAACCAACTAAGAGCAATTAAAAATGGCTGAAATTAAATACTCTGGCATTATTGTCAGTGAAACAGACAAAAATGGCATCATTACTCAAGCAAACGATGTATTCCAAGAAGTCGCTGGTTATACAGAAGCTGAACTTATTGGTGCAAACCATAACCTAGTTCGCCACCCGGACATGCCTCGTGCAGCATTTAACCTAGTATGGAGCATTATCAAAACAGGTAAAGAAGTTCGTGCTTTTGTAATAAACCAGGCAAAGAATGGCGACCATTACTGGGTATTAGCGACTATTACTCCAACTGCAGATGGTTATCATGCAGAAAGAGTTGCACCAAACCCAGATACAATCAACGATGTTGTTGCACCTTTATACAAGCAAATGCGTGATAAAGAAGCTGAAACAAACTTTGATGATGCAGGTATGGAAGCGTCTACAAAGATTTTACTGGATGTCCTAGCTGATAAAGGCTTATCGTATGATGAATTGATTAATGCGCTTGCTGGTGCATAATTTATTTTTCTACAGTGCA
>ENA-OSET01004644-OSET01004644.1-sediment-metagenome-genome-assembly--contig:-NODE-4644-length-12050-cov-9.986971_pt1 | contig 12050 bp, 6 predicted proteins | sample MGYA00237882_ERZ534229 | MGnify/ENA primary metagenome ERZ534229 (study PRJEB26408, sample SAMN06266212) | sediment metagenome | isolation source: Hudson Canyon methane seep mesocosm | place: USA:Hudson...
CGCCAGAAGACAACACAGCGACGCAGGTTTGGCTTAGCAAGATCTCTTCCCGCCCAAGCGCAAAAGCGTAAGGCCACCATAAACCCACTCAAAAGGCGCGCTTCGCAGCGTCTTTTTTGTTGTGCATCAGTAATTTGGAAAGAGAATTGAATACCCTCATCAACTGAACCAATAACACCAGAACTTAATACTGATGGCACTTCTTCAATTGGAGTGTAAACTCCTAAAATAGGATCTAAATATTGGTTCACAATTCCTGTAACATCATCATTAATATCTGATCTGAATACAAGTCTTGCTTTATCAGGATCATCTAAATCAGTAACTGAAACAGTTGAGTTTTTTAATTGATAAACTAAATAACCTTGGAACTCATAATTAGGATAATTTAAAAGATTTTCTGGTTTTGTAATATAAGGATCTTTCTCAGAGTAAGACTCATCAATATTATTTGAAGTAGCACCATTTGATAAAGTGAAAATTAACTCTTTATCTAACTCACGAACTGTTAAATCTGGAGCATCTGGTCCGTTTAAGATATTAAAGTTATTATCAAATAAAGCTTGTGCTTCTCTATCATAAATTTTAAGCAACTGAACAGATGCAGTTTGCCCACCTGATTTTGCTCTTGCCCATACCACACCAGTTGTAATAACATTTACAGCACCCGGCTGTAAAGTAAAGGCTCCTGCTGATTGTAAGAATCTTCTATCAGCCGGCACATTTCCAGCAGTTACCTCTGTCCACTCTGTCCCAGCAAAAGATGCGTCAGAAGTTCCAGGGAACATAAAATTACACTCATCAGTTGTTGAGCCTGATCCTCCACCATGCCCATCTCCACCATAAGTCATAGGGACATTATCTTTCCAAATACCTCTCAAGTAGTTGTAAATATCTGTTCCACTTTCAGGGTTACCCATAGTAGTAAAGTCATTGTTATAATAAACAAATTTTGACATGATAATTTGCTCACGTTCTTGTGGGTCATCAATTAAACCATTATTATTATTGTCTAAACCATCAAACCCTTCATCTATTAATCCATCTCTATCGTTATCAAGTCCATCATTTGGGTCGGATAAAGGTCCTTGGAAGAAATCAACTCCAATAGCAGGTGGATTAAATCCGTAACCATCAGCCCCTTCATCTTCAGCATCTCCATTATAACAAATACCTAATCCAAGATTTACATCACAACCTACATAATCATCAAGATAATACCCTAAATCAGGATCTACCCATTGCCCAAAATAAGTATCATTTAAAGGTAGTGTTGAACGGTTAATTACCTTATAATTGTAAAAAGTCATATCATTCACTTCATTATCGGCAGTAAATCCAAATGCTTGTGCATGAATCTCTAAACCTAAAGGTTCAGCTTCAGTTTCTGTATGAATATTTCCTTTATCATTAAAAATCCAGAATAAAGTTTGATCACCAAACAATCTAGCATTATCATTTGTTCCGGTAATATTATAATCAGGATAATCACCATCATACGGCTCATAGATATCATTTCCGTTTGCATCAAAGAAAGGCGCTAAAAACTCATCTTGTCCTAGTGTCTCATCACCATGAGCTGGCCATTCTAAGATTGAATTAGGAATAACATAAGTAGGATCGGTAGCAAAACGAGCAACATATTCCTCTACTTCTGAACGATCTAATTTGAAATGTTTATCCCAAGTTACGCACTCATCAGCTGATATTGTTGCATTATTTACATTTAAAGGTCCAGGCCAAAAATCATTACCAGATTGACGGTAAGTCATTGCAGCAACTTTCAATTGCCCCCCATCATCAACACCACCAATCCAAAGTGCACCTGCAAACATTGAATTCTTTTTACTTCCTTTAGGAATTTCATATTGTGCGTCAGCTAAATCCCACCACATATCTCCTCCACCCATAATGGTAGTTCTTACATTATTTACATCCAAGTCAGTTTTAGATTTTGAAGGATTACAACCAGCAGCTACCCTTGTATTAACTACAGAAGTTACTCCAGGATTTGGAACATTCTCTTTCGCCATCAATGCAATACTATAGAATGCAAATGATAATGTTACTATTTGTTTAATTTTATTATTCATAAAAAATCTATTTTTCTTTTTTACTAGTTATTTTATTAAAATTGGAAGCTTATACCTGCTCTCCACATTCTAGGTAAACTATAATGCGAAGGATTGTTTACGGCCAATGAATATAAGTATCTGAAAGATTCAGGGTCATTTTGCGCATCAATAGTATTTTGTGCTGCTGATGAAGTTAAATATCCATCATCATTAGGGTTACCTGTTGCACGATAAACACTCATTATATTTTTAGCATCCAATAAGTTTTGAACTTGAACATATACATTTATGTGTGAACTCTTTTTATCACTCCACTTAATTTCAAATTCTTTATTAACTTTAGCATTAATACGGAATTGCCAAGGCAAACGAGATCCATTTAAACTTCCTTCAAGTGTTGATCTGTCATTAATCCCACTTGCTGCTTCTTGTGTTATGTTAGATTGTTTAGAATAAGGAGTTCCTGAACCTGCAGAGAACATTACATTCGCACCTGCATTCTCAAATACTTTTGTTCCAAACAATAAAGGGCCATTATAATCCTTTCCTTCTCCATAATGATAATCAACAGATGCAGATACCGCATGTCTTTGATCGTAATCAAGTGGAGTTAATGTTCTTAAGTTAGGCTGTCCTGTATTTACTAAACTTGCACCTGAAGTTGCAGAAGAACCTGTACCATCAGCAAATTGTAAAGTATAATTAGCAGTCATCTGAACATTATTTGTTCTTCTTAAATCATAGTTTACAGACATACCTTTTACTGTACTAAAGTCAATATTGCCATAAGTATAATACTGTGCAGGATAAGCAGAAAGCACATTAGTTACCTGAACCATATCTCTTAACTCTTTATAGAATGCAGATATTTTTAATGCCGATTTTAAAGATAATGTTTTTGCAAATCCTAACTCATAATCAACATTTTTTTCAGGCTTCAAATTAGGGTTATTTAATCTTTCACCAACTCTGTCGGCCATAAATAAATAATCAACTGGTTCTAATCTATTCCCTGTAGGAGGTCTTTGTGTTAACACATCATAATGCGCAAAGAATTGAGCCTCATCAGAAATAGGGAAAGAGAATGCAATCCTAGGCATAAACACTACATCAGGAGTATAATCTTCAAACGCTTCATTAACATTTACTATTCCTTTTGCAGCTGATTCTGCATCTTTTAAATAAGGAGCAATTTTACCACCAGCAGCTTCAGCTAATAAAGAAGGGTCAGAAATTTCTAAACCTTCAGCATTATACCAAGTATCACCATCATTATTTCTATAACCTACAATTGCTGATGGATTATCAACATCATCAACATATACAACATAATCATTACCAATAGTTGAAGGGATGGTAGTAGAATTAATTAAATCCATATTAGCACCAGCAGTATATGCACTATATAATAAGTGTTGATCCTTTAATACTTTTTGATTGGCATCATAACGATCTACCCTAACACCTACATTAAAAATTAAATCGTCAATTGCAAATTTATCTTGGATGTAACCTGCAGTATAAATTGGATTAAAAGGAGCAATTAATCTTTTACTACCCTCTTCTGTAAAGAAGTTAGTCAAAGATGCATCTCCATCAGTTTTATTACCATAAATATCAAATCCATAGTAATATACAAGTGACGAACCGTTATTCAACAACTCATCTTCACTAAACATATCTAAAGAGTAAGTTGAAGGATCGTAAGAATCAATATCAATAAAGTCAGTTCCATTAGGATCTAACCCTAAAGCATTTCTTAAATTTCTATCAAAATCTGATTGTTCCTCTGCAATAAATAATCTATCATAATTAATCGTATCTTGGAAAATACCATTTGCATCAAATACTGGATCAGGATTTAATAAATCACGCTCTAAAATATGCTTATTTGCATGCTGCCTCATTAAGCCCCATAAACTTTTTGGCCCAATTCCCCAATAGTAATCTTTTCTCTGCTCAAATTCAAAACCAAAAGAAAACTCATGTGATTTTACATCAGCAGACCCAGAAGCCTTAAAAGTTGATTGAGTATTTTCTTGCTTGTAAGTCCAACCAGGTGAAGAACCGTGATTACTAAACAAAGAATAAACTGATGAAGGAGAATCTCCATTCATTAACCCTTGCCCTTGTAAATCAGCCGCAGTTCTAATCACACCATCATTAGAAGCATCAACACCAAATAGACTCATAATTGGAGACATGTAGGAGTTCCCCCCGTATTCAGAAAACATATCATAATAAGCTTGAGTATAATTTACTAAACCAGGGTTAATATCACTCGCTTCAAAAGTATAAAGTGTATCTGCCCAACCCGTTAAAGTCTGACCTGAATAAAGAATTCCTGAAGCAGAATCAACTGCAGTACCCCTTTGATAAATAGGCGCTTTATAAGTATTAAACTTTCCTACATAACCATAGTTAAAAATATCAGTGCCATGGTTAGCATCTCCATAAGTATATTTATTGTTTGTGTAATCTCCTTGTATAGTAAAGAATGCATTTTTAATAATTGATGCACTTTCATCTGAATTTGATTCTTCAGAACCAAACTTCTGAGTCAACTTACCAAACAAACGATAAGTAGTTTGAGAAGTATTTACATTTCCATCCCAAGACATCATTGAATAATCTTTATCATAATCATTACTCTCTCTTGCATAAACAGAACCTCCTAAAGATAAGAAAGTATTATTTGATGGTTTAAAATCTAACTTCCCAGAAATATTAATTCTTTTTTGATTAGTGTTCAATTTAGCATCAACTAATTCAAAATCGCTTTCTTTCAAAAACTCAGAAGAACTTAATAAACCTGCATTTGCATTAGGAGCTAATACAAAAGGATTTGCTTTTAAATCAGCTAAAACATCATTCTTGACTTTCCACATTCCAATTGCAGAAGGGTCAGTGTCATCAACACTTCTTAGCTCTCCTGAAAGGAAATAACCTAAAATAGAACTTCCTTTAGAGCCATCAGTATTTCTCTTTTTTAAGATAGGTCCAGACAAAGAAAAACCTAATAAATTGTAATTATAACTATCAAATAATGATGATGACTCATACTCCAAACCTCCAAACATTTTATTAGAAGGACCCTTTGTAGTAACAGAAATAATTCCTCCTGTAGCATCACCATATTGTGCAGGAACACCACCAGTAATTACAGTAATCTGCTCAATACCAGAAGTAGGAACTCCCATAGCACCTCTCACTTTAATCCCATCAATATAATATTCAGTAGCATCAGAACGAGACCCTCTTACATTAACACCTTCACCCTCATCTTTCTGGTAAATACCTGCAGTAGTTGCGGCCACAGAACTTATATTTCTTGTAGGCAAGGCCACAATTTCCTCAGCAGTTTTTGTTTCACCTGATAAGTTATCTTGATCAAGTAAAGGTTTCTTGTAAGCAATAATTTTTACCTCACCAATTGCAATACCTTCTTGCAGTTGAACATCTTGCTTTGTAATCTTGTTAGACGATACAATTACTCCTGTAATTTCAACAGCCCCATAACCTACAAAAGTTGCTTTTACAGTATAATTACCTGGCACTAAAGGCTTAATTGTATAGTTTCCATCAAAATCAGTAGTAGTACCACCAATTTGATTTCCGCCTTTTTCTGCCACAATATTAGCAAAAGGAACTGGCTCCCCAGTCATGGCATCAGTAATTACTCCCTTAAGAGATCCTGTTTGAGCAAAAGCAAAAGTTGTTGTTAATGCAAATGCTACTATTAAATAAATTTTTCTCGACATATTCTAATTTTAAAGGCCGTAAAGATATAAATATTTTCATATTAATAAAGGGAATAAATCTCATTTATTTTACCTAAGATTGCAGGCATGAAAAAGCTTATTTACATTCTAACAATCAATATTTTAGCAATCAGCTGTAACACAAAAGATAATTACATACAAGAAGTTTATGTAAATGAGTATGTGAATTTAAGCTTACCCGAATATAGTGAAATTGTAATATCAGGAAGTGCAATTTTTATTGAAGGCGGAGTGGAAGGAATAATTATTTACCATGGAGTTGGCAATGACTATAAAGTTTACGACAGAAACTGCAGCTACCAACCATCACTATCTTGTTCAGTTATTGATTCAGTAAATTCTGGAATTGCATTTTGCGGTTGTTGCACCTCAGCATTCTTAATAAGCAACACAGGTGAAGCATTAAATGCACCAGCCTTACTTTCGTTAAAAACTTACAATTGGAGCTTGAATGAAAGCAATGTTATGCATATTCATAATTAGTTAATTCTTAATAAACTTTTTCCTTACAAGCCCTTTATCAGTATGTATTTCTATGAAATAAATTCCATTTGAAACATTACTTACATCAATGGCATTTTCTTTCAATTGAGATTCAACTACACTACCATGGACATTAAAAATTCTTACTTTTTCTATCAGATAATCAGTATCAATAACTAAAAATCCTTTTGTTGGATTTGGGTAAATCGCTATTTGTTCAGCCAGCATATCATTTACTGAAGTTGAAAGATGTAAAACCTCATAGAATGTCTGTTCACTTTCACAACCATTTGCATCTGTAACGATACACCAATGCCAACCTGTAACTGTTGGAGTTATATTTTGTGTTACCTCTCCTGTACTCCATAGATAAGAAGCAGATGGAGTTACAGACAATACAGTCCCGTTTTGAGTTATCGTTACTGATGGGCTAACATTGATTATTAAATTCAAAATCAAAATACTATCATACCCTGAAGCGTTTGTTAAAACATAGGTAGCAGTATTATTACTTATTACATAAGTTATCCCATCAACCCAAGTGAATTCGTTACAGGATTCTTGAACATCTATCGTAACATCTAAGGCCTCAGAAAAGTAAGAACAACCAAAAGAATCTATTGCATTGATATAGTAAGAACCTTCAGTTGAAATTTCATAAAAGGGATCAATTGCTCCAGCAATTATTCCATTCGCATCAAACCATTGTGTATTACTAAATAATGCAGAATCCTCCATTAAAATAGTCATTCCGTTAGCTGAAACAATTGGCTGATAAGCTGTATCGCAAATTACCACTAATACATTTTCAGAAAGAGTTGCACAACCATACTCATTAACAGTAACTACAGAATATAAACCAGATGTTGTTGGTTCATAAAAAGTATCAGTAGCATTAGGAATCGGGCTGTTATAATAATACCATTGCATAGCAAAAGCATTTGTTGCCGTGTACATGATAGTATTAATGGTATCATAAATTACATTTGCTGTATCAGGATAGCCATAAACAAAAACTGTATCAGTAACTGAAATTGAATTTGCAGGAATCTCCATAACCGTATAATTTATTGATAACCCCCCTCCATTTGAAGACCACACTCCAGCTTGTTGCGCCGGAATAAAAGAGAATGAGCCACAATCCTCAATAGTAGTAGAAAACCAATCAGAATCATCATCATACAAATCTACAGTAATACTTTGCCCATTAAGCATTACAGAATTAAAACTATTTATCATTAACGGGAAATCCTGAGTTATCTGATTATTAATATCAACCTCTTCAATTATTCCTGAAGGATCACTTACTATATAGAAGAAGTCAGGGTCGCCTGTAAGGGCTCCATCACTACAATTCCCAGCAGTTATTTCAATACTTTCTAGAAAATAAACAGCATTAGATTGCACTGCATTATACGAAACAATATACTCGCCTGACTGTGAATATATCTGATCAGCAGGTTGAGATGAAGAGCTATTATTACCGTTACCAAAATCCCAATTGTATGACAACATTCCAGTATTATTATTTGCAAACTCAACTACAATTGGTGAGCAACCACTTGAATTAGTCATTGCAAAGCCAACATTAGAGGATGTAGATGTATCGTTAATAATCGTCATTGGAAGTGAAAAAGAAATACTCTCTGTACCGACTAAAGCAGACAAACTATGAGTAGCTACTAAATTAACATCAACATCATAATTTCCAGCTACCAAAGGAGTCCCAGAAACATTTACACAGCCGTATTGACTAACCAAAGGATCATAATGACACGCATTAGAACTATTATTACATTCCCAAGTAAGCCCTAGAGGAAGGGAAATTGATGTAATATGAAAATCTGTAAACTCTACAAAAACACCACCAGAAACAGTATCAAGAGGCAAGTAAAAAGTTAAATCTTGATTATAGAATTGACCAACAACTCCATCAGGCAAAGTATCAGGATGCAATCCATAATTTACTCCTACAGGATAATAAGTATAATCAATAGAACATTGTGCGTTTACAAAAACTGCAGTAAACAAACTAAAAAATATAATAGTAAAAAATCTTTTCATAGTGTCGATACTTTTATTTCAAGCTACAATATTAAGGTATTTTTTTTAAACTTAATAAAATGGCAGATTTGAAAGTATAAAAAAAGTCCCTATTTCTAGGGACTTTAATTTTATTATATACTATAAATATTTAGTATCTATAATATTCTGGTTTATAAGGCCCTTCAACCGTTACTCCAATATATTCTGCTTGGTCTGGCCTTAACGTTTCTAAATCAACTCCAATTTTAGCAAGGTGTAGTCTAGCTACTTTTTCATCTAAATGCTTGGGTAACATGTAAACTTCTTTACCATACGCATCTGTGTTATTCCAAAGTTCTAACTGAGCCAATACTTGATTTGTAAATGAATTTGACATAACAAATGAAGGATGTCCTGTTGCGCAACCTAAATTCACTAATCTACCTTCTGCTAATAAAATAATGTCTTTTCCATCAATAGTATACATATCAACCTGTGGCTTTACCGTATCTTTTGTATGCCCCCATTTTTCATTCAACCAAGAAACATCAATTTCATTATCAAAATGACCAATATTACAAACAATCGTTTTGTCTTTCATACTCTCAAAATGACGCGCTTGAATAATATCTTTATTTCCAGTAGTTGTCACAATGATATCTGCATTTTTACAAGCATCATCCATTCTTTTTACTGCAAAACCATCCATTGCAGCTTGTAAAGCACAAATAGGATCAATTTCAGTAACAATAACTCTTGCTCCAGCACCTCTTAATGAAGCTGCAGAGCCTTTTCCAACATCACCATAACCCGCAACAACAGCAACTTTACCAGCCATCATTACATCAGTTGCTCTTCTAATTGCATCTACTAACGATTCTTTACAACCATACTTATTATCAAATTTTGATTTAGTAACTGAGTCATTAATATTGATAGCAGGAGTTAAAAGCGTCCCCTTCTCCATTCTTTCGTACAATCTATGTACTCCTGTGGTAGTTTCTTCAGAAAGGCCTTTAATATCTTCTACCATTTCAGGAAATCTATCAAAAACCATATTAGTTAAATCACCACCATCATCTAATATCATGTTTAACGATTTACCACCTTCAAAGGCAGTAAGTGTTTGTAAAATACACCAATCAAACTCTTCTTCCGAAAGTCCTTTCCAGGCAAAAACAGGAACTCCTGTTGCCGCAATTGCTGCTGCTGCTTGGTCTTGTGTAGAGAAAATATTACAAGATGACCAAGTAACCTCAGCACCTAAATGTACTAATGTTTCAATTAAAACTGCAGTCTGAATTGTCATGTGCAAACAACCTGCAATTCTTGCTCCAGTTAATGGCTTACTATCTCCATACTCTTCTCTTGTAGCCATTAACCCTGGCATTTCTGCCTCAGCTAATGTAATTTCTTTTCTACCCCATTCTGCTAATGAGATGTCTTTTACTTTATAATTCATAGTTTCCGTTTCCATTTTTTTATTTTTAAGGAAGGCAAAGATAATGATAATTATTACATTCGCAACCAATAAACTGAGAGATGGGAATCATTAAAAAATACACTGAAAATAATTGTCAAATTGCTATTTGGGACCTGAATGAGAGCTTAACAGAACTTTTAAAACTTGGAGCGCGTTTTGACTCATCAAACTTCAAAACTGAAAAAAGAAAAAAAGACTTTTTAGTAAGTAGATTAATCTTAAATGAACTAGAACCAAATCAACAAATTTCATATAATTCAAATGGTGCTCCTGAAATTTCAAATGGGAAGCACATTTCAATTTCTCATTCTAAAAATTTAGTCGCAATAATTATAAGCGACAAAAAAGTAGGATTAGATATTGAGCACATCTCTGAAAAACCACTAAGACTCTCACCTAAATTTATTACAGACAATAGTCATCAAGATTTAACAAAAGAAAAAGCAACATTAATATGGTGTTGCAAGGAAGCAGTTTTTAAATGGCATCAAAAAGGAAGTATTGATTTTAAAAAAGATATCCTGATATCTCCATTTATTATGAAAGAGAAAGGTAAAATAGAAACACACTTTAATAAAACAAAACACACATTGTATTATACAAAAATAGATACGCACTATTTAGTGTATGTTTGCAAATAGAAAATTACTTATGGATATCTACAAAATTATACTTCAAAACAAAAAAGCAAATAAAAAATCATTTGCACTTTTAATTGACCCAGATAAGCAAGATAAAACTCAACTACTTACAATTATTGAAAAAGCAGAGAAAGCAAATACCGATTACTTTTTTGTTGGAGGAAGTTTACTTACAAATGATAGTTTAAACTCTTGCCTATCAACATTAAAAGAAAACTCTGACATTCCTGTTGTATTATTTCCTGGAGATGCCATGCAAGTAAATGATAAAGCAGATGGAATTTTATTTTTATCATTAATATCAGGTAGAAATGCTGATATGTTAATTGGGAAACAAGTTGTTACAGCTCCTATTTTAAAACAATCATCAGTAGAAGTTTTATCCACAGGGTATATACTAATTGATAGCGGAAGACCTACTACAGTTTCTTATATGAGTAACACAACTCCTATTCCATATGAAAAAAATGCTGTTGCAGCTTGTACAGCAATGGCTGGAGAAATGCTAGGACTTAAACTCATATTTATGGATGGTGGAAGTGGTGCTCTAAACCCAATTTCTGAAAAAATGATTGCAACCGTAAGTCAATCAGTTGATGTTCCTTTAATTATAGGTGGAGGAATAAGTAGTGGAGAAAAAGCAATTGCTAATTGCAAAGCTGGAGCTGATATTATAGTAGTTGGAAATGCAATTGAAAAGGACGAAAATCTAATTTCTGAAATTGCAAATGCAGTGCATAATTGCTAATGTGTTTTACACATATCTTCATCAACAACTATAAAGAAATCAGCATTACCGATTAGTTCTTTATCAAACTCTGAAACATCAGCTTGTTCTACTACCTCTATAGTTTGTATTGCTAAACTAGAATTTAACTGCAATAAATACCACATAATTGACTCGTAATATTTTGAGTGATACGAACCATGATAATGAATAAACTTTGTATTTTCTTTCATATTTGCGTGTATGAAATGAGCCATAGTTGCATCTTTTATTGCTTGTGATTTCGGTAAATTTTCACCTCCATGCCCTCCAGCCATAATAGAAATTTCTTTATAGCAATGCAATGAAGTATCGTAAGCCATAGGAAGAGGTGCAATAAATTGTTTTGATGCTTCTGGCAAATAAGCTAGGGTATCAACACCAAAACGATACACCATATTTGCAAACCTTCTTGGTATATTTGTAGCTACAAAATGCAAATCATTGTCTTTTGCAAATCTTAAAAGCGGACGATAATCTGTTTTATGATTTGGCCATATTTTCGCTTCTTTTTCAAAATCTTTTTCTCTACTGAAACCAAGTAAATACTCATCTAAAACCACTTGATTGTCCGACTCTAGCATTTCGGCACCAAGCATTAAATCAGCACCATGTTTTTCGTGTAAACTTTTAGTAAGTTCTAATTGCAACCAATGTGAAATCGGGTCATTATGATTTTCTCCAAACAAAACTACATCCACTTTTTTGGCTTTAAAAACCATTGTTTTATACGAGATTTTATTCCCATCTTTATTATAGATTTGGTATGCTTTTTCTTGAGCAAAAGTAAATGGA
>ENA-OSET01004645-OSET01004645.1-sediment-metagenome-genome-assembly--contig:-NODE-4645-length-12050-cov-2.981208_pt1 | contig 12050 bp, 11 predicted proteins | sample MGYA00237882_ERZ534229 | MGnify/ENA primary metagenome ERZ534229 (study PRJEB26408, sample SAMN06266212) | sediment metagenome | isolation source: Hudson Canyon methane seep mesocosm | place...
CCCCAAGTCCCAACGTTCCATCTGGCGAGGCACCCTGGAAAAAATGCTTAAGCCGGACCAGAGCCCTTCCGATAGAAACGAAAGTATAAAAAAAGCCGTTGAAGAGATTCTCGCTCAATACCCACCCGCCTAGCGCGACTGTTTTTCTGGATTGATTATGTTGAAGTATCGAATTATACCCGTCACCCCTTACCAGCAAAATTGCACCTTACTGTGGTGTGATGAAACCATGAAGTCTGCCATTGTTGACCCGGGTGGAGATTTGCACCGGATTCGGCAGGCGGTTACAGAAACCGGAACGGAACTGGAAAAAATTATTCTTACCCATGGTCACCTCGACCATGTGGGTGGCACAGAAGAGTTGGCCAAAGAGCTTAACTTGCCCATCGAAGGCCCTCACCCCGATGATATGTTTTGGATTGAGCAGTTGCCACAGCAAGCACAAATGATGCAGTTCCCGCCGGTCAAAGCCTTTGAACCCAATCGCTTCCTGTATCAGGGAGACAGTGTTTCAGTTGGCAATGTCAGTCTGGGCGTACGCCACTGCCCGGGTCACACCCCGGGCCATGTGATTTTGTTTAGCGAAGAGAAAAATCTAGCCTTGGTAGGAGATGTTTTATTTCAGGGTTCGATTGGGCGCACCGATTTTCCCAGGGGTGATTTTGATACTCTGGTTAAGTCAATTACAGAACAGCTCTGGCCTCTGGGTGATGATATGCAATTTATTCCCGGGCACGGTCCAATGTCGACCTTCGGTGTAGAGCGCCAGACAAACCCCTTTGTCGCCGACAAAAATTTTGGATAATACAATGACAACATCTATTTGGCATGATTCGGCCAATCTTGACCTTGAGACCTTAAACGGACTGCATAAAAATACGGTTTGTGAAGTGATGGGTATTCAAATTACAGAAGTGGGGCCCAACTTTGTGCGGGGCACCATGCCTGCCGACGGTCGTACCTTTCAACCTATGGGGCTGGTGCACGGCGGTTCAAATGTGGTCCTGGCAGAAACGCTAGGCAGTATTGCGGCCAACCTGGTAGTTGATACCAGTAAGTATTACTGCGTTGGGCAGGAGGTGAATGCCAATCATGTGCGCGGCGTGAGAAAGGGCGTGTTAACCGGCACCGCAACACTGGCTTATCAGGGGCGCAGCAGCCAAGTCTGGGAAATTAAGATTGAAGATGACCGGGGCAAAATAAATTGTATTTCCCGGCTGACAATGGCTGTGGTTAAACACGGTTAGTGTTCAATCTTCAAAAGCACTGACATAGGCTTCCAGTTCCACATTCAAACTGGATTCCAATTGCTGTAAATTGTCGATGAGGTGTTGGTCTAATTGTTTATCCCTTGCCAGCACTAACACGCCGTTGGGTGCGACAATATCGCGGGTGAGAGTCATGCCCGGTGCCAGTTTTCTTATCGCCAGACAGTTTTCGGGCGCAGCTAATTGTTGTTTTTGCCACTCATCTAATACTTGGCAAGTAATGTCTACCAAGTCAGCAGGGTACTGTGTTTCTGCGAGAGACAGCAAGTGGTCCCGGGCTTCACTATGAGTTAGCTGCCGTTCGAAATATTGCCCATTTACGGATTCCGCATAGCGGGTGACTAATCCCAGAATAAGGGCTCCCAGCTCGATCTGCGTTCCATCTAAACCTTCTGGGTAGCCGCTGCCGTCTAGTACTTCCTTGTGCTGCTTAAGTATCGAAGCCACACCCGCCAGGGGTGGTGCAAAGACGAGGGCCGCCTCGCAATAACAGGGATGCTTGTGAAACAAGCTTAATTCCTCATGATTAAAGCTAAGCTGTGCTCCTTGTAACAAGTGATCGTTAAAACTCATTTTACCCACCTGGCACAACAGGGCAGCAATGCCTAAATCCTGGACTCCATTTTCATCAAGCGATAGGTGTCTGCCGATGTTTGTCACTAAGTCGGCGATTCTTGCGTTGTTGATCTCTGTAGCGCTTAGGCGTTTGTCGACCAGAGCGCTGAGTGTCTGGGTGGCGCTGAGATAAGAGGCGCGCAACTTCTCGGTGCGAGATGCCACCTTGGCCTCAAGGGTTTCATTCCATTCTGTTAATGCCGCATTCTGCTCTTTGGTGAGGGACTCAAGATAAGCGTTACGAATTCTGACATTGGTATTTTGTACACCTTTGGAAATAATTCTTAGTAGTCGCTCATCGTCCCAGGGTTTGTCTACATAATAAGAGATGCGGCCTTTGTTTATCGCTCCGACCGTAGACTCAATATCAGAAAAACCTGTTAAGAGCACCCGCTCAGTCATTTCCTGATCGTTGGCGAGTAATGTCATAAACTCAATGCCATCCATGCCGGGCATTCTGACATCAGACAATACTAGCGCCACTGTATTATCCTGACAGAATGCGAGAGCTTCTCTTGCATCGGTGAAACAATGAAGTTCGAACTCAGTGTCAATCAGCAAGCGCTCGATCGAGCGGAGAATGGACTGTTCGTCATCAACAACTACTATGTGGGTGTTATATTCGGGTTCTGATAGTTTCATAGATCTAGTTTATTCACCGCGCCTATCCGCTTTATATGGATGTCTTATTTTTAAATTCGGGGTATGCTGAATGTACCTAACTTTAGTCTACACTGATAAAAAGTGTATTCCAGTATCAGGCAAGGGAGCTGTTTTTGAAAGGACTGATTTTCACCCAATTGAGCGCTATGATAGAGGAGCAGCAAGGTCTGGCTTTTCTCAATAGTGTTATTGAAGAATCTAAATTGCCGAGCGGCGGATCGTATACCCAGGGTGGGCAATATGATCCGGTTGAGATCCATGCCATATTAGCGTGTATGGAACGTCGACTGGGTATCCCTGAAGAGTTTCTGTTGCGCAGTTTTGGTGAGTATCTGTTAGTCAGCATGGCAGGTCTCTATCCTGTATTCTTTGAAGTGGAAGATCTTAAGCACTTCCTGTTATCCGTCGATCGGCACATTCATGTCGAAGTTGAAAAGTTATATCCAGACAGTGACTTACCGACGTTTGAATATCGAGATGAAGGGGGTTCAGACCTCACTATCTTTTACAGATCCAAAAAGAAACTATGTGCACTCGCCGAAGGGCTCATTTCAGGCGCATCCAGACACTTCGAAGAGGATTGCAGCTTAATTCATTCTACCTGTATGCACCGCGGGGATCCTCAATGTACTTTCGAGCTTAGTATCTATGACAAAAAATAGTGAGACCAACCCCTTTGAGATTGCCTATCAACGGGAAAAAAAGGCGCGTATCGAAGCAGAGAGTATACTCGAGGAAAAAACCCGCGAACTGTATCAGTTGAACGAGGTGCTGCACCGAACCAATGAAACGCTGGTTGCGCAGCAGCAACAGATGGTACAAACAGAAAAACTGGCCTCTCTGGGAAGTCTGTCTGCAGGCATCGCCCATGAAATTAACAACCCTCTGGCCTTTGTAATCAGCAACATCAACGCGCTGAACAAATACTCTGAAGAGTATATTGCACTTACAACCTTATTGGTGGCTGTCGACGAACCGTTACCGCAAGCTATTGTTCAGCGCCTGGACGACATGCAGTCTGGAAAGAGGGATCTGGGTTATATTGTCAATGATACGCGATTGATCTTTACGGAAATCAAAGATGGCCTGGAGCGAGTAAGAGATATTGTTGCCAGCTTAAAAACCTTTGCCAGGACCAACCCAGGGGACAGAAATCATGCGGACATCAACCGAGCGGTTGAGGAGTCGCTAAAGATACTTGAAAATGAACTCAAGTATAAATGTCAGATTAATCTACATTTGAAACCTCTTCCCCCCATCTTTTGTAACCTTGGTGAGGTGGGCCAAGTTTTTATCAATATCATTATTAACGCCTGCCATTCCATAAAAGACACGGGCACCATTATCATCCGATCTGAGGCTACAGACAAAATTCGTGTATCGATTGAAGATGATGGTTGCGGAATAGATGCAGAAACCCTGCCGCAAATCTTTGATCCTTTTTTTACCAGCAAGCCCCTTGGAGAGGGAACCGGAATTGGTTTGTCGGTTTCTCACGGCATTGTTGAAGATCTTGGGGGTAAAATTTTGGTAGACAGTGAAGTGGGCAAGGGCACCCGCTTCACCGTTGAGTTTCCGATTGAACAACGAGTTATTAACCCCCGCCCTGAGACATGACTGATCTATCTTTTCCGACAAACTGCGTGGCTGCGTTTTCCATCAGCTGATAGATTCGACGAGGTAATAAGGCCAAAAATGCACAGGCGTAGGTTAATGCTGTGCGGCCCGGTTCATGGATTATAATATTCACATTGGTAAAGAGTGCTTGATGGACAAGCTTTAGTGCACTTAGGCCATCACCCGAGCGGATAGCTCTTCTTGCTAAATACCTGAGTTGATAGGCTTTAGCGAGAGAATACCAGCGGGTGAAAAAAGATTCGTGCCCAATTCTGTTTTTCTCGACACTGACATTCCACGCATTTAATTGGTCGTCTATGTTTGCAGAGAGGCCGGACTCGTTGACACGATAATAGCTGAGAGCTTCATCAATTCCTTCAAACTGCCAGTCGGTATGCAGTGCGATACGTAACCAAAATTCAACGTCCTCAGACTGACGAAGATTCTCGTCGAAATAACAACGGCGACGCTCACCGTTGATCCAGTCGATGCGACCCATTTCTCGGAGCAAGGAAGAACGAATAACCGGAGCGGACCCGTTTCCAACAGGATTGCGACAGAAGATAGTTTCCGCTTCAATGTCTGATAATTGAGGAAACTGCCCGGTACCGAGAGCCTGGTCCTGTTCATCGACAAACAATGAGCCGGAATAACTTACCCCAAGTCTACTGTTGCGACTTAGATGTTGATAGTGTTTAGCCAGTTTCGAAGGCGCCCAAAAGTCATCGGAATCAAGCAGGGCCACATAGAGGCCTCGACTAGCATTAATGCCTGTGTTCCTGGCCGCAGCAAGTCCCCGGTTTTTCTGAGTAATAATGCGAATTCGCTTGTCAGAAAAAATATTAAGTTTGTCGATTGTTGCGTCCGTGCAGCCATCGTCTACACAAATAATCTCAAACTGCTGAAAACTTTGTGACAACACTGAACGAATGCACGTCTCTATATACTGTTCAACATTGTACATTGGAATGACAACACTGATGATAGGAAAGTTCATGGGTTTATTCATGTCTTTATTCTCCAGATAGTAGGGGGTAGGGTGTGATTTGATGAGGTGGTGAACGAACGGGCCAGAAGAAATATAGCGATAAGAAGGAAGTAGCTATAAGACAGTGTGGTGAAGGTCTTTGCGAACTCTAATGGCGAAGAGGGTGAGAAAAAATACATGCTTGAAAAAATCAGCAGGCAACTTGCAAGCACCAGGGTGAATTCAGCGTAAGGGTAGTTTCTTGCGCGGAGCGAAACGCAGAGGCTATCAAGGCACAGAAGGGGGATCGCGCCAAGACACAATATACTGACGAGAGTTGTGGCGTCTGCCCAGCGCTCACTAAACAGTAGGTTGATATAGAGAGGTGCGAATAAAGCCTGAAGAATAAACAGAGTGCTAATGGCGCCGCAGGCAATGAGTGTATACCTTGTGGCCGGCTCTCGATGATTCTCCCTTTCCTGAAGGCAAAGATAGGGATACAAAGCACCGGTGAAGGCGCCACTCAACGACTGGCTTAAGCCCAGCCCCGTACTCCTGGCAAAACTATAGAGACCAAAAAGTTGGCTGTCTAGAAAGCGACCGGCCAACAACATATCAACGTTCTGGCGGAGACTGCGAGTCATTTCTGTTAGTAATATTTTTCCTGAATAGGACAACAAAGACCCCATCACAGCGCGATCAAAGCCAGCTCTGATGGCACTCACTTTAGGCAAGCTGAATAAAACAACCCAGATAATGGCAGCGATAACCTTGGCGATGGCGACGGAAAAAATCCCCATGCCAAGCACGGCCAGTAATGCAGTCGATAAATTTTCGGCAACCATGCAGGCGCCACTGGCGATGCCAAAATAACGCATGCGATTTTCACGCTGTAATAAGAACACTTTGATGGAAACGATAGGATAGTAGAGGTGGGCAATGGCCATAATCTTTATCAGTTCAGTGAGATCACCATTATCGTAGAATTGTGCAATGATCTCGGCTAACAGTATTTGGCATATACAAAGGCAGATACAGATTGCCCATTGCAACGTGATGGCGTTGCTAGCGTAAGCATTAAGTGATTCTTGTTTGCACTGAATGACTTTGGCCCCACACCCTAAGCGCGTGAAAACACGTAAGAGTTCATGACAGGCCAGTGCCAGCATAACGGTGCCGTAATCGCTGGTATCGAGAAAAAATGATAGGGCAATAAGAGTGAGAATACGACTCGCTCGAGCCATGCCCTCCGCCACCAGGACCCAACTGGTATTGCTCAACAATAGGCGGAAGGAATGGTTTGATTGGTTCTGTGCGGTCATTGTCATTGCTCCTCTTGTAAAGGAGCTAATGCAATTTTGGTGCTAGAAGTGAAAGTTTCTTATAAGTCGTTGTTTCTATTAGGATTAAAATGGTTTTTATGAAAACGTTTCACATTAATTTCTTCGCATAATGCAAGTCATTACTTGCCGTCGTTTACAGTATTCTCTTTTTGCCAATTATTTATTTTTCGATATAGCGTTGAAGGACTGACATCCAGCAGAGCGGCCGCTTGAACAACATTGTCGTTACATTGAATAAGCGCGCTTTCTATTGCCCGTTTTTCCACTTGGTACAGCGGAACGATAGGCTCATGGCTACTACCGCGGTGAATAGCTTGATGCAAACTGGGTTCAACGGTATCTGTTTGTGAGCCAGGCATTTCGGCTTGAATTTGTGTTGATTGGAGATAGATCCCCTGCTCAACAAGTGGCTCGGAAGGGGTCGCATTCATAGGCATATCTTGTATGCGTTCGGATGCAATTAGTTGCATGGCTTGCTCTTCGGTTAGTCCGAGCGGTTGCGCCAGGTTCTTTTCAGACACCAATGGCTCTGTTGTCATGATGACCGCGTTGTGAATGCAGTTTCGCAATTGTCGAACGTTGCCGGGCCAATGATACTGTGTCAGTAGCTTTTCCGCGTTCTTGCTAAACCCTGCAATGACCTTATTTTCATCGACACAGAACTCCTCCAGAAAATGTCTGCCAATATCGACGGCGTCATTGTCGCGATCTTTGAGTGCCGGCAAAGCAATATTAATAACATTGAGGCGGTAATAGAGATCCTCGCGCAACTTCTTATTGGCAATGGCCTCAGTTGGGTCTCGATTTGTTGCTGAAATGAACCTGATATTGGTACTAGATTGCTCGCTGCTTCCCACTTTTTGATAGAACCCAGACTGAATAAACCGCAGAAGCTTTGCCTGTAAGCCAATATCCATTTCAGACAGTTCATCTAAAAACAAGGTGCCGCCATTGGCGAGCTCCGCTGCGCCCTTTCGATTATTTACTGCGCCGGAGAACGCGCCCTTAACATGACCAAATATTTCTGATTCCATTAGCTCAGAGGGAATCGCTGCACAGTTGAGTGCGATGAAAGGTTTATTTTTTCTAGGGCTCAGCGCGTGCAGCGCTGCTGCAGCCACTTCTTTGCCCGTGCCACTTGCACCGGTAATGAAAATAGACGCTGTGCTGGGAGCAGACAGCTCGATGGCATTGTAAATAAACTGCATTGGCGCTGAGCTACCAATGAATCCATTAAAGTGTCGTTTATTGTGTTGTTGATACTGTTCAACGGTTCTTCTGAGTAATGCGCGTTCAGAGAGAGCCTGCTGAGTGATAATAGCCTGATCCAGCGTTAACAGCAGGTCCTTGTCATCCCAGGGTTTTCGAACATACCCCCAAATTCTTCCCTCATTAATGACGTCCATCACCGAATCTGTGTCTGACACACCTGTTAAAACAATGCGTATGGTTTCAGGGTATTCAGAGGCTACCTGGGTCAAAAAACTCAAGCCAGACATTTCAGGCATGCGCATGTCAGAGACAACCACGTCTACTGCCTGTTTTTGCATGAGTGTTAACGCTTTTTCTGCGCTGTTTACAAATTCGCAGTGGGCTTGGAGGTCACTGGTTAGCCGCCGTAGTGCATTGAGAATTGAGTCTTCATCGTCGACAAACAGAACTCGAGGCTGATCTTGTTCCACAGAAAGATTCCATTGCAGAGTGGGTTTGGTCTTTTTTATATTTCTATTCTTATCCTAGTAATGTTTTTGCAAAATGCAAATTTTGGCGAAAAGGCAGACCTGCGAATCTCTGCACGATACGCCACTAAAGGCCTGCATAAGGTTGGCCCGAAATTGGCAATGTCTCCAATGGAAGCGTAAAAACCTATTGGAGTCCACTATGCAAGAGCAAAGTTTATTGTTTTCGATTGCCATTAATGGTTATCACTGGGAATACAAAAAAAATATTGAATCGCATAAGGCTTACGCCTCTCGATACGGATACCGGTATGTCGTTGTCGATAAACCGAGTATTTCGTTGTTGGATATGGAGTGCGCCTGGCTAAAAATTGCATTAATAATCGAGGCACTCAGAGCTGAATATGATTGGGTCGCCTTTGTTGATGCGGATGCGGAAATCAAAGCGAATGCCCCTCCAATTGAGTCTCTGGCTGAAACGGGTAAATCCATTTACATGGCCAAAGGTTACAGCGGTCGCATTAATTCAGGAGTCATGATCGCCCAGAAAAGTGAAGAAGCCATACAGTTCTTCACCCAGGTGCTGGAAAACTACGACCTCACACTGCCTGAAGAAGACTCGGTGGGTTGGGGTGAGAATGGCCATATCATTCATTTCGCCAAAAACAATCCCAATATCAAGCTGATTTCAAGGCGTTGGAATAATAACGATGATTTCTTTTTGCCTGACTATATCCGTCATTACAGTGCAGGCCCCATGCGGGAACGTTATGTCCCCGGTCTGGTGAATCACCTACGATTTCTTTTAAGTCATTACTATCTAGCCGTTATTAAGCGGCTCTCGCGCGAGTCATTTTCTGACGTCAATTTCCGCCGCAGGCTTAGCGCTCTAGTTAAGTCTTCGTTGAGAAGGTATGGCGAATTCACGGTTGCAGAGTAAACTTTTCGGGAGTAATGATTATGAAAAAGCTATCTATTACTTTAGTGGATCGGCTGCTGGCGACGTTAGTAATCGTATTTCTCATTCCAGTGTGGATCATAAATTTGTTTATGTGCTGTTTATCGTTCACTCCTCTCATTCAGCATATCTCTAAGATCGATGCCTTAGGGCGGCCAATCGTGGTCAGACACTTCTCGCGTGGTCTCTTTAAAAATTCCGCGGTACTGATTGACATTCTAGTCAATAAATATAGCTTCTGCGGCGTCTCAATGGACTATGACCCCAAACAAAAAACATCCTTTAGCTGCGACTTGCCATCTGGAGTATTCAGTCTCAAGGAGCTCCAGTCTAGTGTGGGTTTAAGTGATATGAATCTTCGCGATTCCCTGAGAAAACATCTGGCGAATAATTCAGTAGCTTATCATCTTGGCTTGATTCTAAGGGGGGCTCTCAGTCGCCTGCTTTATAGAGATGCTGCATTACAGTCGCCGAGTCGTTTTCGTTTGTTAGATGTGCCTATCGACAACGCTACGATGACTGAGGCAATTAACTGGATTGTCAATTGTAAAACATGCAAAAAACCAGAAAGAGCCAATTTCATTAATGTTAACTCAATTAACCTTGCTCAAGACGATGTTGAGTTCCTGGCAACGCTTACAAGTGCAGGCAGATGTTTTGCCGATGGTTCTGGTTTGAGGTTGGGTGCCCGACGGCTGGGTGTTCAGTTGCGCGATAATGTAAACGGTACAGATTTATTACCGTTTCTGTGTGATCGCATGGCTCAAACAGGCCAGTCACTTTTTTTACTGGGTGCTGCACCTGGTGTCGCTCAAGAAACGGCAAAACGTTTGAAGTCTCGATATCCTTCCCTTTGTATCGCGGGCTGTCATCATGGGTTCTTCTCAGACAGTGAAAACGATGCCGTTGTTTCCTGTATTAAATCTTCCAAAGCGGACGTCTGTCTGGTTGCCCTGGGGTCTCCCAGGCAAGAGCTCTGGGTTCAGCGATTCCACGAGGAATTGGGTGTCTCCTGCACAATGGGCGTGGGTGGCCTGTTTGACTTTTACTCAGGGCGGATGCCCCGTGCACCTCTATGGTTGCGGGAAATTGGTTTTGAATGGTTGTGGCGGCTGAAGCAAGAGCCGGTAAAGAAATTCCGCCGCTATGTTATCGGTAATCCTGTATTCCTCTTCCATATTCTTTTTGCAAAAAGGAGAAGTCATCATGCAGCTATCTAGTTTATCACCTTCGTCTATTATTTCTGATTTGACCTTGTATTTAACAGAAGCTCCTCAAAAAAGAGAGGGTCATCACCTGCTTAAGAAAACGCCCTGTATACCTGGCGGTGTGCAGCGATTTGGCGCGTTGATATTGTTGTTGGCGCTTTCGCCGATCATGTTGCTAAGTTATCTGGCAATCTGTGCAGAGAGCCGAGGACCGGCTATCTATACGCAGACTCGGGTGGGTTTATTGGGGCGTCGTTTTCGAATCTATAAATTCAGATCCATGTATCGACCTGACGATCCAAGATATGTCGACACCAGTAATCTGGCAAGTGATCGTGAGGGGGTTTGTAAAAAGCTATTTAAAGACCCCCGTATTACCCGCGTCGGAAAAGTCATTCGAAAACTTTCGATTGATGAATTACCTCAGCTTGTGAACGTATTGTTGGGGGACATGGTGTTAATCGGACCGCGCCCTGCATTGCCTGAGGAGGTTGATGAATACAGCTTGCGTCAATTTAAACGACTTGATGCTTGCCCTGGCCTTACGGGTTTGTGGCAGGTTTCCGGTCGAGCTGATACGAGTTTCGAAGAACAGATGAACCTTGATCTTCGATATGTTGAGGAACGCTCATTGTTGTTGGATCTGAGAATCCTGTTTGCCACAGTACCTGCTGTGCTCAGTGGAAAAGGCGCCTATTAGGGCGTCTTTTTGCCTTTTTTTTGTTTTCTCAATTTGCAAAACCTACCAGAATCATTTGCGAAATGCTTGGATAAACGCCTCTCCCTGCTCCCCTTCTGCGCCTTACTTCATAAAATTGTCAATTAAATCAAAAGCTTGAGAGTGTATCTCATGTTGGCATGAGATCTGCAATTCCACTATTACCCTGACGATAATGCTAGGCGTGGAGAGTAAACATGATATTGAGACCGATTGGACTAGGTTTGATTGTTGGGCTGCTTGCAGCTTGTACTCAACACCATGCACTCCAGAGCCCCAAGAACCCCGGTGGCCAACTGTATGGCACGGAAAAGGAAAAAGGTGTCTGGGTACGTCAAGAACAGGCCCCCTCAACGATTTTTGCGACTAAGTTTGAATGCCTGAACCCTAACAGCGACTTATCTGTTTCCCATTTTCGTGCCGATAAGGCGCTGTCGCCCTCTAGAACCCGTGACACACTTCGTGCAGAGCAAAATCCATTTGACCGCGATATGCCCTTAAGTCCAGGTGATATGGTGGAGCTGGCATTGGAGGATGGAGAGGGCTTCAATGGACGCTACGTTATTAACCCTGACGGTAGAATTCATCTTCCCCGACTGACACCCATTTTGGTTCAAGGCCTGAGTGCCCGTGAGCTTGAAGAGAAAATTGAACTAGCCCTCATTCGCTCAGAGATTTTCAGGCCTACCACGGCCAGGGCAAGCGTTAGAGTTTTGTTGTGGGCACCGGTTGAAGTGTATGTATCCGGCGCGGTTTTTGAGCCAGGCCGAGTGCTTATAAACAACAAAATTCAGGCACAGCTTGTCGACCAGCGAGCTCAAGCTTTCGGAGACTTTGCACCGACCCGTTATCTGTCAGAAGCGCTCAGGTCTGCGTCTGGTATTCGGCCCGACGCAAAGCTGGATCAGGTTTTATTGATTCGTGCAGGCTGGCAGATGGAAGTCAATATGGCGGGTATCTTCACCGGCCACACTGTGAACGATATTTCTCTGGTGGCTGGAGACAAGGTGATTG
>ENA-OSET01004647-OSET01004647.1-sediment-metagenome-genome-assembly--contig:-NODE-4647-length-12046-cov-2.553095_pt1 | contig 12046 bp, 10 predicted proteins | sample MGYA00237882_ERZ534229 | MGnify/ENA primary metagenome ERZ534229 (study PRJEB26408, sample SAMN06266212) | sediment metagenome | isolation source: Hudson Canyon methane seep mesocosm | place...
GCTATTCGGCTACCAAAGAAGAGATCTCAAGAAAAGATTATTCTCTTGTACCAAGTAAATATATCGAATTTAAGAACCATGATGAAGATGTAGATTTTGATAAAAAAATGGCTATTGTTCGTTGGTTGCTCGCACGTATTATTCTCACGGTTGATTTCTTTTTTCACCCTAGAGGGCTGAAGCGTGACCAAGAAGTACAAAAGGTGTTGGACAAAGAAACCGCCAAGCTGTCACTCTATCAATATGCGGCGTGTCCTTTTTGCGTCAAAGTGCGTTGGTCGATGCAGCGTAATAGTTTGAATGTCGAAACCAAAGACGCCAAGCGTAATCCTGAATATGCTGAAGAATTAGTCACTGGTGGTGGCCATCTGAAAGTACCTTGCCTGAAAATAGAGCAAGAAGATGGCAGTGCTAATTGGATGTATGAGTCTTCAGAGATTATTAGCTATCTAGAACAGCGTTTTCAGATGCCCGCATAAATAAGGCTAGCGCCAAGCCTTGAGTTTTAAGTCCAAAATACAAAGTAATGCTTGGTGTTCAAATAGAGCTCTCTCAGTAACCACGCGCAACGAATCTTGATATAAAGTGACCCACCGCGTCACTTTGTTCAAAAGTCTTTATATCTGAATTTTCTGAAATAACTTTGTAGCAATTGTTAACTGAAGTTTTGCAATTTCTTAAGCTGCTGATATTAAATACTAAACCCATCTCTGTACGTTTATTGAACAAAAAGTGCGCGCCATTTCGTTAATTTGGCGGCATATTTGCTTATACTTAATGCAGAACTTCCTGGTGGAGTTCACTTTGGATACGCGATTAACATTTATATCGCTGGATCCACGATAAAGGCAAACCCGCGGTAACGTGGGGACGCAAAGCCAGTGCCCTGAAAATGATTTTAGGGTCGAACGGTTGCCGAATGGAGTTGACAGCGAGAGTTAGTCAGGCGTACGCCTGCTCTACACAATCTCTCAACTTATTTGGCCTACTTAAATAACTTAGTTGAGGACAATCTATGTACCCTAAACACTTCTTTAAGAAATCTTTTTTAGCTACCGGCATTGCATTGGCAATAGGTGCGTGTGGGAGTTCTGGTTCGAGCACTACTGATATCAACACTACTGGTAACAGCTCGTTTTCCGGAACCGTTGCCGATGGTTACTTAAGAGATGCTTTGGTTTGTCTCGACTTGAATGCAAACAAAGTGTGTGATGAAGGGGAGCCATCTGCGATCTCAACCGAAGGCGGTGCGTTTACGCTAGATGAAGTGACTCAGGCACAACTCGATACCTATTCTTTGGTAGTAGAAATTGTCGCTGGTGTTACCGAGGATGAGGATGAGCCAGGTGTGGCGATCGACAAGCCTTATACGATGACAGCGCCAGCCGGATATGACTTCGTAAGTCCTTTGACAACCATGGTTAAGCAAGAACTTGAGCAAAACGAAAGTAACGAAGACTTTGACGTCGAAGATGCCGAAGCATCAATACAAGCTAAGTTGGGAACAACTTTAGATTTGCGTGAAGATTATGTTGAAGCGAAAGGCACCGATAGTGACTTTAGCGAGGCAGACAAAGAAGAGTTTGAGAAATTACACAAAGTGGCGCAGGTAACAGCGCGAATACTGAAAGAAAATATTGATGACGTCGCACAAGTTGTTGATGAAACTGAGGTTTCCTTCGATCAGATTCTCGATATGGTCGTCGGGCAGGTGCTGGAAGCTTTAACTGTAATCAATGACGAAGTTGAAGACGTCATAGATAGCGAGATCGAATTTGACCCTGATGCGTTGGCTGTAAATGAAGATATTACTGATGAAGCTGGTGTGGATGTCGAAACAGTAGAAAGCGAAATCGCTGCTCGACAAGCCGAGAAAACAGCCACTTCTGCCAACCTCATTGAATTGGTCACTTCCGTTGGTATTAACTGGTTTGGCGCTGATGAGCGCGACGGTGAGCTGGAATTATTCTATGGTTCGTTCCAGCATGACCCGACCACAAGTGCTTCTAACGATACCAAATACTTTTATGACTCCAGCACCTCAGCTTTTGTTCGTGAGACTGACAGTGATGAATATGGCGATTATCTATTGACCGCCAATGGTTGGCTACAAGTTCCAGAGCACGAAGTGATTACTATTAACGACGATGGCTCGATTACTGTCGCGAATGCTGAAGTGCCCAGCTACGCAGAACGTCTGGAAGCCGACGAGTTTGATATTGCCGGCTTGAACATCGCATCGACCTTGGCGCAATCTATGGAGGCTGACCTTTGGGCTGAAGTCATTGACCCGGAAGCTGAATTTAGTGATGGCTCAGTGGGCTTTAAGTTGACCTTCACTACTCTAAATGATCAATACAGGATGTGGGACTGGGACTGTGAAGAGTCTCAAGTTGTGGGTGGTATGTGTAATTCTGTATGGGCGACTACTGGTGATGGCGAGTGGGAAACTGATGGTCAAGCGAGTTCTTTGAGCGCTCTAATATCCAGCGCTGCGAGTAATACGACCGATCCAAGCATGATCAAGGGACCACAAGTTGCATGGTCTCGCGAGGGCTCGATTCATGCTGAAATGATAGCTGGAGGACAGGTGAACTTTTACCGAGTTCAGCATCAAGCGGATGGCCAAGCGGTTGCTGAAGTTATTGCTGAAGGACGGTGGGATGAGCAGTTAGTCGGTGCAAGCACGCTAGTTGTGATGGAGTTGCCAACTAATGTTGTTCATTTTGGAGATCTGGATTATCGAGATCGCTTCATTTTCCTTACTGAGCTCGATGGCTTTGTACGTCGCGGCGAATATGTCCCTGCAGGCGAAGTAGAGCACGGTGAAGTGGTATTCAATATCGAAGCTAAAGAAGAGATTATTGCAGCATTTCTAGGTGAGCGATTCAATACATTGGAGACCCATTTGGAGCAAGATTTTACAGAACAAAGCCAAGCTTCAGAAAGCACTGACGGAACTGAAGGTGGTATCCCTGGGCAGGGCCCAATTGGTGGCATAGATGATAGTGCTGGTACTGCAGAAGAAAGTGGTCCAGCTCCATTGCTGACAACCCTTCAAGCCTGTGAAATTGGTGATGTAGATCATGGTGACAGCAGCAGCGTACCTACTTTCGCAACGCGCTCAGAGTTTGATGCTGCCGTCGCTCAGTGTGGTACGACAATTCCTCTTAACCCTGACTACATTGCCAATAAACGTTTCATTATTGCTGATCAGCCAAATGAGTCGATTCAGTTTATGGCTAATAACGTCGCGGTGCTTACTGAACTGTTCGCGGATGGTACTGCCGAGGTCGAAGACATGACTTGGGCGCTATCAAATGGCGAGTTGACCGTTTACATGACTGATGCAAATGGACTCGAGGAGCGTGAGACCATCGTTATGCTAGCCTCAGACGCTGGAGAGTTATCACTTAAAGGTTTCCGCGAAGAGCTGGAATGGTACGAGGGTGCGGACTATGACGGCAGCCGAGGTGAGATCTGGAGCGGTATTCTAGTTGAAGATGTTAACAGTGATACGTTGTGATGCAGGCTTTACGTATCTAGTCGCTAATATAGGACTTACTTAATAGTTCTCAGTTGAACTAGTTCAACGCAAAGAGCCCCGGCCATATGGTCGGGGCTTTGTTGTATGTGGAGCTTCGAGTTCAGAGAGGTGACCAACCAAAATATTATTAGGTTTTTTCCTCAGCACAAACATCATCAACTATGGTGCCTTTCTGCCTGCTTCAGGGTGGGAAATCACAATGTCTACTTCCAGTAGCCACTCGATCTGCTAAGCTTTCATCGGTCAATGTTGCCTACTGACCTTGGGCGGATTTCTTAAGGGGATAAATTATGGAAATTGGATCTTTGGCATGGGCTCGAAAGACTGGCGGTAAAATTAATTTTCAGGAGAAGCTATTACTCGCCTATAGCGGTGTAACCGGGGCAATGAAAGACATTCCGCCGCTACTTTGGTGGAAAATGGGCCTTCCAATGCGTCAACCTCTAGCCGTTGACCTAGCGTCAATACAATTCCCCGAGACCAAAGCGACCAAATCGGCAGAATCCCTATTGAACGAGTTAACACCTGCATTCATGGTCAATCACTCCATTCGCACTTATGTATGGAGCCGTTTACTCGGCGACAGCATCTCGCTTGAGTGCGATAACGAGCTATTGTATATAGCCAGTTTATTGCACGATATAGGCTTCTACGGACCCTATGCGAAAAGCACGCCGAAGACTGAATGCTTTAGTATTCGTAGCGATGATGCGGCACTTCAAATTGCAGAAAAAAATAACTGGTCCTCAAGCCGTCGAGATCAATTGGCGGAAGCCATAATACTTAATGCCAACCTGCATGTGCCACTTACTCAGGGGGCAGAGGCTCACATAATGCAAAAAGGGGTGTCGGTAGATATTATGGGTACGGGTATCTGGAAAATTAGCCGTGTGACCAAGGATTCTGTCATCAGTAAATTTCCCCGTTTGGACCAAAGCCCTGAAATATGGAATACCTGGAAAGCAGAAGCAGACCGCCATGTCTGTTGCCGTGGTCATTTCTATAATCAATTCCTACAATTTAAGAACCTGCTTAAGTTAGCCCCCTTTGATTGAACTCTGATGGCTTTTGGTGGCTAGAGCAGTGCACCAATACACCCTCAAATGAGCTTCAATAGTACGAGATGACTAGTGCAAAGCTCTCTCGATAGAGAGTAAGGGCTCCCTCATTACTTTATCGGGTTTATAAGGTTGCTCAATTGCACGACTAACACGTGCGGCTGTTTTTTCATCCAATTGTAAAAAACCAATTCTGATCCATACTGAAGCGGCAAAAAAAATAAACAGTTCTTGGAGGCTAAATGATGAGAAGTAAAATTATCCTACTATTAGGTTTGTTCACGTTCGTCCCTTTATCACTAGCAGAAACCATATTTACGGTTAGTTATGAGGACAAAGTTCAGTTCCCTTACTACATGGGTGAAGGAAGCTCTGTACTTGAAGATAAGCCAGGTGCAGCGGTCGAACTGGTCAAATTGTTAGAAACAAAAATCCCTGATTTTAGAGTCGAGTTCAAGCGCTTTCCTTGGAAACGTTGTTTGGCTTCATTAGAAAAAGGCAGTGTTGATGCGGCTTTCAACGCTTCGTTTAAAGAAAAACGTATGCAGATGGGGGCTTACCCATGGAAAGATAAACAAGTCGATACCAGTCGCCGTTTGACCACGATTTCCTACTCGATTTACGCGCCTAAGAATAGAAGTTTTGTTTGGGACGGGAAGCAATTTTCAAATCTAAATGGAGCGATTGGTGCCCCCGCAGGTTATTCCATCATAGGTGACCTTGAGAAGTTGGGGGTTAAAGTTGCAGAAGCTAAATCTACGGAAGCAAATCTCAAAAAAGTATTGGCGGGACGTATTGATGGGGCGGCCTTACAGGACGTTACTGGGGATTATTTTTTGAAGGCTAAAAATGATCTATTTGGAGGGATCAGTAAGGTTGAACCGCCGCTAAAAACTAAGCCTTACTACCTAATGATATCGCACCAATTTATCGCTAAGAATCCAAAACTCGCTGAACAAATCTGGGATGCAATCGCAGAGTTGAGAGAAGAAAAGTTGTCACTATTATCCGAAAAATACTTTTTGTAGCGTTGCAGTAGGCCAAAGTTATTTGCTCCTAATAGTATAGTAGCCGCTAACACAGGACTTACTTAATAGTTCTCAGTTGCACTAGTTCAGGGCCCAGAATACGACAAAGCCCCGGCCATATGGTCGGGGCTTTGATCTATTTGGTTGGACGAAATATAGCCGCCAAATGTGGCTGTTTATGGTTGGTCGTACTCTCCCTCACGCGCGGCTTTGATTATGGCGCTGAATCGACCAGAATCTTGAAGCTTTTTAAGACCTTTGTTAAAAGCCTCTATCAGGTGTGCTGCATTGGGTACTTGCTTAGAAATAATGACACTGTATTGACGTGATTTAAGTGGCTTTGAATACGCTACGATTTGTCCATCGTAACCCAAGTCATGAACTGACTTGAGCCCAACCTGAGTATCTTCCAATAGTGCATCTAACCTACCTGCAGCTAATTTTTTGTAGTTTCCTTCCGGCTTTCCTATTCGACTCACCTGAACAGTGCCCGCTTTTTCGGCATCTTCAATACCGTAGGCGTATCCGATGACACCACCAATTGTCTTGCCTGCCAGGTCATCGATGGTATTCCAGGAAAAATTACTGCCCTTTCGAATAAAAAATGCGGTTTCTAGATTAAGAACGGTATCGGTGTAATGAAAATCTTTGGCCCGTTCTTCAGAATAACCCCAAATGGCTGTGCCTTGAAATTTGCCTGATTTAGCATCTTCAAACCCACGCTTCCAAGGCAAAAATACCCACTTCACATCAATGCCTTCTAATTTATAAGCTTGAACCACAATGTCAGAAACATACCCCGATTCTTTTAATTTTGGAGACATGTAAGGCGCCCACTCACCATTGGCAAAGGTGATGGTTTCTGCTACTAATGCAGCGCTGAATAAAAAACCTAAGCCTATGGTGACTACCTTGGCGTACTTTATTAAATCCATGAGAGAACCTCTTTTTATTGAGTAAAAGCTAATCAATGTTTTCACAATAGGCTAGAGCTTAGTCCAGAAGTAAAAAAGAGAGAAGGAATGTTGCTTTCACCTATGAGTCCATTGGCATCTTGTGTGAAAAAATCATTAGAGAATTTGTGATGTGCTTAAGCAGAAAGTCAGGACGACGGAGATGCTCGTCCTGCTATTACCTATTCTTGGGGAAGCGAAGGGGGCAGGCCCCTTTCATAATTAGTATCTAAAGCGGGGCGCGTTGGACATCTATACTATTTCTGTAAACGGCTTCTGCATCCAAATAGGTATGTTTGGATTTAACCAGACCATCTTCAAAGGTAATAATGTCTATTAGCTCCATTTGATAAGTTTTACCGCTTGGAACAATAGTGGTATTGCCATATTGATACGGCTTTGTGGGCGTGAGCGTTGCGACGTATCGAAAGGACATAAAGTCAGGCCCGAACTGAATTTCTTGCGCGTCGGCTTTGTAGTCTGGTGCGGTTTCAAAAATCCCCTCTACGGCAGTTCTGATTTCGTCGCGGCCAATAGCAGGCTGATGGCCACTGAAATGCATAGCAAATATTGAATCTTCTGTGTGCATTGACACTATTTTATCGACATCATGACTAGCCCATGCCTCGCCATATTCTTGAGCTGCTGGCCCAACCATCACTTTATTGATCGTATCGCAACCCGATAGTACAAAAACGAAAAGGGCCAATAGTGAAGAACTAATTATCTTATTTATCATCTCGAATACCTTATTATGATGCTTCTTAGTTAAGGGGGAACCGCTGCGTTAAACCTTCATTGACGGGAGGGCTTTTGTTAATAGTTTGTCTCTAGCAGACTCCGTCATCACGCCCATCATGAAATCTTGTATCAATAGCAAAAGTTCATCTCGGGCTTGTTTCTTGTCTTTTGCGCTTACCACGCTCATGTTTGCATTGATCAAGATGCCGTAAATCGCATCAACCAATAGGGACGTTGTATAGGGTTTAAGAAGTTTCTCCGCTTTGAGATTGTCAATCGTTTGTATCAACAGACCCATGGTGCATTCTTCATCAAGCTTGCGCCAACGTGTCCACCCCAAGACGGTTATTGCCTCTTGTATAGGTATGCCAACGTCATCACCCGTCAGCGCACAATTCAGATAGACTTCGCATTGTTTGATGGTGTCCAGCCAACTATCACCGCTCAGTTTTACTTTTCCTACTGTAGCCGCGACGGCATTGGCTTGTTTTCGGTAGCACGCCGAAAAGATGTCTTCTTTGCTTTCAAAGTGGTGATAGACCGCCCCTTTGGTGACACGAGTCAGTTCGGCGACTTTGCTTAGCGATGTATTGTTAAAACCACTCTCTGCGAACAATAGGCTCGCCTGCTGAATCAAGGCATCTCGTGTGGCTTCAGCATTTTCTTCTCGTCGTGTTTTTACGGACATCTAATAACGTTTCCAAATTTAGGTGTAATTAATTTAGGTGTAATTAATCTAGGTGTAGCTAATTTAGTTATAACAACAGTGACCCACTTACTCGAAATTGCGTCAGGTAAACTGGCGTATCCATGCCCCGATAAAGGTAAGCGGTTTACCTAAAAAAAGCGCTAACTTTCCTGTCGCCGAATTGATATCACGAGTAATGCCGAGTTGAGTGAGTATGGTGAGCACATCGAAATTGACACGTTCGCAAACAAGTTCAGTGCCCTCAAAGACAAATACATTACACATTCTGTACGAGACTGATTTTCCCGTCGGGGGAATTCCACGCCATGAACCTAAGTGTGTGCCTTTAAATGTCGTTTCAACGATAACGGCATCTTTGGCATGATGAATATGATGGGTTTCAAAGGTGAAGTCGGGAAAGGCATTCATGCTTTCTAATAAAAAGGTTTCGACCGCTTGAGCGCCCTCATGAACTTCGCCAGTCGGAACGACTTCATAGCGAGGGTGGCTAAAGGTGCCGACAGTATGTTGAGCATTTTTGTCAGTCTCGGCATCCATATGCTCTTGAACTATTTTTTCGCGTGTAGATTCAATCATTTCTTTTTCTCGCAGCCCGATCCACTTTTTTATCGGCTAAACCCATACTGGATAACATCGATTGGATGACAGCCCAGCGGAATGGCTCTGGGGGTAAGGGGAGTTTCTTGCGGTTAACCAATACGCCAGCATCACCCAGATCTCTGTCACAAATTAGATCACTGATCACCTTGCCGCTATAGCTTGCCATGGCGATACCGTGACCACCGTATCCAGCTGCGTAATAGATATTATTCTTTCGTGACATATTGCCAAATGCGGGTATGAAATCTGCTGATATGGCTACCCGACCAGTCCAACCTGTATCAATGTCTACATCTGGGATTTCGGGAAATCGATCACGTAATACCTGCGCTAACTCATTAAATATTTTCGGATCATCGGCTTTAGGGTGATGCGTGCCATACCCTAGTCGAGCGCGTTTGGTTCCGACTAATATTCGACCATCAGGTGTAAGGCGTAGATTTTCGATAACCCTGTGTGAAGTATGCATACCTTCTTGTCCGCCCCAGCCAATACGTGACCTTTGTTCTTCGGTCAACGGGTTTGTTACCAAGGCAGATACGGATAGAGGAACAACGGTATGCTTCAGCTTACCTAACTCTCCAGAGTAGGCGTTCGTAGCTAAAACACACTTTTCGGTCTGAATAGAACCTGTATCACATGTTACCGTTACGAGGTTTCCAGACTTAATTTCGGTGACCGGACTCTTCTCGAAAACTTCCACGCCTTCTATTAGCGCAATATCGAGCAAGCTTCTTGCGTACTTTACTGGGTTGAGCGTGCCCCCTAGCTTTTCATGAAATCCACAAACAATGGACTTTGGAATACCGCGACGCTGTAGCGCGTTTTGATCCAGCATTTCTGTTTTTAAGCCGACCGAGTTATAAAACTCAGAAAAGATCTGAAGTTTATCTATGTGCGACTCATGCACGCCGGCCATAATATTACCGTTAGCAACATAGTCACAGTCTTTACCGCTTAAATCGATATTGGTTTGTACATTATTGATGGCTCGTCCCAACACGTTTGCAAGGCGTTGCGATTTCTCACGGCCATGCATTTTAAGTGTCCATATAGGGTTGGCTCCGAGATCTATCGCAACTTGACCACAATTTCGACCGCTTGCACCAAAGCCCACTCTATCGGCTTCTACAACGGCTACAGAGTGACCTGCTTTACGCAATTCTATCGCGGCAGACAAGCCCGTAAACCCGGCGCCGATGATGACAATGTCAAACCGTTTACTTCCTGACAATGGCGGTAGTGTGGCGAATGATTCTTTTTCAGCATCTAGCCAAAAGCTATTTGGAGAAAAATTCTTCATGGGTAGGGTTGTCATCTAATCGGCTCCAGTGAATATGGCATACCAAGAGTATTTCACATTCTATGGGAATGTCAAATGTTTTACCCGTGACTCAAAGGGACAAAGCGAGACAATGACTTTTGAAGTGCTGACTTGGATTCGAAGTTTAAGAGGGAATTAAAGGAAGAAATTAAAAGAGATACTTCAAGGAGGGAATTTAAGGGAGCTGTTAAATGAGGAATTAAAGGGGGGCACCCCCCTTTAATAAAACCGGCAGTAAAGAACTCCGGGGACTTATTTTCTCGTAAGCTCGGTTTGAAAGGCTTACTCAGATAGCTCGGCGTTGATTATCGCATCAGCATATCCTTGGTAGGCGCCTTCAAATTGCTTGGCAACCGTATCAGGAAACAAGTGGAAATCACCGGCCTTAAGCGATGCCACAATTCCATCAGAAACACTGCTAGTTGGATCAGCGACTTCAAACCCCGCTTTGTCACCCATGTCAGTAGCGATAGGGCCAGGATGAACGCTTAGTACATCGATGCCTTTAGGTGATAGCGCATCACGCAAACCTTGAGTAAGCGAGTATGCCGCTGCCTTTGATGCTGAGTAGGTGCTAAATCCAGTGAAATTTTTGATCGAAGCAACAGAATTTAATTGAACGAGAGCGCCACCGCCATTAGCCTCAAGGATAGGCGTGAAGGCTTGAGCAATACGAATTAATCCAAAGACGTTGATGTTAAGTTCTTTTGTTAATGCCGCTTCAACATTACTACTCAATGGGTCTGCAATTTCCAATACGCCGGCATTGTTTACCACAACATCGACATCTTTAGCATATTCGGCCAGTTTTTTGATCGAATCAGCATCGGCGACGTCAACCTGCAAGGTCACCACTTTATCACCGTATTTTTGGGCTAACTCTGTGGTAGATTCAGGGTTTCTAACGGCTAAATAAACTTTTTTGGCACCATGCTTTAGAAATGATTCTACGATTGCTTTTCCAATGCCACGGTTAGCTCCAGTTACAAGGGCGGTTTTGTTTTCAATTGATAAACTCATGTATTGCTCCAAACTATTTTGTTAATAAGTGATAAAGAGGTTGCACCATTAGATCTCTATTAAAATATTTTCTGTACTGATCGGTATGGTTGAAATCAATTGTACTGATCGGTATAGTATTGTCAAGCGATTTAAAAGAAGTAACGAGTAAAAGGCAGAAAGGTGAAGTATGGCTAGTGGCAGAAAACGAGAATTCGATACGCAGGATGCACTTGATGCAGCGATGAAAGTTTTTTGGAATAAAGGCTATTTTGGTGCGTCATTAACGGATCTTACCGAAGGTATGGGGATCAATAAGCCGAGTATGTATTCGGCCTTTGGAAACAAAGAAGATTTGTTTCTAAAAGCGACGAGATATTATATCGACCACCACGCAAAACCACATGCAGATCTTCTATCAGAATCAGGGGTTGATATAACTGCCCGAATTAAAAATTATCTAAAGTCAGTGGTGGCAGCTCAGTGCGATGCGACGAGCCCAAAAGGGTGTTATATCTCGTTATGCGTGGCTGAAGCTGCGGCAGACTGCATGCCGACTAATGCTCGTGCTTTAATTGACGAGGCCGGTGGATATGCGGTGACAATGCTGACTGAATTTTTACAGCAAGACCCTGAATCGAAAGCCTTAAAGTTGAATGAACTAGCGGCTGAAAAAGCGCTTTTTCTTGTAGCAATTCTACATGGAACGGCCTCTATGGCACGCTCAGGTAAAACTATGACAGAACTAAACTCGGTCATAAACAATGCAATGCTTTGTTTGAACTTACCACTCATAGCACCTTATTAAACAATAATTTAAATTCATACTGAATAAATACATAAATTTTAAACTAAATCGCTTAAATAAGGGGCTAGGTCAGTCTGCTTAAGCGATTTAGTTTATGATTATGCGCAATAGACATATTAAGGAAATGGAATGAGTGGCGTAAGAAATAAAATAGCAATTGTTGGTAGTGGTATTGCAGGTTTAAGTGCAGCTTGGTTACTTGGTAGGCATCACGATGTTACGTTATTTGAACGCCATGATCGCCCTGGTATGGGCGCATTTAATCTCACACATAAAGAT